>Ga0075473_10000802_pt1 | contig 13216 bp, 7 predicted proteins | sample DEB19_08_DNA_FD_76340 | JGI IMG/M metagenome (GOLD analysis project Ga0075473, IMG submission 76340) | Aqueous microbial communities from the Delaware River and Bay under freshwater to marine salinity gradient to study organic matter... | ecosystem: Environmental > Aquatic > Marine > Coastal ... | reverse complement strand
GATCCAGTACCATCGGCAAATTGAAGCATGTAACTCGCAACGAATGAGAACGGACCGGGGATCGCACCCACACCACCGATGTCGTTCATTGAGAAAGTTCCACGGAAACCGGTGATGGTTGAGAAGTCAATGTTGCGGTAGGTAGTGTATGTTACTGGGTAACCTTGGCTGATTTGATACAATCCAAAGTCTTTTCTGTTTTCACTGTAAGAAGCTGCAATTTCCAAACCACGGTCTTTCTTCACACCAAAAATCTGCTTGTAACCCACCTCGTAATCGGTCTTGATACGGGGTTGCAAACTACCGTTCGAAATGGTTGAACCCTGACGGTTCTTCAAGTAATACAATTCGTCAATGGTCAAGAAGGAAGCACCGCTGTTGGGACGTTGTGCCAATACATCGTAGCTCACATAGAACGACTTTCTTTCTGGCTCCAATGGGAAAGAGAACCAAATACGGGGCAACAAGTTCAAGGCTGGTGTGAAATCTTCCAAAGCATCTTTGGTCAATTCCTGTTTGTTGGGGTTAACCAAGTAAGGGGCGATACGACCATTGCTTGTTTGGTTGGCCAAGAATTCAGCACTCTTTAACTCCGAACCGTCGGCATTGAACCAACGATCACCATTGCGGTATCCAATGATTTTGGTGGGCGCTTCAATGTCGTTCACATATACTTTGTATTCTTCGCCAATATTCGTTGGATGAGAAACACTCAAACCGTTGATTTCAGTTACTTCAGCCGCCGTTTTGATTGGATACAAGGTGTATGGATCTTTCAACACCAACTGGTTGGCATCATAACGCTCCATACGAACACCCATACGGAAGACCAAGTCCTTGAAACGGAATTGATCCTGCAACCAAGCTGCGATGTAAACTGGCTGAAAAGCGCCAATTGTACGCCTGTCTTTGTTGTTCAAAAACTGCTCGATACTGGGCTTCCCAATCACTTTGTTACCCAAGTGATCATATCCAAAATAGCTAACTACACCATTACCGTTATTCAACAACTCGTCTGCGTTGAACATGTCCAAGCTGAACATGCTTGGGTCATAGGAATTGATGTCTACAAAGGTGCGCTCGTCAACATCGTTGCCGTAAACATCTTTCTGACCGCCTGCAATCAACTTATCGCGGAATGCACGGTCGAAGTGAGATTGCTCACCATAGTTGATCAAACGGTTGTAACGAACTGTATCTGTGAACTGTCCGTTTGCATCATAGCTCAAAATTGGGTTAGAAACATCCAATTCTGAAATGTGCTTATTCATTTGTTGACGCATCAAAATCCACAATCCGTTCGCACCCAATCCGTATCCACGGTTGATCTGCTGCTCGTAGTAGAAGCCCGCTTGCAAATCGTGCTGGGTTCTTTCACGCGAACCAATCGATTTTGGCTTGACAGACATCTGACCTACCGCAAACACACCATAGCGCTCAGTGCTCGACTTGCTGAAACCTGCGGTGATACCACCTGGGGTTCCGTGCAATGAATAAACACCGTTAGGGTTCATACCGTTAACCAAACCTTGGTTGATCAACAAGGTATTCATGTTCTGAATTTGGAATCCGCGACCTTGGTAGTAATCGTAAATATTCTCTGTGTATTTGGCACGCAATGGATTCAAATCACTCGCCTTGAATGTCATCAATGAATCTGCATAACCCACATGCTCCCAGTAGTTTCTCAACTGTACATAGTTGCCAAATTGATCGCGCACAATCTTGGGCTCTTTGTTCGGGTTCTGTGATGGATCGTAGTTTGCGTATTGGTAAACCGCTGTTGGGTAAGATTGAAACTTACCGATGTATCCATAATCGAACAGGTTATTCAAATGCCTTGCATCACGTGTTAAAGAATAAGAATTTTGGTATTCCGCACGCACTGAGTAGTAGGCGTTTTTGATAGAGCTCTCCTTGTTCGTTTTGAAGTTTTGGGTGAACAACAAGTATCCACGGAAGGTTTGGTTATCGCTTCTGGAGTTGTTCTTGTAGTTCATGACAGAGTTGCTCGCTGCCAAACCAGTTGAATAGAAGTAACTCGCATAACCCGTCACACTCACGTATTGAGAAGGACGCCATTCCAATTTTCCTACAAAGTTTCCATTTCCACCATCGCTGTTGGGACGGGCTTTCAGCAATTCAAAGTCCTCCATGCGCAGGTAACTCGCGCTGTGAACGAATCCATTGGGTGTGAATACCAATGGGTTGTTTTCGATTTCTTGCAATTTCTGCTCATTCACACGGTAAACACCGGTGCGCGTTGGCGCTGGGTCTTTGTAATATCCCAAGTTGGCATTCATCATGTAGCCCAACTTTACGTTGCGCTTGGTTTTGCCCGATGCATCTTTTTCCTCTTTCACCCAAATCGGACCAGAGATGAAACCTTCTACAGTATTGTATCCAAAAGGATCCAAACCCGATGAAGTAATTCCCTCAACGGCAGTCACAATTTTGTCCGTAGCAGACTTAGAAGTAGATGAGAACACACCCCCTGTTAAGTCACCATACATTGCTGGAATACCCCCCACGTTGGCTGAAATCTGCTCTGTACCCAGTGTTGGCAGACCACCACCACCGATAACTCGCTGTCCGTCAATGAAAGTACCATTTCCGTCGGCACGTGTTCCACGAACCGAAATACCTTGGGGAGTGGTCAAAATCGCTGAGTTGGTACTTTCCAAGAGACCTGTACCACGCTGTCCTGAACCCACAATTTTGGCACCGTCAATCACTGATTCTGATTGCAAAAAATTCACGGGACCTCTTTTGCCCTTCACTTTGATGACAGCAGGACCCATACTACCTGACCCCGATTTCAAGAAGACAACTTCTTCATCTGGGTTTTGACCGGGTTGCAGAGAGATTCCTTTGATCTCCTGATCCGGGTAGCCCTCCCTGGTAGCTTTTACGTCGTACTTTCCGGGAGTCAACGTAGCAAAACCCACGTTACCATCTGAATCCGTGGTATCCGAAGCCACCTCAATGTTGTTCAACAACATCACAATCTTTACACCGCTCATGTTTCGGCCATCTTGGTCTTTGGCCTTAATCCGGAAGTCGGCAAAGTTGGTTTGCGCTGATACCACACCGATGGATAAAACCACCACTGCGAGTGCAATAATCTTTCGTAGCATATACTTCATAGGTCTTTTTATTGTCTAAATCGCTTTCTATACAAATAACGATAATTTGGCAAGTTTACCGAAAAAACAAGGATTTATCAAGTTTACAACGCTGAAACTTTTCGTGAAATTGTATTACCACGAAAAAGATTTTACAAATAACCAAAAATCAGCCGTTCGGTATGTCGTACAATTTCAACACTTTATCGAGAAGCACCTCGGAAATCTTTTGGTAGCTTTCCACCGTCCAGCCACCCACGTGGGGACTCAGAATCACGCGATTATTTTTCCGAAGGCCATTGAAAATCTCCATAAATGCCAAATCGCCCTGAAAAGGGGGTTCTATCGACAGCACATCGGCGGCAAAACCATGCATCCTTCCAGCAACCAATTCGCGCAAAACCAACGACAAATCCAAAACGCCTCCACGCGATACATTGAGGAGCCAAAATTGGGGTTTCATCATCGACAATCGAACTTCGTTTAACCAGTTTTTTGTTTCGTTCGTCAGCGGCACATGCAATGTCAATACATCGGATTCCGCCAAGAGCACTTCCTCACTCACTTCCTCAACAAATTCGTTCCCAAATCCATGTTTATATTTGTCGTGGGCAATCACCCTAACACCAAATCCAGTCAGCTTTTTCGCCACTGCTGAACCGGTGTTTCCATAGCCCAAAATCCCCACTGTTCTACCACGCAATTCCAGGCCACGATTGCCTTCACGATCCCACCGATCGTCCAAAATCTCCATGTGTGATTTCACCAATTGGGTAAACAATCCCAACAACATGGCCAAAGTATGTTCTCCCACCGCATCCGCGTTTGCTTCTCCCGCGTTGAAACAATGAATATTGTGTGCTTTGGCGACCAATTCGTCGATGTTGTCCATACCAGCACCCCCGCGTCCAACCCACCGCAAATCATTATAAGCGCTGAGGATTTCCTCTCCAACAAAACACTTACTTCTCACCATCAAACCCTGGGGTTTGTGTTCTTGGATCAGGGCGATAATTTCTGGTAAACTGGACCCGCAATCACGGGCATCAACAACAACAAACCCTGCTGCGGTCAACCCCTTTTCAAGGGCTGGATGAAAGTCATCAATCAGCAGAACCCGCGGTTGCATTAGGCAAAATTCTTCCGGTTGCGATACCAAGCTGATTCAGATGAACCAGGCTGTTCTGATGCGGTTTCAGCGGTGTTTCCCGCCGAGGATTGTTGAAAAAACTGCAAAGCTGCGGCCGATAACAATGCCGCCTCCGCCGCTTCCAGCGGCTCCGGCGCCATCTGCTCCTCGGTGAAATACTGCTGGATAAAATGCGTATCAAACTTGCCCCCAATGAAAGCAGGATGCTTCATCACAAAATCGCCAAACATCAAGGTCGTTTCTATCCCCGTGATCACATACTCACTGATTGCCCTGCGCATCCTCTCAATCGCCTCCAACCTGCTCGGTGCCCATACAATCAACTTCGCCAACATGTTGTCATAGTAAATGGGAATATCCATCCCGCTCTCCATGCAGTCGTCGACCCGAATACCCGAACCCTGAGGCACCTTGTACGTTTCAACCCTGCCCACATTTGGCAAAAATTGATTCATCGGATCCTCGGCACATATCCTGAGCTCGATTGCATGTCCGTGTATCTTCAAATCCCCCTGAGAAAAACCCAATTTCTCCCCAGCAGCCACGCGAATCTGCTCCTTCACCAAATCAATCCCGGTTATCAGCTCCGTCACAGGATGCTCCACCTGCAAACGGGTGTTCATCTCCAGGAAATAAAACTCCATGTTATCGCTCAGCAAAAATTCCACGGTACCCGCACCAGAATAATTGCACGCCTTGGCCACATTCACGGCCGCCTCGCCCATGGCTCGGCGAATCTCTGGCGTTAACACCGCACTCGGCGCCTCCTCAACCAACTTCTGATGCCTGCGCTGAATGCTGCACTCGCGCTCAAACAAATAACACGTGTTCCCGTAATTGTCGGCCATCAACTGAATCTCGATGTGCCGTGGACTGCCTACATACTTCTCAATAAATACACTATCATCGCCAAACGCACTGCGGGCCTCGTTCTGCGCCATCTGCAACGCACTCAAAAAATCTTCCTTGCGCTCAACCACACGCATCCCCTTTCCGCCGCCACCCGCACTGGCCTTTACCAACACCGGAAAACCAACCTCAATCGCCACCAACAATGCATCATCAGGATTTTTGATCGCCTCGTCGATTCCTGGAACCAAAGGCACACCAAAAGCCTTCACCGCCTGCTTCGACGCGATTTTACTGCCCATCACTTCCATGGATTCGGCGCTCGGACCAATAAGTACCAGTCCATTCTCCTTCAGTAACCGTGCAAAATGGGCGTTCTCACTCAAAAAACCATAACCCGGATGCACCGCCTCAGCCCCCGTTTGCTTACACAAATCAACAATGCGATCCATGCGCAAGTAACTGTCGGCACTAGCCGGTCCGCCCACACAATACGCTTCATCTGCATAGCGAACGTGCAATGCTTGCGCATCGGCTTCGCTGTAAATGGCTACGGTGGCAATACCCATCTCCCGACAAGTCCTCATCACGCGGATGGCAATTTCACCGCGGTTGGCAATCAAAATCTTTTTAAACATGGCGCTCTGCAAATATCGCATCCTACACCGCAATTTACACGCATCCCCAACCAACTTTTGATTTTCCACAAACCTTTTGATTTACCTTCGCACCCAGAAATCGTGGTGCAAAGCATAAAAAATATGGCCGTTTTGGTGAGGGCAGAATTTCAGCTCGACCTCAAAAAACCAGCAGTTTTGGCTTCCGCCATCCTACAAATGGCCACGATGACCCTGCTCGCCTTCCTCTCACAGCCGCAAATCACCGCCAAAATTTGGAACAGCCTGTACTGGATCATCCTCATCTTTTGCACTTTACAAGCCGTATCCAAAAATTTTCTGGGTGTGAACCGCGCCCGCTGGATCTATTTCAACCAATTGGCCGCGCCCCAATCCATCCTTTGGTCTAAAATGATTTACGGATGGGGCACCATGGTCTTATTAACCCTTGCAAACCTGCTGCTGTTTGGATTTTTCATGGGCTTTCCCATCCAACACCCAGCCGCCTACTTCCTCAACCTCACCCTCGTGGTGGCCGGCGTAAGCAGCATCTTCACGCTCATTGGCGCCATCGCATCCAAAGCCAACCAAGCGGGGTTCCTGGCACCTGTGCTCAGCTTGCCCGTGGTGTTACCCCTCATTTTGGTGGGTATGCAAGCCTCAAACAAAACGCTAAACCCGGTACTTGTTAGCTCGGTGTACAACGACATCGCCCTGGTGGGAGCACTCGATTTTCTGATTGTGGTTTTATCCGTTGCCCTGTTCCAACCCTTGTGGAAGGATTGATCAAAACGACAAGCCAAAAATACTTGAGTACGGGATTTTACTTACCCGACCAATCAAACAGAATGCGCACAGCTTCATCCAAACCTGCATCTTCTCGGTAACGCTTCAGCCAATCTTGCTTCTGAGCCAACTTAATGGCATCGGCACCGGCTTCTTTCAAGTCACTCTGAAGGGCCATCACAGTATCACAAACCGTTTTGTATTTGTAATCCCGCAAGGGTTTGTCCTGCAAACGCAATGCTTCTTGCTGTGCTTCGAACTTCTTCATGTTCAATGAGTAGGTATACTCGCTGCGCACTTGGGCCAATTCTGCAGACCGCTTCTGTACCAAAGCATAATATTCATTTTTCGACAACCGCTTTTTCGACAATTCGATGGCTTTGCGACGCTGCGCTTCCTTGTAGGGATTGTACGATTGATAAGCCGCCGCAGGAATCTTGTCATACGCCAAATGGAAGTCCATCTCCTTCTCGCCTTGTTCGATGCCATCATACACATCGGGCAGCACTACATCGGGTTCTACCCCGCGCAATTGGGTTGTTCCGCCGTTGATGCGATAAAATTTCTGAATGGTGACCTTTATTTGTCCAAAACCACGCGGAAACACATCGCTCATACCACCGGGTAATTCCACAAACGTTTGCACGGTTCCTTTGCCAAAAGTACTCTTGCTACCCACAATCACCGCCCTGCCGTAATCTTGTAAAGCCGCTGCCAAAATTTCTGAGGCCGATGCACTGTAGGTGTTGGTCAATATCACCAACGGACCGCTGTATTCCACCGCTGGGTTACGGTCTGTATGCACTTCGATGCCCCGCATGTCTTTTACTTGTACGATGGGACCTTGGGGAATAAACAATCCTCCCATTTCTATGGCATCGGCCAAACTACCGCCACCGTTGTTGCGCAAGTCAATCACAATGCCCGTAGCACCCTCTCTTTGCAATTTTGAAATTTCTGTACGAACATCGCCCGCACAATTTCTACCACGACCGCGTTGAGAGAAATCCGCATAGAAGCTGGGCAAGTGGATCAGGCCAAATTTCTTGCCTTTGTATGTCATGAGCGCACTCTTGGCGAAACTCTCCTCAATCACCACAACCTCGCGGATGATGGGAATCACCACAATGCTACCATCGGGCTTCTTCACAGTCAATCGAACCTCAGTGCCTTTCTTGCCACGAATCAACTGAATCGCGTCATCCAATTTCATATCCACCACATCTACTGGTTCTGCAGGTCCCTGGGCCACCTTCAAAATCAAATCGCCGGCTTTCAGCTCACCCTGACGATAACTTGCGCTTCCGGGAACAATCCGTTCAACTTTCACATAGCCATCGCGCTCCGTCAACGTGGCACCAATACCTTCCAATTTGCCGGTCATTCCGATGTCGAAATTCTCTTTGTCTTCGGGTGGAAAATAGTTGGTATGGGGATCGTAAATCTCTGCAATGGTGTTGGCATACATCCCAATTTGGTCGCGGCGATCCATCTTTTTCAAACGCTTAAACCAATCGGTGTAGAACTTCTTGGTCTCGGTGCGCGCTTGCAATTCAAGGGTATCAAATGGCTTTTGCTTGGCGATGGCCGATGAGTCTTTCGCCTTCTTTTGGGTTTCAAGCTTGCGCGACAATCGCTCCATGCTCTGGAACTGCAACCATCGCTGCCAGTCCTTTTTCAGGGTTTCCCAATTGGGCTGAAACGATTTCGGCTCATCGTACACCGTGTAAGTTTCGTCCAAATCGTAGTTCAAGGGCGATGCCAATGATTCCGCAATCACGGGCTCCAATTTGGCCAATCGCGTCATCAAAATACTCCAAGTGGTATCGAAAAAATCAAATCTGCCAACTTGTATCTGGTCGTCAATCGATGTTTTAAAAGGCTCTATTGCTTTCAAATCTTCTTGGGTGAAGAAGTGCTTGTCGCGGTCTAAGTTGTTGATGAGGTTGTTGTAAATGTTCTCGCTCAGCGAATCATCCAATTCCTTGGGCTCATAATGCGCCTCTTTGAGCATCATCATCAACGTGCCCAAAAAGCTGTCATTCTCTCCAAATTTCTTGTTACTACAAAACACAAACAACGCCAAGATCATTGACGTGGTTGTGATTACGACCCAACGGTTAATTCTCATACAACTGCTAAAAAAACGATGTTAAAATGTAAGTATCTAAAAAAACGCAATGCGCGCACTATTGTTTGCCAGGACCTTTGGGTGCTGGAGGGGGAGGCATGTTGGGCGCACCTTGACCGGGGCCCTGTCCGGGACCACCATTCATGCCAGGACCACCTTGACCACCCGGTCCACCTTGACCGCCGGGACCACCCATGCCGGGACCGCCGGGCTGTCCGCCGCCCATTGGCATGCCTTGCATTTCTGGCAATGGTTTGTAGAATTTCTCCAATCCCAGTGTCTTGATGCCTTGATCAAACACCAAATCAACAGGGATTCCCGCCTTTTCGATGCGCTTCAAATCCATCTGCAAAGAGGCGCCAATCACACCGCGGGTATTCAAGACCGCTTTTACATCGGCTGAATTCCCATTTCCCTGCAAGCGCAGCAATTCACCGGCTAAATCCGAAATCACTTGACGCATTTTCGCCACATCCACTTTATAAGTGCGCTTTTCTGCACCACCATCTGCTGCTGGCTTTCCTTTTTCCTCCAACACAATGGCTCCTTGATTCAACAAGGTATTGAAAGTGATCATATTGGCTTTGCCATGGGCGGAAGACGCACCAAATCGCACCGAACGGAACACACTGGCCACAAACGTTACATAATAGTCATCCAAACTGCCTTCCAATTGCTTTTCATCAAACAACTGTGTCACCATATACAAGCCCAAAACATCGGCTTTGCATTCTTCGATGGCAGAATAATCCGCACCCAACGCCTCGCGAACAGTGAGTTTGTCGTTGCCTACCACATTCTTGATACCCAATCCATGTGCCACTTCGTGGAACATCACATTGTTAAAGAACGCATTAAAGGTGATATTTTTTTGTTGGGCAGGACTGATCACACGGGCCGAAATTGGCACCACCATGTTTTCAAATTTGGCCTGCATGGTGTTTCTCAATTGTGAGCGACGGGTTCCATAATACTTCTGAATCCGCTCGTCGTTTGGTAAATTCACCGCAATGGTCTTGCTGCCTGAGTTACAATCGCCTCCATAATAAACGGCATCAAAAACAGCCAACTGACTCAGGGGCTTCGCACCTGGCTCCCGGGGAGGGAAACCTGGCTCCATCGACATCTCGAAGTGGTCGCTCGTGGCTTCATCCTCTGTTAACGAAGGCTTGTATTGGGGTTCCACGGGCAATCCCGCCTGCAGCTTGGGCAAATACCCAATAAACTTTTCCAGTTTGGCATCCCATGCTTTGTCACGCACAAGCACATAGGCCTCGTAGGATGTTTTCTGTCCGTATAACTTGTCTTCGTAATTCTCGATCGGGCCGATGACCAAATCCAAGTGGCTCTTCAACGACAACCATTTGATATCACTCACCGTGTAATCATCCATCATGAGTGCACCCATGCGCAAACGCAGATACTCAGAAAATTCAGGATCCTCTTTGCGAATGGCTTCTGCAGCAGCATTGATTTCATCGCCCATTTTCATCACCTCCTCGCGGTAGAATTCACCAAACTTGATGGATTGATATTGTCTGCCACTGGCACTTTGGAATGGCATCCCCATGGGCTCCGGCATGATTGGGCCATTTTGGCGCTTGTTGGGATCGATGGGTCCGGGTGCTTTGAAATCACGAACAATGGAATATGGCTCTTTCACAAACGGCAAGAACATGGTATCGATGCCCGCAGTGGTAAAATCGCGGGGATAAAAGTTCACCCCCACCGGTTTTTGACCATATCCCTTGATGAAGGGTTCATCGTTGTTCAAACGATCCCAAGGTCCGTAGTTTACCTCAGCAAACTTTCGCTCATTGGGGTCTTTGATTCCTGCCAAGAAATCGCTTTTGTCGCCAATCGTTTGTTTCCAAAAAATACGGTCGGCATATTCGGCAGCTTTGATCAAGTGTGTAATACACTCGCGCTCGGCGGTGCTCAACAAGGCAGTATCGGTCTTTAATTCAAATTTTTTGTACATCGCCAATCGCTGAGCCGCCACATTGGGAGCAACAGGGGCGGCTGCCACAGGGGCTTTTTTCTTGGGCTTTGCGGGCTTTTGAGCCATTGCTGGCATTGAGAATCCCACTGCTGCGAGAGCAACGATCCAATTCAATTTCACCTTTGGATGGTTCACGAAATTTTTCACCATAGTTTACAAACCTACAAGAATTTTGCCACAAGCGAAATACCCATTTTGTTGCATGTCGTTAAACACTGAATTCGGAACGACAAACAGCGTAGGAAATTGCCAAAAAATGACACATTTTTGCAACCGCAAAACCAAAACAGGGGCGTCCTTGTTTTTTCTTTGATCTCCTTTGAAACCCCTCGATTTTCAATCATTCCAGCAACTGCAAAGTGCCTTTGCCAACTACGATGGCAATATTACCGTCGGCGGACAATCATTTCCATTCAGCAACATTGAATTGAGCAAGCCCACCGGCAAATATGTTTCCAGGGCGATTCTGCGTTTGGCCACCATTCTTGGCTCCAAGGGATTTGTTCAATATGCCGGAAACGCTTGCAGTCCCGGACTCCATTTCCCCGAAGTTGAAAAAGGAACCAACCTTGCCGCTGTGACCAACGCTACCTGTGGTGTACTCATCATGAATGTACTGGGTACGCCCCAACTCAAAGATGCAGTGACCGTCATTGCGGAGCCTTTCATGACCTTGACAATTCAACCCGAGTGGAACCACTTCGACGATTATGTACAAGCCATGAGTTCGAAGTACAGGGTTAGAACGAACAAAGTACTGAGCACTTCCCAGGATTATCACGCCAAGGAACTCAAGCACACCGAGGCCAATGAATGGATTCCTCAATGTGCACAGATGTTGGGACACACCCTGAAAGACAAAACCTTGGCGATATCGCCCAAATTATCAACCATGCTCCACACATTTGTTCGAACCATGAAAGACAAATTCAAGGTTTGGGGCTACTACCACAATGAGAAATTGTGCGGTTTCATCAGCGCCATCGAAAGCGAACACGGATTGTATGCGATGCACCTCGGCCTCACCGATGATGCCGCCAAAGACCAATTGTATCAACGCATGATGTACGATGTGATTGCCTTCGGCATTGAACAGAAAGACGAATTTGTGTGTTTGGGCAGAACCGCAACGGAAATCAAAAGCACCATGGGTGCCACCCCCATCGAAAACAGTTACGTGCTCTACGCGAAAAGCAAATTGCTGCGCAGTATGATCAATTTGTACGCCAAGCGATTTCATCGGGTAAAACCTTACCAATTGCGAAACCCATTCAAAGGTTAACACCAAATATCTTACTTTCGCAGGGTTATGAGATTCCTGCTGTTTGTTTTCGCCTCTTCTGTGGCCACACTGGCCTTCGCCCAAAACACCCCTCCGGCAACCACCAATTCCATTGATTACACCATCAATAAGCCGGGAAGCAGTTATGCCTTTACTCCCGGTAAATTATTGGCTGCAACGCCGGTTGAAGACCAATGTAGAACCAGCACCTGCTGGAGTTATAGCACGCTTTCGCTACTCGAAAGTGAACTGATTCGTTTGGGAAAAGGACAGTACAATTTGAGTCAGATGTACGTGGCCCGATGCGCCTACACCGAGAAAGCCAAAACCTATCTCCGGATGAACGGCAACCACAGTTTTGACCAAGGTGGTGAGGGTTGGGACATTCCAAGCATTGTATCTCAGTACGGAATTGTCCCCGAGAGCGTTTACACCGGTTTGAAAAATGGGGCTACCCGACATGATCACAGCGAAATGATTGCCGTACTCAAGGGCTTCATGGGCGCCTTGGTGAAGCGCGAAACAGGCACTTACACCGAAAGTTGGTTGCCCGCGTTTGAGGGCATTTTGGACGCCTATTTGGGTCCCATCCCCAAAGAATTCACTTACGAAGGAAAAACTTACACTCCAAAATCATTCGCGGCGAGCTTGGGCTTGAACATGAGCGACTATGTGGCCTTGACCAGCTTCACCCATCACCCCGATTACAGTGCATTTGTGATTGAAGTGCCCGACAACTGGGCGATGGATCGCGCCTACAATTTGCCTTTGGAAGAGTTCGCACAAACTGTAAAAACGGCCTTAAGTAAAGGATACACCGTGGCTTGGGCTGCCGATGTCAGCGAAAAAGGATTCTCCTTCCGCGATGGTTTGGCGATTGTTCCCGCCGACGAATCCACCATTAAAAAAATTGGGACCGACAATGCTGGTTTCAATGATGCAGGTGCAAAAAAAGAAGGCAACGCATTTAGTCAGCCCGTAACAGAAATGACCATTACACCCGCTGTACGTCAAGCGGCATTCGACAGACAGTCCACCACCGACGATCACGGGATGCACATTGTGGGTATGTCTACCGAAAAAAATGGAACCACTTATTTTTTGGTAAAAAACTCTTGGGGCACCGGCAATGCGCTGGGTGGCTATTTTTATGTGAGCGAGGCGTATTTCAAGTACAAAACCATTTCCGTGATGCTCCACAAAGACGCAGTAGACAAAGGAACGAGCAAGAAGCTCGGGTTTTAAGGAATATCAAAACAATCGCGTATCTTTGC
>Ga0075473_10000789_pt1 | contig 13280 bp, 14 predicted proteins | sample DEB19_08_DNA_FD_76340 | JGI IMG/M metagenome (GOLD analysis project Ga0075473, IMG submission 76340) | Aqueous microbial communities from the Delaware River and Bay under freshwater to marine salinity gradient to study organic matter... | ecosystem: Environmental > Aquatic > Marine > Coastal ... | reverse complement strand
CAACGATGTAACTCGTGATGGCTTGGAAGATGGCCTCGGGGTCAACCTTTTCGCGCATTGCCCCAGCTGGTATGCCAGCGCGTAGGAAATACGGTTCAAAGTCTTTCTGGCACCATTGCTGATTGATGCGCACTTTGCCTGGCACGAGTACACGCTGAGTGATGGTCGTGTCACCTGTGGCGTTGAAACCGCATGAATCGGTTTGGAAGTACACCGTCTGCGAAAGGCGTGGCAATGCAGTATTGCCTTTGATGTTGTCCAGAACGGTAGCGTTCTGCATCATCTTAGCCCCGAACAGCGAGGCTTTTACCAACGGCTCTTGCCGCTCTTCAACATAGGCGGTTAAGCCTGCGAGATTAAATGCCATGATTGGTTGTTGTTTTCTGGTTTATGGTTAGTCGTTGATTCCGAAGATCACTTTGTTCGCCACCTTGAGCTTGTCCTCCCACGAAACGTAGTCCTTTGAAAATTCAAATGGCTTGGGATCGGTTTCGGTTGGCGTTGCGGCAGGTGCCTGCGCGATGTCATGAACAACTGAGAACATGGACTTGAGCGAGTCGCGCAGTCCTGTGATCTCAGACTTCAGTGCGGCCATTTCGACCTTTGCGGCATCCAGTTCAGCCCTCATCGCAGCATCAGCCACGGGTGCGGTTGTCGGTTCGGCTGTTTTGGCCTCTTCAATCGGCTTTACCTCGGTGATGACACCGCCAGCGATGGTGAACACCGTTCCGTCCTGCGCCTCGTGTGAGCCATCGGGCGCGGGTATCTCCTTGCCCTCGCTGTCCATGACGGTAGCGGTCGCGCCTACCTCAAGGGCGGGCGATACGCTTACCTGCGTGCCATCGACAAGGGTAACAGACGCGGCCTCAACCTTTACAGGTTCGGCTGGCGTTTCTTCACCAAAGATCAGTTTTTTGAGTTCTGGCAACCGTGCGGCCACCTTCTCGCGGATAGACTTCTCCATGCCTGTATATGCGGCATGGGTGCGTGTTGCCTAAATAGTCAAGTCATGGACACAATTTCATGCCTGGCCCATGCTCAAGCCACGTCAACTCATCCACCTCTACCCATTCTGTGCCGCAGTCGTTCTCAAGCTGAAATAGGAACGTGCGACCGTTCGCGTCCGAAATGAAGGCGGTAGTATCGGTAATGATGCCACACTCGCATTTCTCTGAGCATGATGCGAAAGCGAACAGGGCGGCAATGATGGCGTATCTCATTCGGCTATTAATTTACAGGCATCAATGTCGGCCTGATTCAGTATCGGGTATTGATTCAGTATTTCGCTGTCGGGGGTGCCTGCGTTAATGAATCCGACAATTGTTTCTACCGTGATGCGCGTTCCCCTTATTGTCGGTTTGCCGTTGCAAATTCCCTGATCAGATGTGAATGTGTCCTGTGCTTTCATTCGGTAATCTGCTTAATGATCTCTTCAATGATGGTTTCGTCCTCCGTTTTGGTCGGCCCGTCCTTGAACATACCCTCCACGCTGAACCCCTTGAAGGTGCCGTCCTTAATGGTGGCCCACACCTCATCATTATCAACCTTGAATGAGCCGAACCAGCTACCCTCTGGCAACGGGTCAAACCCTTGCGGAACAGGCTTGCTTTCCGATGTGATCCATGACTCGAACTGATAGACCCCTTCGACCGATGTTTCGTGCATCAGATTCGCGCCCGTGTTGCGCCCGTTCTTGAAATACTTGTAAACGATTGCCCGAATAGTGTCGGCATCGAAAACGACATAGTACTCCCGCCCGTCCTCATCGCGCCTGTAAATGGGGAGATCGGCCACCATCAGCGGCCCCGATACGATCCGTTTCTCTTCGTCCTGAACGGCAAATGTTTGGCGCGGGGCCTGACCGTTGAACGCCTGCCAGTTCATTTGAATCGCTGGGCTATCAACGAGGGCCACCACCTCAACACCCGTTTCGGTGTCGTTGGGGTCGATGGTCAGTTTAATGATGGGTAGTTCTTTCATGGTGTAAGTGTTAACCTCCGAGGCCAAAGGTAGCCTGACCGTATATCTGCTCGATGTTGCTTTGGGTGCCAGTCATGGCCGTTTCGACTACAAACGCCTGTATCGGTTGAAGCTCGGCCTGTTGCGTGTTCACGAGTCCTGTTACGTTGGTGCTGACCGCTGCGCCTTGTGGTGCCGATGCCGTGAATGATGGCATATTGCCTATCGCTGCGCCACCACCTCCGCCTGGGATGTCGGCCTTGTTCAGAATTTCAATTGTTGATGCGATCGCGCCCGCCACCGTTCCGACCGCAACAGCGATGTTAGCAATCATGTCATAAGGCGTGGCCGAAGATTGGACGGCTTTCGAAATGGCGGCGGCTGTTGCTGTGGCCGCATTGATCCACACCTCAGCGGTCGCGATACCCTTTGCCACCTCCGCATTGTCGGCCATTGCAGCGGTGACTATCTTACCAATGCCGATGAGTGTATTGCCTGACTGCTGTGCCGCGTTCATTCGGGCCTGTGCCAATTCCTCGGCTCTGCGGATTTCCTCCTTAACGGCTGCATCACTTGCCGCCTCTTCCTGTGCCCTGTATTTCGTGTCAATAGCTTGCAGCTTATTATGAAGTGCTATCTGCATCTGTTCGCGGATAGCCATCTCCATCTCACCCTGCCCCTGAATAGCCGCAATTTTTCGCTCAAAGGCAAGTATTTCAGCCTGCCGTTCCCGCTCCTCATCGCTTTCGATATTCTCAACCTTGAGGTCTGACAGGGTGGTCAGGTGGGCCTTGTATCTGGCCTGTTCGTCTGCCCACGCTTTCTCACGTTCGGCTGCCAACGCCTTGAGACGTTCGGCCTCTGCCTCATCGCTTGCCTTTTTCGATGCAGCGGCCTCGCGAAGTAGACTGATCTCCTCAGTCTGCAAACGCTTACGCCTCATTATGTTTTCACGCTCAAGCTCGTAAATGCGGGCGCGGGCCTGTGCCTGTTCGTCTAAGATTGACTCTTCGCGACCTTCAACCTTTAGCCGTTGCTCAATGACTGCGAGACGGGCCTCGGCAATACGCATCTCCTCGGCTGCCACCTCAGACTCTACCGCCCCCGCTTTTCTGATCGCTTTGATGCGTTCGTCAACAGATCGGTTGATGTCATCGGCAATGAGACGGGCCTCCGCGATGGTCTTATTCGCCATTGCCCGCTCAACATTCAATTCCCGTTCAGCGACCTTTAGCGCGTTCAACTGCCTCGCCACCTCTGCGAAAGCGTTTGCCGATTCGCGGGCCTCTTTGCCTATGTCAGCGATGGCCCTACCTATGTCTCCGATGGCCTTAGTCGGGTTTGTGAGAAAAAACATGATGCCATTACCCAAGTCTTTAAGGGCTTGCAATGGGTTTCGGAAAGCATTGACAAGCGTTTCGCCTATCTTCTCTCCTACGTTAACGATGGCCTCAAATGCCCCTTTTAGGTAGCCAAGCGCGACCCTGAACTGCTGCGCACCTTTTTCTGATTCGGTGAAATAGGCATACAACGAGGCAAGGGCAACGGCCAGCGCAAGGATACCAGTTGATGCGATGGCCCCGCGCAATGACTTGAGCGAACCGCCAAATGCTGACACACCTTCGCGAACTGATCCGAGCGCGTTGGCTACCTGACCTATCGGGCCAGGCAATGCCGATGCCTGCGCCTCAACCGACTTAAACCCTGCGGCCATTTCGGAGGTGGTATTTTTCGACCCCTTCCGCATTTTGTCAATCTGCTCTTGAAGCCCAAGAATCTTCGCCTCAACGCCACCTATCTGGTCGTTGAGTTTCCCGACTTCAATATCGATCCTTAGACCTATCTCTTTGTTGACGTCTGCCATGTCACAACTTAACTAAGCGATAGCCCGCGTAAATCACAATGTCTGATGTGCCTGCGCTCGGTGCGCCTGCTGGCACATAGATTTCCCAATCTGCCCCGTCAATTACCGCCTTGCCGCTCGATACGGCATTAGCGGCCAACGGTATAAACACATCGGCACTAAACGCCAACGCATTTACCGCGCTGACGAAATTGTTAGAACCGCCCACCGATCTGATGCGTAGGCTTGTGTTCGTTGCGTAGGCAACGCCCGCGTATGTCGCGCCCATGTAAATATCTCCCACGGGAACAGCGGCATATCCGCTCGGGACGTTCAACCCAAATTGCTTTGGAGTGGTGTACATGCTCAGAATTTCAGTAGACGGTATTTCAAGCCGAACGTAGCGCAATGCATTAACGTCAATGATGCCATTATCCGTCCTCACGAATAGCCGATCATCAACCGTATTCAGGAACAACTCGCCCACGTACACATCGAGGGCATCCCATGTGCCGTCTGTATGGTCGGTAGATGGCGCGACCGTTGGTACTTGGCCCGTGGTGGTGCTGCGCTTAATTCTGATGCGTGAATCTTGATCGGCCATTAGTTCAAATCGTTATGGTAATCTGCGTACAAGTTGGTAACGGTATCCTCTCCGCCATCGATGACAAAGATGGGTGATGCGGCACTAAGCGAACGCACCTCGTCCTCGCCCCCTTCAATGACCCCGCCGAACAGCACAATCTCACCGCCATTGATGACGGTCACGTTCGACTTCGTTGCTGTGTAGCCTGTTGTAGATAGGATTGTCACGTTGTAAATCCCATCGGCCACGGTGTTCTCGTTGCCTACAATGGTCACGTTCTGAGTACCCGCGCCTATGGTGTTGCGATTGCCAGTCACGTTAAACCCGACAGCCGTGCCGTGTATGTTGTTGCCAGTACCTTTTACGATGCCCTGAAATTCAGGGGCGATGTTGCCCGACCGCTGGCGGATCGGATCGGGCGATGACGGCCCCTGCTCAATCTCAGCGAGTGAGCCGCCCATCCTTCGCTCACGGCCTTTGACCAATGAGAACTCTATTTTTTTGAATGGGTCGAGGTCGAGAATCTTGAGCAGTTCAACTTTCGTCAGCCCATCGCTGAACGGGTTGTAGTCTATTACCTTATTCAACCTCCAATATACCCCGTCAATCTCAATCGTGTCCCTAAAGTCGAGCTTTATAATATCAAGCGGGGTCAGCTTGAAGAACGCGGTCATCAACTTGCTGTCCTTGTCAACGATCTCGCGGTATTGCCGCAAGTGGTATTCATTGAACAGGTTGCTGTTAGTGTAGAATAGCTGACCGACCAATGCGCTGACCGAATAGTATAGTTCAAACGGTATGCCCCAATTGAGGTCGAAGGTCGGGGTGTACGGGTTATTTAAGTGCCCAGCATAGGGGTACTCATTCTGATAGATGTCAAGGTTAGTGGCTGGCGGGAAACCCGATCTGAACCGCCAACGGGGTAACGATGGCAACAGCCCAGCATAATACAAAATGCGAATGTTCGCATCGGTAGGCTTTGCCCCTTCGCTGATGTCGGCATCGTAAATCTTTGGAATGATACGATTTGACCCGTAGTCATTGTTTAGCGGTGTCGGGCTGAAAACAATGCTTACCTCAGTGCGCTTTGGTACGAAGTCGTTGTCAATCTCAAACCGCCTGCTGCCATACGTGCGCCCATGTGTATTCTGGTATCGGCTGTTATAGTAGTCACCATCCTCCGAATACTTGAACATATACTCCCGCGCTGCAAGTAGCCCCATCGGTATCAGTTCGATCGGGCTGCTATGGTCGAGCTTATACGTCCAGTCTCTGCGTGTGCCGTTGGCGTAGTACTCGTCCCATGTCTCGATAATGTAGTGGTCTGGTATGTCGGGCGATGGGGTCATTTGCAGATTGAACATCCTCAACACTGAAATGAGAAAGTCCTTCATGCTCACATCGGGGAGGTTCTGAGTGACCTCGTATGTACCGCCCTCAAATAGCTGACTGACCGATGGCGTGACCGTGAATGATCCGCTAGCTATCTGATGCCCAATGTAGCTTGCCGTGTTGCTGTTGATTGGGGTGTCGTAATCAGGTGACCACCCATTAGGCCCATCGGCTGCAATGTGAACATAGACCGCGTCACCCGCGTAAGTGTCCACATCGTCTGACTCAACCGTGATGGTCTGATCGAAAATGGGGAAAGGGCCTGTACCGACTGAGCTTACTGCGAATATGTCGGTCAGGTTCCACTCAATATCTGTTGAGCCTATAATGTTCAACGAGCCGTCAGCAGCACGGTAATGCACTATTTCGAGGCGTTGCTGATATAACCCCGATGCGGGTGCAAGTGACCCGTTGATATTACTGTTGTACCATAGTATCAGTTTGACCGATGCGGAGTATCTGTCGCGTCTGTGCATCTGGTAGATTTGATACTCATATTGAGATGCGGCTGGGTTATAGTTGCCTCCTGGAACTATGCTACCAGGAGTGTCAAGAATGACATATTGGTTAGATGGGTCATTCGTCTCAACCTCAAAACATACCCTCGCGGGCACAACCCCGCCACCACCTAACGCCAAAAAACAAGAGTGATTTCCGAATGTGAACGGCTGCCCAGTTGTGAGCAAGGTTCTGTTATGCAGGTTCTGATCGATGGACTTTTCTACAAGTAGCGAATTTCGCTCACGCTCATCGTCTCCTATCATTGGCATACTCGACAGCGGAACAACAAGACGCTTGAAGCCTGTTGTATCGAATAGCGCACATTCATAAGTGCATTGCGCGTAGGCAAAGATTCGATCAATTAGTTCCTTGACATAGATGGCGGGGCGCATATCCTCAACATGATAGACCCGATACCCGTCTGAATAGTACAATGTATTAATGCCATAGTCAATCATCGGGTAAACGATGCCCTCGCCTATCGGTGCTGTCCATGTGTCAATAATGGTCTGCCGCTGATACGCGTGATCGAGGTCTGAGCAGTCGATATATGGCGCATAGACTGGCAACGCCCCCGCCGCCACATTCTGTTCGTTTGTGATGTAGCGATCGTTGATCTTGTAATCAGCAATGCGAGTAAAGATGTTCGACAGCCTGCCGATGAACACAACCTCGTAATCAATCCGCTCATTCAGGATAAGCACCTTGCGCAGCTGAATGACCCCATCGAACACGGGGGCTGAGTCAACATAGACCTGAACGGCTGCTTTTTTATTCGGGTTGAAGTTTATTTTTATGTTCGGTTGCCCCGCTGTTATAATGTTGCTTACGGACACATCGAACACATGACCGAATAGCTCATTGTTATTTACGGTGCCGGGGCATCGAACGGTCTTGCTGAACTCGGTCGCGCGGGTTTCAGGGTTGCGAACGTCGGACACCTGATAATTGAACGAAAAGGCCATGCCCGATTGAACATCGAGCAAATGACCCTCAACACGTACTTCGGTATTAGCCACGGTGTGTTCGTCCGTTTAGTGCGTATGCCAACTCAAACTGCGCATATATGACCCCATCCTGAACGCCGCGCATCGTACGGTATTTCTTGTTGAGTATGTTCATCGCTATAAACGTGCCGTCCGATTGCTCAAGGTACACTTCGGGCGAACGGTGCAGGGTTTTCATCCAAATGCTCTCGGCATCGGTCAGATGGTTGCTGTTAACCGTTAACCGCATGGGCACGTCTGAGGCATATTCGACCGTGCCGCGTGATTGTGTTGTGTATCCGTAGCTGACTGGCCGCGATGCGAGTACGTTATGTTGACGGCCAAATGTTGACCGCTCAATATCCTCTTCGATGACCGACTTCAATGTGAACGTGTACGCATCGAACCCGCCCAACGGATTGAGCCAATGCAGGCGCACCCGTTCGTATTTCGCGCAGTCTGAGATGTTGAAGGTGTATGTCTGCCCAACGGTAAACCCGCCTGAATTTCTGAACGTCACGGTGTAGCTGCCTGCGCCCGCAAACGAGACGGGCGAACTCATCGCGGCAAGGTCGCGCGTACCAACGGCCACCCGTGTGCGCCTGCGCTTGCTTATGACCGATGGAATGATTGAGCTGCCGATTGATACCGCCCCGATCCAATCAGTGAACGGGTTTGTGTAGGTGTAGGTGTTTAGTAGCCCGCCCGTGTAGTTGTACGTGCGCACCCGCATATCATAGGGCGAATCTGCCGTATCAGTCAGGCAATGTAAAAACAGGCTGTCATTGCTGCCGATGGTCTGCGTGTTCGCTGCCGTGGTAAGGCATCCAACACCCGATGCGTTCAACAGGTAGTCGGTCTGATCGTAAGAAAGGAACGGCACGGGGTCAAACACCGCATTGAACACGTAGTTCATGGGGTCGGTGCCTAATATAATATCCTTAATAACCCATTCGGTACCGTTGTAATACTGAGACGTGAACGTGAGCCGATACGATGTGATGCTATTCTCTGCCAGCATCCAAGGCGAAAGGGTGTAGTCGCGCGGGCCGTGCGTATATGACAGGTCAACGTCAACTATTCGCGAAGGATCGAACACAACACATCCGCCTGTGCCTGCGCGAAAGCGATACTTGTGCGTGGAAATTGGGTCTGCGAGGTTGCCATCGCGCAACACATTTATCAGCATCCGCCAGTTGGCCAGGTCGGCATCTGTTACGTTTGTCTCCCTGACCACCCACGGCTGCTGATTGTAAGCGGGCGAGTAGTCGGGTGGGCGTTGCTCAATTATCAGCATAATGGTATATACCCGTTAGGTACGTTTTGCCGCAAGTTTAGAATTGAGCGCGTCAATCATTGCGCTAAAGTCATCGACCGCAGCCGTACCGATTGCCTCGGCCATCTCGTCAATGATGCCTGATTTCTCGACTACGTTGGTAAAAAAGTGGTTACCCTTAGTTCCTTCGCGGGCTATCTTACGGCTGATGAGGTATGCAAGCGACTCGTGTTCTTTGATGGGCAACTGACCGCGAACGCCCAAGCGGTCAAGGACGTTCGGCATTGTAAGCCAGGTCAATATCTTAGACCGTGGCGGCCATTTGCCAGCCTTGCGCCCCTCGTCAACGAACTTGTAGTAGTCGGCCAGTTCAATATCTAATGTCAGCCTGTTCGACCCCTTATCTGAAATGGTGAACCCAATCGATTCTTCTAGGTTGCCCGATGCCGACTGCTCACTCTGTTGCAAGCCGTCAACGAGGCGGTTGACAATCAGACCACCGTAAAACCTGACCGCTTCTGCGACTGCTGGGCCTGCCATGTTGATTTCGCCTTGTAAAACGCTAACCTGTTGAACACCTCTTTAACGGTGAGGCTAAAGTAATAGTCCCACTTGGAACTATCGCCATTGGCTAACGTGTCCGCCACGTCCATCCACCCATACGTTGCGTGAAACCTGTCCACGTCCTCAGCAGCCGTGTCAGTGCTGCCGAATAGGCCAGCATACGCTTTGAATAATTGAGGTAGTTGGACAAAAAAAAATCAGTGTTCGGTTTGACCACGGTAACAGGTAGGTCAAGCACGGCCTCCGCCACGTCCTCATGCTCCTTTGCATCGTACTTGTATCCCGACCACGGCCACCGACCGCGCTTAGTCAGGCAACAGGCGAAAGCATTGTGTAGGTTCTTTGCCGCGTCTTTTTCGTTCTTAACGAAGTGCATCAACCCCGTGAACGCCCCGTAGCTCATTGCTTTCGGGTTCGCGACCACCTTATACTTTGCACCGTTCAATGTAATCGTGTCCTGCCGCTTGGCATCAATCGGAGTTTGCAAGAATTGAAGAGTCTGCCATACGTGCTGAAATGAGCCGACCGACCACGTTTTAACCTCATCAATGTCGGCCCCCGTGAAAATGCTGATGGCCGCGTGAACCTTGTCAATGTCGGGCGCATCTTCGCTCATCATGTCGGAATAGGCCATGTACTGCCGTAGCGTTACTTGTGCCCATGATGTAGGTACAATTACTGATTTAGCCATTGCCGCGAAGTTAGGCTATCGGGGTGAAGTCGGTGATGGCGACAAGGTGCCCTTTTTGATCCATTACTGATTCAAGTTTTTTTAATGCCGCTGAAAAGCAGTCTCCAGCTGTCATGTCAATGGGGAAGTCAAGAACCATACATAGCACATCAAACGGGGTCTCTCCCATGTCTCTTCTCTTCACGCGATACATGACCTTGTAGCTCTTCATCTTCGGCTTGTCGGCTGTTGTCTTCATCGGTTCTGCTTTCGGTTGGTCGGGTTGGTTTTGAGTGGCTTTCCTCTAACTTCTTTTCAAGCCATTGAACGTAATCAATGTACCAATAATGAAGCGCTATTTGGTCGCATGGCGGTTTATTGCCCGTTTCTTTTACGTACATCTGTTCCGCTGTCATTCGTTTTGGTGTATTAGTGACGGCAAAGGAAATGCGCAAACGAACGCGCGAAATGAAATTCGCATTAAACTTTGGCCCTCAACACATTCACCACATCCATTGACCAATCGCGCTCAATGTCCGCCCTGAGTGCCGCGCCACGTTGCGCGATCTCATTGGCACTCATCGCCTCGGCCTGTGCGATTGCCCGTTTCCAGTCGGTGACGTGAATGACCCCATCAGACTTGAATGGGAAGTACGGGTGCATGGCCTGAACGAATATCGGCCTACCCTTCGCGCCCGCCTCCAATATCTTTAGGTTTGACTTGCAGCGGTTGAAGGCCGTATCTGCTAACGGTGCGACCGCAATGCTGATGTGGTCATAGAATTTGCCGTAGTTCCACACATCCATGGCCGTACCCACCTGAAAGGGCAGTTTCCCGTGGTCGCTCATCATTGCCGCCATCGCGGTGAACTCCTGTCGGTTGCTATCGGTCAGCCCGCACAACAGCCTATTACCCGTCCACCCGCGCCACGCGCCTACGGTCAGGGCCATGTCGGGCAGATGGGTTGCGCCTGCTATGTATCCGATTGTGCGCACTTCGGGTAACGGGGTGACTTGCCATTGCTCATCCTGGAGGGCTATCGCGTTGGGTACAATGGACACGTTCGGGTTGAGCGGTCGGCACCTCTGTGCCAACGCCTCATGCGTCACCCATACCTCATCGGCCTGCTCGATCGATCGGGCAATGTGCGGCCCTACTTTCTTGTGTTCGCGGTAAAGAATGTGCGAGGACGGTAACACCCAATAATCGTCAACATCGCATACTACTTTGATGCCCCGCGCCCTCAATGCAGGTATCACTTGCCCCGCCTCATCGCCCGCAAGGAAACGATTGAATACCACAACATCAACAGCAACAGCGTCAACATTCGCCAAAGGTATTGCGTTGTAGCGCGTGACATCATGCCCCTGCGCCGCCAAATGTTCAAACGGTCTTATCAGTCGGTGATACTCAACGCCTCCATCTCGGTCGGCAACGTAGCCTATTTTCATGCGATTGCGTATGTGCCTGAGCGCGCTTTGACCGCCTCCATGATCGCATACCTCGCGGCATCGATGGCGTGATTGTTCGCGTCCTCAGGTTCGTTGGTTGTCTTGCCCGCTTTATCGACCTGCCACGAATATGATCGCAGTTCACGTATCAGGTCTATGCTGTCATTGGTCACGTACAGATTCAATCCTTGCATCTTCGCGATGCCTGCCCGTACGCTGTCAGGGCCTTTGACTGTTGGGCGTATCCTGAACCCATACCGCCTCAGTTCTTCGATGGACTTCGGTTCGGCACTATCGGCAATGATCTCGCTTGTCTTTAGGTGCTGCAATCGGTTCGAGATGTCGAGATTGATTAGCCCCTTTTCGTACATGACCTGCCGAAGGTAAACGTCCGTTTCGTTAATGACCGTTACCTCAACTACTGCGGTCGGGTCATTCGAGAAACCCCAGTCTAACCCGTACACCCTTCGCCTGAACGCAGCGGGTACGCTTTCGACCTGTTTCCAGTTGTTGAACACAACACCCTGCAATGATCCGACCTCGCCAAGGCCGTAAACCCGCCACCAGTTAGCCCAGTAGGCGGAATTATTCGCACGTTCACGGGCTGATTCAATGTCGGCTTTTATCGTGTCTGGTAGTGCCTCATTGTCGAGGTAGTTCAGCACGATCAATTCACTATCGCTGTCTTTTAGCACCTCGGTGTGTGCCCAAAATTCAGCGGTCGGGTTGTAGTCAATGAATATCTCTGCGCTCGTTCTGATGCTCAGTTGATGGTATGCCTCAAAGGGTATGTTGTTCGCCTCGTTGATGTATAACACGTTTCGCCTCGCACCCCTTAGCTTGCCCTCCTGATCAGCTGAAAAGAACTCAATGTAAGACCCATTAACGAACGTGTAAGTGAGTAGTGACCTATTCCATCCGCTGTCAATGTATCGGTCTGTCATTTGCATGATCTTCAGAAAGTCTTTCATCGCACCACGTCTAAGGTGCGGTATGCTTTCAGATACTACGCTGATCTCAAGTCGCGGTGTTCGTGCTGCCATATCTATCAGCACGGGCAAAATTCCGAACGTCTTACCTGCCGATGTTCCGCCCTGAATGACCCGCTTTCGCGCAGTCATCTTGCGGATCTTGCGGATAGCTGTTGTGTAGATGAAGCTCATCCATTGTCACCGAATAGCGGTTGCTCTTTTACGGTCACTTCTGACTTTTCTGTGAGGCCGTTCAGACGTTGGGTAATCGATGGATTGTAGTTGCCAAGTAAGCCGCCAACTATCTGATCCTCACGTATCCACTCTCTGATTTGCGCGCAGATACCAACGAAGTCATCGTACAGGCCGTCCTTATTGTAAAAGTATTGCTCTACATTTCCGCGTTCAGCATAGCAGTATCGCTTAAACCCTTCGAGGGTGTATGGTATCTTTGGATAGTCCTCAACACGCACACCATCGCGGCCAACGTACTGAACTTTCGGCCACCGTTTTTTCTCAACATCCTCAAGCCATTGCACGTATCCGCGCCATGCCTCAAGCATATCATCAGGGGTATTGAATATGCGAGTAGGGTGTGGCATCACTTCACTCTTTTAGCAGGTACACCAACGTAAGTGCCCGCCTCGGTTATGTCTGACAATACCACCGCGCCCATGCCTATTACCACATCGGGCGCAATGGTCACTTTCTCTTTGATTGATGCGTTCGTGCCGATGTTGACCCGATCGCCAATGGTCACGTTGCCGCTTATGTTCACTCCAGGGGCAATCGTCACGCAATTACCTATTACGCAATCATGCCCGATGGTAGCGTTCAGGTTGACGTGTACGTGTTGCCCGATCTTGACGTTGGTGGTAATGACGGCCCCAGCGCAGATGATTGACCCAGCACCGATAGTAACGGTGTCGCGGTCGAGTATCTGAGCGGACGGGTGCCTGATCGTGCAGAAGTCCATTTTCCACGGCCACCATCCGAGGCGGTCTGATAATTCTTTTCTGACCTGAGTATCACCGATGGCAATGACCGCCTCGAATTTATATGGTTCAAGCTCGGCTATTG
>Ga0075473_10000787_pt1 | contig 13298 bp, 10 predicted proteins | sample DEB19_08_DNA_FD_76340 | JGI IMG/M metagenome (GOLD analysis project Ga0075473, IMG submission 76340) | Aqueous microbial communities from the Delaware River and Bay under freshwater to marine salinity gradient to study organic matter... | ecosystem: Environmental > Aquatic > Marine > Coastal ... | reverse complement strand
GGATGAGCTTCCGAATCGGCATCAACCTCTCCGAGGTGAACGTCAAACTGGACGATGTGTTCGGCGAAGGCGTGCATGTGGCCTCGCGCCTGCAGGCCGCCGCCGAACCTGGCAGCATCCTGCTCTCCGAAACGGTCTACCAGCAGGTGAACCGGCAACTGCCGATGTCCTTCGAGGATGCCAGCAAGCGCCAGCTCAAGGACACCTCCGGCCTCACCAAGGCATGGCGTGTGGGCGGCAGCCCCGCGGCGCAGGCATGCCGGCGCGACAGCAACGGGCACCAGGCCTCGATCGCCGTGCTGCCGTTCGTCAACATGTCGGGCGACCCGGAGCAGGATTATTTCAGCGACGGCATCACCGAGGACATCATCACCGACCTCTCCAAGATTTCGGCCCTCTTCGTCGTCTCGCGCAACACCTCATTCACCTTCAAGGGCACCACCGAGTACCTCGACCGCGTGGCCTCGCGGTTGGGGGTGCAATACCTGCTAGAAGGCAGCGTGCGCAAGGTGAACGACCGTGTGCGCATCACCGCGCAGTTGATCGACGGACGCACCAACGATCACGTGTGGGTCAAGCGCTACGACCGCAAGTTCGAGGATATCTTCGGGCTGCAGGACGACATCTCGCACGCCATCGTCGATGCGCTGCGCCTCCGGATGCTGCCGCAGGAACGCGAATCGATCTTGCAGCGCTCCACCTACAACAGCGAAGCCTACCGATTCTACCTGATGGGGCGGAGCTTCTTCCACCGCGGCCAGACACGGCGCTTCCTGCGGTTGGCCAAGCAGATGTTCCAGCGCGCCCTCGACATCGAGCCTGACTATGCGGCGGCCCATGCCGGCATCGCGGACTGCAACTCGCACCTCCTCGACGCGGGCGACACCTCGATCACCACCAACGAAATCTTCGAACAGAGCGAGCGCGCACTTGCCATCGACGCCACCCTCGCCGAGGCCCATGCTTCCAAGGGACTCGCTCTCTATACGGCCGGACGCTACGAGGAGGCGGAGGCCAGCTTCGAGCGCGCCATCGCGCTGAAACCCGACCTGTTCGAAGCTTATTTCTTCTATGGCCGCAACTGCTTCAACCGCGGGCAATACGGCAAGGCAGCGGAACTTTTCGGCAGGGCCGCCGAACTGAAGAGCGACGACTTCCGCGCGCTTGGGCTCCAGTCCATGTGCTTCCAGTCTCTGGGCCGCCTGGACGATATGCGCGCCTCCGCCCGGGCCGCACTCACGCGCACGGAAGCGGCCGTGGCCGAGCGGCCCGACGATGCCGATGCGCTGGCCTTTGGCGCGGGCCTGCTCGCGGCACTGGGCGAGAACGACCGCACGCGCGACTGGGCGGAGCGCGCCTCCATCATCGAACCCGATGATTTCTACATGCACTACAATATCGCCTGCGCCTATGCGATCCTCGGCGAGAAAGAGCTGGCACTGGACCGGCTGGAGCGAATCATGGGGCCATCCACGCTGCGCTCGCTGCAGGAATTCATCATGCACGACAGCGACCTCGACGTACTGCGCGACCACCCGCGCTTTGCCGACATTCTGAAGAAGCTTGGAGACTGAGAATGACCGACCACGCCGCCGCGGCGGACCTTCTGCTGAAGAACTGGGCCGCGATGACACGCATCGCCGAATTGCCCGAGGCGTTGCGCCCCGCGTCGCGCCGCGACGGCTACGCTGCCGCGGCAGCCGTAGCCCGGCAGAGCGGCAGCGAGGTGGCCGGCTGGAAGATCGCCGCCACCAGCGAGGCGGGGCAGAAGCACATCAACGTCGACGGCCCCATCATCGGCCGCATCCTGAAGAGCCGCCTGCTGCCGCAGGGCGCCAGCGTGCCGCTGGGCGACAACATCATGCGCGTTGCAGAGGCTGAGTTCGCCTTCGGCTTCGCCCGCGACCTGCCGTCTCGCGAGAAACCCTACACGCAGGAGGAAGCGCTGGATGCAGTGGGCGCGCTGCATCTCTCGATCGAGGTGCCGGACAGCCGCTACCAGGACTTCACCAAGGTGGGCGCGGCCCAGCTCATCGCCGACACGGCCTGCGCCTCATGGCTGGTGCTCGGTCCGGCTGTGGACCGTCCATGGCGCGATCTCGATCTTTCCAGCCATGCCGTGAAGGGGCTGCTCAACCGCGAGGTGAAGGCCGAGGGTAGCGGCAAGGCGGTGCTGGGCGATCCGCGCAAGGCACTCGCCTGGTTTGTCAACGAGGCGTCCACCTATGCCGGCGGCGTAAAGGCCGGGCAGTTCGTCACCACCGGCACCTGCATCGTTCCGATGACCGTGAAACCGGGCGATGACGTGACCATCGACTATGGCGTGCTCGGCACCATCTCCTGCAGGATTGCCTGATGGACGTGATCCGGCCCGAACGCCTTACGCGCGAGTCCTTCCGCCCTTTCGGCGACGTCATCGAGATGGAGGGCTCCGCCCACTTCACCATCAACCAGGGCTTTACCGAGCGCTTCAACGATCTTTGCTTCGTGGATGTGGCGATGGAGGGCGGCACCACCAACGTCAGCCTCTTCCTCGGCCAACCGCGTCCTGCCCCCATCGAGATCAAGCTGATGGAGCGCCACCCGCTGGGCGCCCAAGCCTTCGTGCCCCTGCAGGACAGGCCATGGCTGGTGCTGGTGGCGGAAGATGTACGCGACCTGGATAGCTACCGCGCCTTTACCGCAACCGGGCGGCAGGGCGTCAACTACGCCCGCAACGTCTGGCACCACCCACTGCTCGTACTGGATGCCGACAGCCGCTTCCTGATCGTCGACCGCAAGGGGCCGGGCAACAATCTGGAGGAGGTCTGGCTGGCCGAAGAAAAAGTGTTCGGGATCACGCCCTAGCCCCGGGCGTGCAGCTTGCGGCCCTTGACGTAGGTGGCCTTCACCGCGCGGTCGTCGCCAAGGATCATCAGCGAGAACAACACGTCCTCCAGCGAGGTCGAAAGCTCCTGGCGGCTTGCCAGAACTGGCGTCGCCCAAGGGTCCAGCACCACGATGTCGGCGAACTTGCCGTGCTCGAGGGCGCCGGTATCGTGGCCGATCCTGAGACGCCCGGCATTGCCGCGCGTGGCCATGGCAAAGAGCTCGTGCGCGGTTGGCTTGTAACCCGCCAGCATCTGCACCTTATAGGCCTCGCCCAGTGTCGCCAACATCGAATAGCTGGTGCCGCCGCCCACGTCGGTAGCGACACCCAAGTGCACCGGCCGATCCGCCTTGCGCAGCCACGGCATGGACATGAGGCCGGAGCCGAGGAAGGTGTTGGACGTCGGGCAATGCACCACTGTCGAGCCCGACTCCGATAACCGTTCGCATTCCCGGTCCGACAGGTGGATGCCGTGGGCGAAGAGGCTGCGGTCACTGAGCAGGCCGAAGTGGTCGTAGACATCGGTGTAGTCCTTCGCCTTCGGGAACAGTTCCTTGACGAAGGCAATCTCGCGCTCGCTCTCGGAGAGGTGCGTCTGCATCAGCGCGCCGGGCAGCGAGGCAAGCAGTTCGCCCGAAACCTTGAGCTGCGCATCGGACGAGGTCGGCGCGAAGCGCGGCGTGACGGCGTAGCGCAACCGGTCCTTGCCGTGCCACGCCTCGTAGAGTTCCACCGTCTCGCGGGCGCCCGTCTCGGGCGTGTCTTCCACGGCGGGGATGGCGTTGCGGTCCATCATGGTCTTGCCCGTGACAAGCGCCATGCCGTGGCCATGCGCTGCTGCGAACAGCGCATCGGCACAGGTCTTGTGCACCGAGCAGAAGGCGAGTGCAGAGGTGGTGCCGTGCTGGAACAGGCGGGAGAGGAAGATCTGCGCCGCGGCGCGGGCATAGTCCGCCTCGGCGTAGCGGCTCTCCTCCGGGAAGGTGAACCGCGTGAGCCAGTCGAGCAGGTCCTTGCCCGGCGCTGCGAGCATCCGGTACTGCGGAAAGTGGATATGGGCATCGACGAAGCCCGGCATGACGATCATGTCACCGAAGTCATCGGCCTCCGCCTGCTGGAACCCCTGCGGCAGCAAGGGTTGCGGCCCGGCCCACAGGATAGTGCCGTCGTCACCAATGACGACCGCGCCCCGCGTCTCGTGCACGGCACTGCCATCCTCGGCGAAGCTCAGCGTCTGTCCCTTGATAACGCGCGTCATGGTGTCACCCGGTCTTCCAGCCGGAAGCGGAAAATGCGGCAGACTTGGCTCAGCGCCGTCTCGAACTCCACCGACTCGCCATTGCCGACGCGCGCCGCGAAGCTTTCGAGGATCATGTGCTTGGTGGCGCCCCTGACGGCGAAGATGAAGGGAAAGCCGAAGCGCTGCCTGTAGGCCGTGTTGAGTTCGGTGAAGCGGGCGAACTCGTCTGCCGTGAGCGTGTCGAGGCCGGCGCCCGCCTGCTCCCTGGTCGAATCATCCGTGAGCTTCGCCCGTGTGGCGAGGTCGGGATGCGCCCGGATCAGCGCCAGCTGCGCATCGCGGTTGGCGGCACGAATGGCGCTCGCAAAACACGCAACCAGCGCATCACGGGTGGCGAAGGGCCGCGATGATTCGACCTCGCGCGCCACCCAGGGGGAATGCTCCGCCACGTCGCCAAAGGCCTCGATGAAGGCCCTGGGGCTCATGGCGTTGACGTCTGCGATGCTCATCATTGCCTGGCGATCCATGTTCCGAGCTTGGCGCGTTCCTCATCCAGCATGCCGGTGCGGTTGGCGAGCGGCATGGCCTTGCTCTGCACCGCCTGTACCTGGATCTGGGCGGCATAGCGCCTGAGCTGCTCCAGCGTCTCGAGGTGGACGCCCTTGGGCGCCACCCGGATGGTCTTGTCCGTGGGGTGCTCGGCGTGGCAGGCAGCACAGCGCGACTGGACGATGGACAGCGCCTCGGCGTCGCTGACCTCGCCGGCGAACAGCACCAGCTTGCCGGGCTGGGTGAGCACGAGGCCGACCGCCAGCAGCGCCCCGATCAGCGGCAGCGTCCAGGCGAGGTCGGCATGGGCATCGCCCACCTCGGTGCGCACGAGGAAGTAGCGTGCGAGGCCGCCCGCAAGGATGATGAGACCCGCCAGCACCCAGGCGTGGGCATTGTCGGTGATCATGGGGAAGTGGTTCGACACCATCATCGCCAGCACGGGCAGCGTCAGGTAGGTATTGTGCAGCGAGCGCTGCTTGCCTTGTGAGCCGAGGCGCGGATCGGGCGTCTCGCCGTTCAGCAGCGCCGCCGTGATCCTGCGCTGGTTGGGGATGATGACCATGAACACGTTCGCCGCCATGAGCGTGCCGATCAGCGCACCGATGTGGATGAAGGCCCCGCGCCCCGAGAAGACATGGGTGTAGCCGTAAGCGAAGGCCAGCAGCATCACAAAAAGGCAGGCGGCCAGCACGCCCGTGCTGCGCCCGAGCGGCGATTTGCAGAGCGCTGTGTAGAGCACCCAGCCGAGAATGAGGCTCGCCACAGAGATGGCGATCGCCTGAAGCGGGGTGAGCGGCATGACGTTCGGGTCGATCAGGTAGCTGTCGGCCTGCAGGTAGTAGAGAACGACCAATAGCAGGAAACCCGTGACCCAGGTGAGATAGGCCTCCCACTTGAACCAGATCAGGTCGCTGGGCAGGGTTTCCGGCGCGGTGAGATATTTCCGCACGTGATAGAAGCCGCCGCCGTGCACCTCCCACGCCTCGCCGCCCACACCCGGCGGCATGGAGGCTTCCTTCCGCAGCGAGAAGTCCAGCGCCACGAAGTAGAAGGACGTGCCGATCCACGCGATACCGGCGATCATGTGGCCCCAGCGGATGAACAGGTTGGCCCAGTCGAGCGAGAACGGCGGCGAGGATGACAGTAGCCACGCGCCGCCGAGGGCAACAAAGATCACCGGCAGGGTCCAGGCGATCTTCGACAGCGGATCTCCGACCTCATGGCGCACCAGGAAGTGCCGGAGGGCGGCGCCGCCGATAAAGATCAGCCCTACCAGCACCCACGCATTGGGGGCGTTGGTAAGCATGGCGAAATGGTTGGACACCATCATCAGAAGCACGGGCAGCGTGAGGTAGGTGTTGTGCAGCGAGCGCTGCTTTCCGATGGCGCCAAGGCGCGGATCGGGCGTCTCGCCCTTCATCAGCGCCGCAGTGATCTTCCTCTGATTGGGAATGATGACCATGAAGACATTGGCCGCCATGATGGTGCCCACCACCACGCCGACATGGATGAAGGCGCCGCGCCCCGAGAACAGGTGCGTGAAGACATAGGCAAAGGCGAGGATGAGCGCGAAGACGCAGGCCGCGAGCAGGCCCGTCTTCTGCCCGAGGGGTGAACGGCACAGCCCGTCATAGATTGCCCAGCCCAGGACAATGGATACGAGCGAGATGACGATGGCGGCCCACGGCGCGAGGTTCGCCACCGCAGGATCGATGAGGTTGGCGCTGGCGTCGACATAATAGACCACCGCCAGCAGGAAGAAGCCCGTGACCCAGGTGAGGTAGGCCTCCCACTTGAACCACGTGAGGTGCGCGGGAAGGCTGGCAGGCGCCGAGAGATATTTCTGCACGTGGTAAAAGCCGCCGCCATGCACCTCCCATGCCTCGCCGCGCACGCCCGCAGGCAGGCCGTCACGCGTCTTCAGCGAGAAGTCCAGCGCCACGAAATAGAAGGACGTGCCGATCCACGCGATGCCGGCGACCATGTGGCCCCAGCGGATGACGAAGTTCAGCCAGTCGGCAATGAACGGCTCCAAATCCACACGCTCCTCATGAATGCGCCTGCCGGGGATTGCTCCCGCGGCAGGCGCTGGTTGTCGTGATCCGCGCTTACTGCGGCAGCTTGTCGTCGACGCCCTTGATATAATAGTTCATGCCGAGCAACTCGCCATCGGGCAGCGGCTTGCCGGCTTCGCCGACCGTGGTGCCGTCCTGCTTGGTGATCGGGCCGGTGAAGGGATGGAACTCGCCGGACTTGATCTTGGCGACCGTGTCCTCAGCCATCTTCTTCACGTCGTCAGGCATGTTGGTGAAGGGCGAGAGGACGACCATGCCGTCCTTCATGCCACCCCAGGTGTCGTCCGACGTCCAGGTACCGTCGAGCGCCGCCTGGACGCGCGCGATGTAGTAGGGATCCCAGTCATCCGTGTTGGCGGTGAGCTGGGCCTTGGGTGCGAACTTGATCATGTCGGAAGACTGGCCGAAGCCGAGCTTGCCGGCCTTCTCGGCCTCCTGCAGCGGCGCCGTCGAGTCGGTGTGCTGGACGAGGATGTCCGCACCCTGGCCGAGCAGAACCTTGGCGGCGTCAGCTTCCTTGCCCGGATCATACCAGGAGTTGACCCAGATGATCTTGACCTTGAAGTCCGGGTTCACCGACTGGGCGCCGAGCATGAAGGCGTTGATGCCCATGACGACTTCCGGGATCGGGAAGGACACGATGTAGCCCGCGGTGCCTGTCTTCGACATCTTGGCGGCGATCTGGCCCATCACGTAGCGGCCTTCGTAGAAGCGCGCGTTGTAGATGCCGACATTGTCGGCCTTCTTGTAGCCGGTTGCGTGTTCGAACTTGATGTCCGGATACTTGGCGGCGACCTTGATGGTCGGGTCCATGAAGCCGAAGGACGTGGTGAAGATGATCTTGCAGCCTTCGCGCGCCAGGCGCTCGATGGCGCGCTCGGCGTCCGGGCCTTCGGCCACGTTCTCGAGGAACGCCGTCTCGACCTTGTCGCCCAGCGCCTTTTCCACCGCATTGCGGCCGACGTCATGCTGGTAGGAATAACCGAAGTCACCCACGGGGCCGACATAGACCCAGCAGGCCTTGAGCTTGTCCGCCGCGTTTGCCGCGGTCGCCGTTGCGCCAAGCGCGAGGGCTGCAGCCAGTGCCATCCATTTCTTCATTCTCGTTTGCTCCTTGTTCAAAACCCATTTCCCTGCAGCCCTTTTTGTTGTTGCTTCGAAGGCGGCTGCAGGCCGTGACGAAGCTTCTTTATGCTCTAGCGGTCAGGCACGAAAGGCTGACCGAGGCAAGCCGGCGTATTGGCCCGCATGAGGGCCCGGTTCCGCGATATGAGGACCAGCACGAGGATGGTCACGACATAGGGGAGAGCGGAGAGTAGCTGGGACGGGATGCCGATGCCATAAGCCTGAAGCGAAAATCCCATCACCGTAATTGTACCGAAGAGATAGGCCCCGGCCACGATGCGCCAGGGCAGCCAGGAGGAGAAGACGACCAGCGCCAGCGCGATCCAGCCGCGGCCCGCCGTCATGTTTTCAACCCATTGCGGCGTATAGGCGAGCGACAGGTAGCCCCCCGCGAGCCCGGCGCAGGCGCCGCCGAACATCACGCAAAGATAGCGCACGCCGATCACGGAATAGCCCAGCGCATGGGCCGACTGGTGGCTGTCGCCCACGGCGCGGATGATCAGGCCGGCCTTGCTGCGGAACAGCATCCACGATACCCCGGCAACGATGGCGATCGACAGGTAGACGAGGAAGTCCTGCCCGAGCAGGATGGGGCCGATGAAGGGAATGTCGGTGAGGCCCGGAATGTAGAGCCGGTCGAGATGGACGCCGGGCTGGCCGACGAAGGCCTCGCCCATGAGACCCGCCGTGCCGAGGCCAAGCAGCGTGAGGGCCAGGCCGGTGGCCACCTGGTTCGACACCATGGTGAGGGTGAGGAAGCCGAAGAGCAGCGACAAAAGCGCCCCGGCGACGAGTGCGGCCAGCACGCCCACGTAAGGGTTTCCGGTGAGCAGCGCGGCACCGAAGCCCGACACGGCACCCACCGCCATCATGCCTTCGACGCCGAGGTTGAGGACGCCCGAGCGCTCGACCACCAGTTCGCCGATGGCGGCGAGCAGCAGCGGCGTTGAGGCCGTGATGATGGTGAGGATGACGGAGAGAAGCTGGTCGTTCATGCCTTGGCCTCCGCCAGCTGCGGGGTGCGGCCCATGAACTTGAGCCGGTAGAGGATCAGCGAGTCGCAGGCCAGGATGTAGAACAGCAGGATGCCCTGGAAGACGCGCGCCGTCTTGTCCGAGATGCCGAGTGCCACCTGTGCCGACTCACCGCCCAGATAGCTGATGGCGAGCGCAAAGGCGGCGACCAGCGCGCCGATGGGATTGAGGCGGCCGAGGAAGGCGACGATGATGGCGGTGAAGCCATAGCCGGGCGAGATGCCGGGCTGCAGCTGGCCGACCGTGCTCATCACCTCGCAGATGCCGGCGAGGCCGGCGAGGCCGCCCGACAGCAGGAAGCAGAACCATACGGTCCTCTCGCGCGAGAAGCCGGCGAAGCGGCCGGCACGGGGCGCAACGCCCTGCACGCGCAATTCAAAGCCCTTCAGCGTGCGCCCCATCATGAAGGCGAGCGCCAGAACGGCGAGGACGGCGAGAATGGCGCCGAGGTTGATGTAGATCGGGCCGATCGACGCCGGGATCACCTGGAAGCTCGGCAGCATCTGCCAGTTGGAGAAGGCGATGGTCTTGGGGAAGTTGTAGCCCTGCGGATCGCGCCACGGCCCGCGCACCAGCCAGTCGAGCACCAGCTGGATGACATAGACCAGCATCAGGCTCGTCAGGATTTCATTGGTGCCGAAGCGATTCTTGAGGAAGGCCGGAATCGACGCCCAGGCCATGCCGCCGATGATGCCGAGCGCCAGCATGACGACGAGCGTGAGCGGCGACTGGAATTCCGGGAAGAACACCGGGATGGCGGAACCGAGAATGGCACCCGCGGTGAGCTGGCCCTCCGCACCGATGTTCCACACATTGGCCATGTAGGACACGGCAAGCCCGGCACCGATCATGGCCAGCGGAGTGGCCTTCACGATCAGCTGCTCGATCGACCACGAGGTGGTGAGCGGCTCGACGAAGAACACGTAAAGCGCCGAGAAGGGATTGAGCCCGCGCAGCGCAAAGATGATTCCGCCGGTGACGAGCGTCAGCACGATGGCGATGACGGGCGACAGGATCGCCATGCGCGTGGAGGCCTCCGCCCGCTTTTCAAGCACGAGGCGCATGGGCCGCCTCCTTGAGTTCGTGCGCGCCGGCCATGAGGAGGCCGATCTTTTCCGAGGTGAGTTCGGAGGCCGGATAGGCTTCCGACAACTCACCGCGCGAGATGACGGCGATGCGGTCGGCGATCTCGAAGATCTCGTCCAGGTCCTGGCTGATCACGAGTACGGCGGAACCTTGCCGCGCCAGGTCGACGATAGCCTGGCGGATGGTGGCCGAGGCCCCGGCGTCCACGCCCCAGGTGGGCTGGTTGACGATGAGTACGCTGGGCTTGCGGTCCAGTTCGCGGCCCACCACGAATTTCTGCAGGTTGCCGCCCGACAGCGAGCGCGCCTCGGGATCCGGCTTGCCCTTCCGAACGTCGAATTCCTTGATCACACGCTGGCTCACGCCTTCCGCGCCGCTGCTGCTGACCAGGCCGGATTTCACCAGCGCCTTGTCGGACGAATGGCGCGTCAGCACCACGTTCTGGGACAGCGCAAAGCCCGGCACGGCGCCATGGCCCAGCCTTTCTTCCGGCACAAATGCCGCACCTGCATCGCGTCGCGCGTTGACGCCGTCATGGCCCATGGGCTTGCCGTCGAGCACCAGCATCGCCGCATTGGAAAGCGAGCGTTCACCGGATACCGCATCGAACAACTCCGACTGGCCGTTGCCGGCGACACCGGCGATGGCAACGACCTCGCCCGCCTTCACGTCGAGCGAGAGGTCCTTCAGTTCAACCGAGAAGGGACCGTCGGCGGCGAGCTTGAGATGATCGAGCTTGAGGCGCGTGGCGCCCTGCACGTTACGGCTCGCGGCGCGCACCACGTGGATGTCGCCGCCGACCATGAGCCTGGCGAGGCTCGCCGCCGTCTCCTGCATCGGATCGACATTGGCGACGACCTTGCCGTGGCGCAGGATGGTGACGTTGTGGCAGAGGCGCTTCACCTCCTCCAGCCTGTGGCTGATGTAGATGACCGCACAGCCTTCGCCCGCAAGGCGCGCCAGTGTGACGAAGAGCTGGTCCGCCTCCTGCGGCGTGAGCACGGCGGTGGGCTCGTCCATGATGAGGAGCTTCGGCTCCTGCAACAGGCAGCGCACGATCTCGATGCGCTGGCGCTCGCCCACCGAAAGGTCGGCCACAACGGCGGTGGGTTCCAGCGGCAGGCCGTAATCGCGCGACACGCGGGTGATGCGCTCCGACAGTTTCTTCATGTCGAAGGCGCCCGGCATGGCGAGCGCGATGTTCTCGGCCACGGTGAGCGCATCGAACAGCGAGAAGTGCTGGAACACCATGCCGATGCCAAGCTTGCGCGCGGCCGCGGGGCTGGGGATGGTCACCGTCTTGCCCATCCAGCGGAACTCGCCGGAGGTGGGTTGCAGCGCGCCGTAGATCATCTTGACGAGGGTGGACTTGCCCGCGCCGTTTTCACCGAGGAAGGCGTGGATTTCCCCCGGCTTCACCTTCAGAGTCACGTCGTCATTGGCCTTCAGCGTTCCGAAGACCTTGGTGACGTGGAGTGCCTCGAGCAGGTATTCCATTGATCAGCCAGCGTTCCTGACAGCCAGCATGCCGTGGGTTGCGGAAACAGACAATGCCTCATCGAGGGTTATGAGCTGTGCGGCGACCGATACCGCAATCGCGGCTGGCAGCTTGGATCGGATGGAGCCGATGCCGATGGGGCAGATCATCGCCTCCACCCGGGCGCTGTCCACACCCGCCTCCCTGAGGCGGCGCGCGAAGCGGGCCCGCTTGGTGGCGCTGCCGATGACGCCGACATGGACGATTTTCAGGTTGCGCAGCGCCGCATCGACGATCTGGAGATCGAGCGCGTGGGAATGGCTCATGATGAAGACGAGCGCGCCCTCCGGGGCGGCGGCCACGGCCTCCAGCGGGTCGCCCGAAAAGCCGGTCGCGTTCTGCGGCATGGCGCCGGGGAAGGCTTGCGGACGCGGGTCGACCCAGGTGACGTCGAATGGCAAGGGGGCCAGCGACAGGATCAGCGCGCGGCCCACATGGCCTGCCCCGAACACGATCACCGCGCGGCGGCGCTCGCCAAAGTTTTCCACAATTCCGGGAAGCCGATTGGTGAGGGTAAAGGGACCTGCCGCCTCGCGCGCTGCCAGTGAACGGGCTTCCGCGTGGGATGACGCGTCGAAAGATTCAATGGAGAGGGTCACCCGGCCGCCGCAGCACTGGCCCAGATCGGGGCCCAGCGACTGGGTGAGCATCTTCACTTGGGTGCGCTTGTCGAGCAGGCGTTGCGCCTCGGCCAGCGCCTTCCATTCCAGCGTGCCGCCGCCGATGGTGCCGTGAAAGCCGTCGCGGGTGACGACCATGCGGGCACCCTCCTCGCGCGGCACGGAGCCTTCCGCCTTGACGACGGAGACGAGGGCGCAGGTGCCCTGGGCGGCCAGCGTGTTGGCGATGAGGGTCCAGACCTTCACCACGCCACTCCCCTGACGGCACGGAGGATGGCTTCAGGCGTCGCCGGGGCGTCGAGCTTCGGGATCTCGCCAGGACGGCAGCCGGCCACCGCGTCGAAGATCGCCGTCCAAACGGAAATGCCCAGCATCAGCGGCGGTTCACCCACTGCCTTGGAGCGGTAGATCGTGTCTTCCTTGTTGCCCTTGGATTCGAACAGCCTGACGCGCAAGTCTGCCGGCACATCCGAAGCGCAGGGGATCTTGTAGGTGGACGGCGCATGAGTGCGGAGCCGGCCCTGCGCGTCAAACACCAGTTCTTCGGTGGTGAGCCAGCCCATGCCCTGCACGAAGCCCCCTTCCACCTGGCCGATGTCGAGGCCGGGGTTCAGCGAGCGGCCGACGTCATGGAGGATGTCGGCGCGCTCCACCTTCACCTCGCCGGTCAGCGTGTCGATGGTGACTTCCGAACAGGCGGCACCATAGGCGAAGTAGAAGAAGGGGCGGCCCTTGGCCTTGGGCCGGTCCCAGGTGATCTTCGGGGTCGCATAAAAGCCGGTGGACGACAGCGAGATGCGCGCGGCATGCGCCTGCCGCGCCAGCTCGCCGAAGGCAATGGCGCGCTTGCCGATGAACACGTTGCCATCTTCGAAGCGAATGTGCTTTTTCGGCACTTTCCAGTGCTTGGCCGCAAAATCGACGAGCCGGCTCCTGATCGCTGACGCCGCAGCCTTGGCGGCCATGCCGTTGAGATCAGCCCCGGAGGATGCAGCAGTGGCCGAGGTGTTTGGCACCTTGCCGGTGGTCGTCGCGGTGATGCGCACACCGGCGGCGGAAATGCCAAACTCCTCCGCCACCACCTGCGCCACCTTGGTGTAGAGGCCCTGCCCCATCTCGGTGCCGCCATGGTTCAGGTGCACCGAGCCATCGGTGTAGAC
>Ga0075473_10000773_pt1 | contig 13446 bp, 11 predicted proteins | sample DEB19_08_DNA_FD_76340 | JGI IMG/M metagenome (GOLD analysis project Ga0075473, IMG submission 76340) | Aqueous microbial communities from the Delaware River and Bay under freshwater to marine salinity gradient to study organic matter... | ecosystem: Environmental > Aquatic > Marine > Coastal ... | reverse complement strand
ATTATCCTTGGGCGCCACCGCCAGGTTGAGGTTGGGCCGATCGAATCCCGCGACATAGATCTCCGCCTCGCCGCCGAAGATCTTGGCCACGATGTCGCGCCTCGTGGCCTCGTCGGCCGTCGCCGTGAAGGCGCCGATGGGCACACCGGGGAAGGACTGCCGCAGGCTCTGCAGCATGTCGTATTCCGGCCGGAATGAGGGCCCCCACTGCGAGATGCAATGCGCCTCGTCGATGGCGATCAGCTGCACGTCGAGCCGCGAGAGTGCGCCCACCATGCGCTCCGTCATCAGCCGCTCGGGCGAGAGGTAGAGGAGCCTCACCTCGCCCGCCGCCACGCGCCGCCAGATGCTGACGTTCTCGTCCCGGTCCTGCGCCGAGTTGATGCTCTCGGCGGCAACGCCCGCCAGCTTCAGCGCCGCCACCTGGTCCTGCATCAGCGCCACCAGCGGCGACACGACAATGGCGAGGCCGCCCCGCGCCAGCGCCGGCACCTGGTAGCACAGCGATTTTCCGGAGCCCGTCGGCATGACGGCCAGCACGTTGCGGCCCTCCAGCAAGGTGGCGACGATGCCCTCCTGGCCGGGCCGGAAGCTTTCATAGCCAAACGTCTTGCGCAGGATGTCGTGCGGTTTCACGCGCCGACGTCTAGCGGCTCAAAGGCGATTCGGGTGAGGCGTATCGAATTCCGGCCTGGAGCCGAACTGGACCGCGCTCGCGGCCGTATCACTGCCACCTGATCCGCCCTCCTTGCAGACGTTCTCTTTTTGATCTAGTCGAGTGCCCATGCCTGAGCAAAAGAAAGTCCTGTCCATTCAGGGTGCGCGCGAGCACAACCTGAAGAACGTCTCGCTGGAGCTTCCGCGCGACAAGCTGATCGTCTTCACGGGGCTCTCGGGCTCCGGCAAGTCGTCGCTCGCCTTCGACACGATCTACGCCGAGGGCCAGCGCCGCTACGTCGAGTCGCTCTCGGCCTATGCCCGGCAATTCCTCGAGATGATGCAGAAGCCGGACGTCGACCAGATCGACGGGCTGTCGCCCGCCATCTCGATCGAGCAGAAGACCACGAGCCGCAACCCGCGCTCGACGGTGGGCACGGTCACCGAAATCTACGACTACATGCGCCTGCTCTTCGCGCGCATCGGCATCGCCTATTCGCCCGCCACCGGCCTTCCCATCGAGAGCCAGACCGTCACCCAGATGGTCGACCGCGTGCTGGCGCTTCCCGAAGGCACCCGCCTCTACCTGCTGGCCCCCATCGTGCGCGGCCGCAAGGGCGAGTACCGGAAGGAGCTGGCCGAGCTTCAGAAGAAGGGCTTCACCCGTGTGAAGGTCGACGGCCAGTTCCACGAGATCGACAGCGTTCCCGCGCTGGACAAGAAGTTCAAGCACGACATAGACGTGGTGGTGGACCGCATCGTGGTCAAGCCGGACATTGCCACCAGGCTGGCCGACAGCTTCGAGACCGCACTGAAACTCGCCGACGGTCTGGCACTCGCCGAATTCGCCGACAAGCCGCTGAAGGCCTCCGAGACCACGGAGGAAGGCGCCAACAAGTCGAAGAACGAGACACATGAACGCCTCATGTTCTCCGAGCGCTTCGCCTGCCCGGTCTCGGGGTTCACCATCGAGGAAATCGAGCCGCGGCTGTTCTCCTTCAACAACCCCTTCGGCGCCTGCCCCAAGTGCGACGGGCTTGGCACGGAGCTGCACTTCGAGCCGGAACTCGTGGTGCCGGACTCCACGCTCTCGATGAAGGAAGGCGCGATTCTGCCCTGGGCGCGCACCGGCAATACCTCGCCCTACTACAACCAGACCCTCGAGGCGCTCGCCAAGCACTACAAGGTGTCGATGAACACGCCGTGGAAGGACATTCCGAAGAAGGCCCGCGAGGCTATTCTCTTCGGCACCGGCGAGGACGAAGTCACCATCACCTATGACGACGGCATCCGCGCCTACAAGACGAAGAAGCCCTTCGAGGGCGTGATCGGCAACATCGAGCGGCGCTGGCGCGAGACCGATTCCGAATGGATGCGGGAGGAACTCTCCAAGTACCAGTCCGACCATCCCTGTTCCGAATGCAACGGCTACCGCCTCAAGCCGCAGGCACTGGCCGTGAAGGTGGACCGCAAGCACATCGGCGAAATCTCGGCCATGTCGATCCGCGAGGCGAATGACTGGTTCGGCGCACTGCCCAAGGTGCTGAAGCCGAAGGACATGGAGATCGCCCAGCGCATCCTGAAGGAAATCCGCGACCGGCTTAAGTTCCTCGTCGACGTGGGCCTCGACTACCTCAACCTTTCGCGTACCTCCGGCACGCTGTCGGGCGGCGAAAGCCAGCGCATCCGCCTTGCCTCGCAGATCGGCTCCGGCCTCACCGGCGTGCTCTACGTGCTGGACGAGCCGTCCATCGGCCTGCATCAGCGCGACAACGCCCGCCTGCTCGAAACTCTCGTGCACCTGCGCGACCTCGGCAACACGGTGATCGTGGTCGAGCATGACGAGGACGCGATCCGCCTCGCCGACTACGTGGTCGACATCGGCCCTGGCGCGGGCGTCCATGGCGGCGAGATCATCGCGCAGGGCACACCGGCAGAGGTCATGGCGAACCCCAAGTCGCTCACCGGGCAGTACCTCACCGGGCAGCAGGCCGTGCCGCTGCCGGGCGTGCGCCGCAAGTGGGACAAGGGACGCTCCATCCGCGTCAAGGGAGCGCGTGCCAACAATCTCAAGAACGTCTCGGCGGAAATCCCGCTGGGCGTCTTCACCTGCGTCACCGGTGTTTCGGGCGGCGGCAAGTCCACGCTCCTCATCGACACCGTCTACAAGGCCGCCGCGCGCAAGCTCATGGGCACGCGCGAGGCCCCGGCCGAGCATGACCGCATCGAGGGTCTGGAAATGCTCGACAAGATCATCGACATCGACCAGAGCCCCATCGGCCGCACGCCGCGCTCCAACCCCGCCACCTACACCGGCGCCTTCACCCCGATCCGCGACTGGTTCGCGGGGCTGCCCGAAGCGAAGGCGCGCGGCTACGAACCGGGCCGCTTTTCGTTCAACGTGAAGGGCGGGCGCTGCGAGACCTGCCAGGGCGACGGAGTCATCAAGATCGAGATGCACTTCCTGCCCGACGTCTACGTCACCTGCGATGCCTGCCACGGCCACCGCTACAACCGCGAGACGCTGGAAATTCGCTTCAAGGACAAGTCCATCGCCGATGTGCTGGACATGACCGTTACCGAGGCCGCCGAATTCTTCCGCGCCGTGCCGAGCGTGCGCGACAAGATGGAAACGCTGGAGCGCGTGGGGCTTGGCTACATCAAGGTCGGCCAGCAGGCGACGACGCTGTCAGGCGGCGAGGCGCAGCGTGTGAAGCTGGCAAAAGAACTCTCCCGCCGCGCCACCGGCCGCACGCTCTACCTGCTCGACGAACCCACCACGGGTCTCCATTTCCACGACGTGAAGAAGCTGCTCGAGGTGCTGCATGAGCTGGTCGACCAGGGCAACAGCGTGGTCGTGATCGAGCACAATCTCGAAGTCATCAAGACCGCCGACTGGATCGTCGATCTGGGACCCGAAGGCGGCGACGGCGGCGGCGAGATCGTGGTGGCGGGAACGCCCGAAGACGTGGTGCGCGAAAAGCGCAGCTACACCGGCCAGTTCCTCAAGGACGTGCTGAAGCGCGGCAAGCGGCAGGCGGCGGAGTAGTGCTTCTCTACTTTGCGTACGGCTCCAATATGTCACGCCGCCAGATGCGCGAGCGCTGCCCCGACCACGAGTGCCTCGGCAAGGCCGTGCTGAAGGACCATGCCCTTTGTTTCCCGCGCCACTCCACCATCCGCAACTGCGGCGTGGCCGGGCTGACGGAGACGCCGGGCGGCGAAGTGTGGGGCGTGGTTTATCGCCTGCACGACGAAGACCTTTCGGCGCTGGACCGGCGAGAAGGTTATGATCCCGCGCAGCCTTCCGATGTGAACCGCTACAACCGCCAGACCATCCCTGTAGTGATGGATGGGCGCGAGGTCATGTGCTTCGTCTACTTCGCGCGGCACGAGCCGGGGCAACATGTTCCGAGTGAGGACTATCTCGGCACAATGATCGAAGGCGCGGAAGAGAATGGCTTGCCGGCGGACTATGTCGCGGCGCTCAAGCGGATCGCCACCGCCTAGCCTTCCCAGTACCACCCCTCTCGCCCGTCATCCGGCGATACTCCCCCAGAATCGTCATCCCGGCGCAGGCCGGGGTGACGAATGGGGGTGGCGATGGAGCTGGCATGGCCGTAGCGCGTTTCGTAACGATTGTTTTCCTTATATAGGAATCATAAGGTAGCCCCCTAACGGGTACCCCCGGAAAACCGCTCTGTGCGAGCTACTGAAGCTCTGGGAGGCAGTCGGGAACCGGCGCGGGAACCCCCTGGCAGCCACCCAGAGTTTTCAGCCCCGTTCCTTCCGCAGTTTCGACCAGTATTCCAGCCGCCGCTTCACCTCGCGCTCGAAGCCACGCTCGACGGGGCCGTAGTATGTCTCCCGCCCCATCCCGTCCGGGAAATAGTTCTGCCCTGAAAACGCGTCCGGCTGATCGTGGTCGTAGCGATAACCCGTCCCATATTCCTGGGCTTTCATCAGTTTCGTCGGCGCATTGAGGATGATCTTGGGCGGCATCAGCGAACCGGTCTGCTTCGCCCGCTCGGTCGCGGCCTTGTAGGCGGTGTAGACGGCGTTGGACTTGGGCGCGGTCGCCACATAGACGACGGCCTGCGCGATGGCGAGTTCACCTTCTGGGCTCCCGAGGAAATCATATGTGTCCTTGGCGGCAAGCGCCTGGTGCAGGGCTTCCGGGTCGGCGAGCCCCACGTCCTCGATGGCCATCCTCACCACGCGGCGGATGATGAACAGCGGGTCCTCGCCCGCCACCAGCATGCGCGCGAGGTAGTAGAGCGCGGCATCGGGATCAGAGCCGCGGACCGATTTGTGCAATGCGGAGATGAGGTTGTAGTGGCCCTCGGCGGCCTTGTCGTAAAGCGGCATGCGCTTCTGAACCGTGCGCGCCAGCGTCTCGGGGGTCAGCGGCGCTGTACCCTCGGGAACGGCCGCGAACACCTCCTCGAGCATGTTGAGGAAGTAGCGCCCGTCGCCATCGGCCATGCCGGTCATCGCCTGGCGGGCCTCGCCGTCGGCCGGCAGCAGGCGGCGCTCGAACATCTCGGCGCGGCGGATCAAAGCTTCAAGCGCCTCGGTGTCCAGCCGGTTCAGCACCAGCACCTGGGCGCGGGACAGCAGCGCACCGTTCAATTCGAAGCTCGGGTTCTCCGTCGTGGCGCCCACGAGGATGATCGTGCCGTCCTCTACATAGGGCAGGAAGGAATCCTGCTGGGACTTGTTGAAGCGGTGGATCTCATCGACGAACAGCAGCGTTCCCCGCCCCTGCTCGCGCCGGATGCGCGCCTGCTCGAACACCTTCTTGAGGTCGGCGACGCCGGAGAAGATCGCCGAGATCTGTTCGAAGGCGAGGCCCGTCTCGCCGGCAAGCAACCGCGCGATGGTCGTCTTGCCGGTGCCGGGCGGCCCCCACAGGATGATCGAGGGGATGCGGCCTGCCGCCAGCATCCGGGTGATCACCCCGTCGACGCCAACCAGATGATCCTGCCCCACGACATCCGCCAGCCTCTGCGGGCGCAACCGGTCCGCCAAGGGGCGGGGCGCGTCCTTGCCGAGGCCGGCGGAGTCGAAGAGGCTGGACATCAACCGCCGATGGTGAGCTTCAGCACGCGGCCGCCGCGGTTGATGGCGATGCGCCAGATGTTCTGGCTGTCCGCCAGTGCGGCACCGAGTGCATCGACGGAGTCGATCTTGGCCCCGTTCACCTCGAGCACGATGTCGCCGCGCTTCAGGAAGCGCATGGCCGGTCCCTTCTCGACCTTGCTGATGACAACCCCAGACGTATCGGCGGCAAGGCCCAGCTCATCTGCAACCAGTGGCGACAGGTTGGTCGCGGTGGCGCCGGCCAGCGGGTTCGGCCCCTTGATCAGCGTATCGTCACGCTTCACCGTTTCCGGCGCGGCGATCATCGTGACCTGGGTCTCCTTGCGGTCACCCTTGCGCTGGTACTCGACGATGATGGTGGCGCCGATCGCCGTCGTGGCGGCGCGGTAACCAAGTTCCTGCGCCGTTTCGACGGGCTTGCCCTCGAGCGCCAGAACGATGTCGCCGCGCTTCAGCCCCGCCTTGGACAACGGGCTGTCCGGATGCAGGCTCACGATCAGCGCCCCCTCCGGCCGCGCCATGCCGAGCGAGGTGGCGATGTCGGGCGACACGTCCTGAAGTTCCGCGCCAAGCCATGGCCGCCGGATCGCGGCACCGCCGTTCTCGGCGGTGGCGACCACGGTCTTCACCATGTTGGTCGGAATGGCGAAGCCGATACCGATGGAACCGCCCGAGCGCGAGAAGATGGCGGTATTGATGCCCACCAGTTCGCCCTTCATGTTCACCAGCGCACCGCCTGAGTTGCCGGGATTGATGGCGGCGTCCGTCTGCACGAAGAACTGGTAGTCGCTGACACCCACCCGTGTGCGGGCGAGCGCCGAGACGATGCCGCTTGTCACCGTCTGGCCCACGCCGAACGGGTTGCCGATGGCCAGAACGAGGTCGCCAACCTCGAGCGCGTCGGAATCCGCCAGCGTGAGGGCGGGAAGCTTCTCGTCGGGAACCACGATCTTGAGGACGGCGAGGTCGGTGCGCTCGTCGGCGATCAGCACCTTGGCCTCGAACTCGCGCTTGTCGGCGAGGGCCACCTTGACGTCGGTGGCATTGGCAATGACGTGGTTGTTGGTCACGATCAGCCCGTCCGGATCGACGATCACGCCAGAACCGAGGGAACTCGCAACCCGCTCGCGCGGCCGGCCGAAGCTGCCACCATCCCCGAAGAAGCGCTGGAAGAACGGATCCTGCATGAAGCCGTTGCCCGCCTGCTCGTCCACCAGCTTGCGCTGTGAATAGACATTGACCACGGCGGGCGCCGTCGCCTTCACCACGGGGGCGAAGCTCAGCTGAACGGCGGCCGCCGAGGCCGGAACATCCTTGCTGTCGGCCTGGGCCAAAGGGCTTGCCGCACACAGCAGCAGGGCGGACAGGATGGCTGGAATAAAACGCATGTGACTCCTCTTGGGGCGCTTGTGCGCCCTATCTGCGATCTAGCTTTGTCGACAAGATGACCGATGTCTCGATCCGCGTGATGCCTGGAATCTGCCCGATCTCGTCGATCAGCCGGTCCATGGCCTCGGACGACCCGGTCTTGACCTGGGCGATGAGGTCGAATTTTCCACTCACCGTATGCAGCGTCTCGATCTGGGGGAACCGTGCAAGCATCCGCCCGACTTCGATCTGGCGGCGGGGTTCCACCGAAAAGGTGACGAAGGCTCGCATGCCGCCCTGGTCCATCTCGCGCGACAGGCGGATCGAATAGGCGGCGATGACGCCTGTCTCCTCCAGCCGCTTCAGCCGGTCCTGCACCGTGGTGCGCGACAGGCCCAGCTTGCGGGCGAGCGAAGCCACCGGCTCGCGCGAATCCACCTTCAGGAGGGCAATCAGCTCCTCATCCTTGGGGGTGATCTGTACCATCGGCGAAGTGGGGCCCGTTTTCGTCGGAATGACGACTCAACCGTCATAATTCAGCACAACGCCGTGTGTAAACCAACAGGACCGGACGTTATCTGTCGCGCTCACGTTTTCCCCTGTTGTTTTGGAGGTTTCGATGGCCCTGACTGCATTGAACGTCGTGTCAGACCCCTACTATGCCGATGCCCGGGCCGTGGCGAACGTCATGCAGCCGGAAGAAGCCGTGTTCTGCTTCAGCGCCGACCGCCTGAAGGCGCGGCTGGCCGTGTTCACCGCTGGCTTCCCCGGCACCGTGAGCTACGCCGTGAAGTCGAACCCGTCGCACGAGGTTGTCGTTGCCCTGGCCGAGGCAGGCCTCACCCACTGGGACGTGGCCTCGGTGCAGGAAATGGCTCTGGTGCATTCGGTGCAGCCTTCGGCGCACTTTCATTACCACAACCCGGTCAAGTCCCGCCGCGAGATCCTGAATGCCTACCACAAGTTCGGCTGCCGCCGCTTCGCGGTGGACGCGCGTGAGGAAGTTGCGAAGATCGCGGAGATCGTCGGCGCTGACCGCACCGTCGAGATAGCCGTTCGCTTCGTGCTGCCGCGCGACCGTGCAACCTCGGCGCATGACTTCTCGACCAAGTTCGGTGCGCCGGAGCACATCGCCATCGAACTCCTGCAGGACATCCGGCGGCGCGGCTATGTGCCGGTGATGACATACCACCCGGGTTCGCAGTCGCGCGACCCCAACGTCTATGTCCGCCACATCGAGGCTGCGCATCGCATCGCGAAGGCAGCGGGCGTGCACATCGGCAAGCTCAACGTTGGCGGCGGTTTCCCTGCCAGCTATCCGCTCAGCAAGCCAGCGCCGCTGGAGAACTTCTTCACGCTCATCGCCGAAGCCACAACCCGCTACTTCGGCAAGGGCACGGAACCCCAGCTTGAATGCGAGCCGGGCCGCGGGCTCGTGGCCAATTGCATGTCGCTGCTGACGCGCATCAAGCTCGTCTGCTCGGATGGCGATGACATCTTCCTGAATGACGGAATCTATGGCGGCCTCATGGAGTTCATGCAGGTGCCGGAACTGCAGCCGCCCTACCGTGTCATCCGCGATGGCAAGGTGGTGGAAGGCCCGGTGAAGCCGTGGAAGGTGTTCGGCCCGACCTGCGACCCGTTGGACGTGCTCCCAACCAAACTCGACCTGCCGCTTGTCCTGAGGGATGAAGACTACGTTGAGTTTGGCACGCTGGGGGCCTATGGCATCGCCACCTCGACGGTGTTCAATGGCTATGGCGATCATGCGGTCATCCCCGTGGGAGACGTCTTCAACGGTTGAGTCCGCCCGCCACCTCTTTCTCACGCTCAGTGGGGCCGGCCATCATGGCTGGCCCCTTGCCGTTTTCGGGCGCGTGACAGGAAGGGCCTAGCCACGTGCAATCCTCATCTCGGAACACTGACCAATGCCGCGCAGAACCGGCGCAACCACATAAAGAAGGGCGGCCTGTCCTGGGGACAGGCCGCCCTATGTTCAACTGGGGAGAAATCAGTTGAACATCGAATTGCGTACAGCGACGGCTACCGCCTGCGTCTTGGTGTGGGCCCGCAGCTTGCTCATGGCGCGTGCTGTGTAAAGGTTTACAGCACTTGTACTAAGCTTGAGTATCTGGGCCGTCTCGCCAGCTGTCTTGCCCTCGGCGGCCCACATCAGAACCTCACGCTCACGCGGGCTCAGTTCGAAGCCCTCGCCCATCGGGCGGTTCTGCACGGCAATCAGCTTCTTGACGCGCTGATGATAGTAATGCGCGAAAAGGTGAACCTCGTTGACCAAGTCACGGCGCACATCACCCCAGTGACGGTCATCGCAATCGAAGTTGATCGAGAACATTGCATCACCGACGCCGAGTTCGCGGATGGGAATGGACACCCCATGACGGCCGATGCCGTAGCGCTCGGCCACCTGGTGGATGTCCTTCACCGTGTCGTCGGTCGTGCGCGCTTCATCCCAGTCCAGGGGCAGCAAGCGGCTGAAGCACAGGTGGAACGCACTGTCCTTCAGCGGCGAGTATTCCTTCATGTAGATCTGGGTATAGCTCTCGTCATAGGTCGAGAACCACGTCATCCGGTCCGGGACAGCCCGCGACGACCCCAGGAACCAGTAGGAAAGGTTCAGGACGCCGAAACGGTCACGCGCCGTGCGGAGGAAGCTTGCGGATTCCTTCTCGTCAGCGAAGGGCTCCTGCGTGGCGTTGAAGATGTCAAATCGACTTGTCAGGTTCATTGCAATCGTTGTCCAATCCAAGGGCCACCGTGTCTCAACGGCGAACACACGACTCAACGAACGCAAGGAACGGGCCAAGTTTTGACGGAAATCTCTGGCCGCGCAATGGCAAAGGGGCAGCTTTTGGGCTGCCCCCTGTATCAGAACGGTACTATAGCAGAAATCAGGCTGCCACTTCGGCGGTCTCGTCGCCCTTCTGGCTCGGGCCAGAATCCTGACCGCGCGCGTTAACGTCACGGTCAACGAACTCGATCACCGCCATCGGTGCCTGGTCGCCATAACGGAAACCTGCCTTCATGATGCGGAGGTATCCGCCGCTGCGCGAGCCATAACGCTTGGCGAGAACGTCGAACAGCTTCTTCACCTGCGTTTCGTCGCGGACCTGGGCCAGTGCCTGACGCCGCGCGTGGAGCCCACCCTGCTTGCCCAGGGTCACGAGCTTTTCCACGACCGGACGCAAGTCCTTAGCCTTGGGCAGCGTGGTGACGATCTGCTCATGCTTGATCAACGCCGCAGCCATGTTGGCGAACATCGCCTCGCGATGCTCAGCCGTGCGGTTGAACCGGCGGCCCCTGAAACCATGACGCATAACCGTTCTCCTTCAATTCCCGGCGCGGACTAAATGCGCGCCGTTCGGGTTCTCAATAATGTTGTTCGTACTTCTTGGCGAGCTCTTCGATGTTCTCTGGCGGCCAGTTTGGCACTTCCATGCCAAGGTGCAGCCCCATCTGGGCCAGGACTTCCTTGATCTCGTTGAGCGACTTGCGGCCGAAGTTCGGCGTGCGCAGCATCTCGGCTTCCGTCTTCTGGATCAGGTCGCCGATATAGACGATGTTGTCGTTCTTCAGGCAGTTTGCGGAGCGCACGGAAAGCTCCAGCTCGTCCACCTTCTTGAGCAACGCGGCGTTGAACTCGAGCTCGGGGCGAGACTCCTCGACGATGGCCTTGGACGGTTCCGAGAAGTTGATGAACACCGAGAGCTGGTCCTGCAGGATGCGGGCGGCATAGGCCACGGCGTCCTCGGGGCTCACCGACCCATCGGTCTCGACGTTCATGATGAGCTTGTCATAATCAAGGATCTGGCCCTCGCGGGTATTCTCGATCTTGAACGAAACGCGCTTCACCGGGCTGTAGATGGAATCGACCGGGATCAGGCCGATCGGCGCGTCTTCCGGACGGTTGCGCTCGGCCGAAACATAACCCTTGCCCGTCGCAACCGTGAACTCCACGCGGATTTCAGCACCCTCGTCGAGGGTGCAGATCACGTGCTCGGGGTTCAATATCTGGATGTCACCGGAGGTCTGGATGTCGCCGGCGCGGACAACACCCGGGCCATCCTTGCGCAGCATGAGGCGCTTGGGGCCTTCGCCCTGCATGCCGATGGCGATTTCCTTGATGTTCAGGATCATGTCGGTGACGTCTTCGCGCACGCCGGCGATCGAAGAAAACTCATGCAGCACGCCGTCGATGTGGACGGAGGTCACCGCTGCACCCTGCAGCGAAGAAAGGAGGATACGGCGAAGCGCGTTGCCGAGCGTGGTGCCAAAGCCGCGCTCGAGCGGTTCGGCCACGAAGGTGGCCACGCGGCGGCGGTCACGGCCCGGCTGGACGTCGAGCTTGGACGGACGGATCAGTTCCTGCCAGTTCTTCTGGTTGACTTGCATCTTGAGTGCTTCCTGTCGAAAATCCGGCTCCCCGTCAGGGGAACCATGTTTTCACAAAGATAACTGTGTGCCGCCCGGAAAGCCCGGGCAGCGGCGAGCAGCGTGGTTAGACGCGGCGGCGCTTCGGCGGGCGGCAGCCGTTGTGCGGGATCGGGGTCACGTCACGGATCGACGTCACCTGAAGGCCGCAGGCCTGCAAGGCGCGAAGAGCCGACTCCCGGCCTGCACCCGGACCGCAAACCTCGACCTCGACCGTGCGCATGCCATGTTCCATGGCGGCGCGGCCAACCTGCTCGGCTGCCACCTGCGCGGCATACGGCGTCGACTTGCGCGAGCCCTTGAAGCCCAGCTTGCCCGAAGACGACCAGACGATCGCGTTGCCCTGGACATCGGTGATGGTGATCATCGTGTTGTTGAACGACGAGTTCACGTGGACAACACCGGAGGAGATGTTCTTGCGCTCTTTGCGGCGCGGACGTGCAGCTTCCTTAGCCATGTTCTTTCAGCCTTTACTTCTTCTTGCCGGCGATTGCCTTGGCCGGGCCCTTGCGGGTGCGGGCGTTGGTATGGGTGCGCTGGCCGCGGACCGGCAGGCCCTTGCGGTGACGCAGGCCGCGATAGCAGCCGAGGTCGACGAGACGCTTGATGTTGATCGAAACCTCGCGACGCAGGTCGCCTTCCACCACGTAGTCGCGATCAATGACCTCGCGGATCGCCAGAACTTCGGCGTCCGACAGTTCATTCACGCGCTTGGTCGGCTCGATCTTCGTCTTTTCGCAGATCTCGACCGCGTTAACCGGGCCGATGCCGAAAATGTAGCGGAGCGAGATCGCCACCGGCTTGTTGGTCGGGATGTTGACGCCTGCAATACGGGCCACGCCTGTTCTCCTAATCACTTCAACGGTTTATGCCGCTGACTTCGTATTTGTTTTCAGCTTCGATCGGCTGCTTTCAAAGGCATAAGGCCGTACCCCAAGGGGTCTGCCCCCTGAAGCCAGCCTGTCCTCGACCGAGATTGGAGGCGTGTCTAGAGGGGAATCGCTTGCGCGTCAACCTCAAGAACGTTCCAACTGGGGTCTTAAACGCCCTTCAGCACACCTTCGATCTGACGGGTCACCTCAGAGATGTCCGCCATGCCGTCGATCGTCTTCAGCGAACCGCGCCCGCCATAATACTGCACCAGCGGCGCGGTCTGCTTGTTGTAGACAGCGAGCCGGTCACGGACCGTATTCTCGTTGTCGTCGGCGCGGCGCGTGAACTGGGTTCCCCCACACGCATCGCATACGCCTGAAACCTTTGGTTGCTCGAACCGGTCATGGTAGCCCTTGCCGCACTTGGCGCAAGTGTAACGGCCGGTGATGCGCTCCACGAGCGCCTCGTCGTCAACCTTCATCTCGATCACGGCATCGAGCTTCAGCCCCTTGCCACCGAGCATGGCGTCGAGCGCCTCGGCCTGGGCCGTATTGCGCGGGAAGCCGTCCAGGATGAAACCCTTCTTCACATCGGGCTGGTCAAGCCGGTCGGCGATGATGCCCACCACCACGGCATCGGGGACGAGTTCGCCCCGGTCCATGATCTCCTTGGCCTTGCGGCCCGTCTCGGTCCCGGCGGCGACGGCAGCGCGCAACATGTCTCCGGTGGAGAGCTGCTTCATGCCATGCTTGTCTTCGATCAGCTTGGCCTGCGTACCTTTGCCGGCCCCAGGAGGACCGAGAAGAATAAGGTTCACCGCTTGCTTCCCCTGAGTTTGGACTTCCTGATCAGTCCCTCATACTGCTGGGCCAGAAGGTGTCCCTGAACCTGGGCAACGGTATCCATGGTCACGCTCACCACGATCAGCAACGAGGTGCCGCCGAAATAGAAGGGAACGCCCGTGTAGCCGATGAGGAATTCAGGCAACAAGCACAC
>Ga0075473_10000771_pt1 | contig 13461 bp, 20 predicted proteins | sample DEB19_08_DNA_FD_76340 | JGI IMG/M metagenome (GOLD analysis project Ga0075473, IMG submission 76340) | Aqueous microbial communities from the Delaware River and Bay under freshwater to marine salinity gradient to study organic matter... | ecosystem: Environmental > Aquatic > Marine > Coastal ... | reverse complement strand
ATGACCGCTTCTACGCAAGCAGCAAGGTCAGCATAGCGTGATTTGAAATGCGGGTTTGTAGAGGTTTTTAGAGCAGGGCCAAATGCTTTTTGTGCTTTGACCAATGCTGCGGCAATCTGTTTCATTATTAGTCCTTGAAAATTTCGTCAATCTTGTTGTTCAATGTGCGAATGACTGATTCGTCATGATTCAAGATTCGTACCAGTTCACGAATCTTGGTTTCCAGCACCCCAGAATAGAATGGCCAGCGCATAGGGTCATCTGGCTCATAGTGGCGCAACATTGCTCGGCAAGTGTCAATAATTTCCTCAGCGTTAAGCATTTTTTTTCTCCAAATATTTAGCAAAGAGCCACTTGTCTCCAAGTCGGCGAACAGACCTGATCCATTTGCGTTGATTGGCTCGGTTAATTTCGGTTGGGATGTAGTCAACATTGAAAAGTTGACGAACGTGCTTGAGCATTTTGGTGTTTAAGGGTTGCTCTTGGTATTCCTGAAGTGCAACTGTCTCGTACCATTGTTGTTGGCTCATAGCGGTCTCCAAAAGAACAAATCAAGAATTAGAGTAATGATGATGGTTGCCAATAGAGCAACACGCCACGCAATGCCGTAAATAGACATTTCTGGCTTAAAGTCAAAGATGTCATGTTTCATGTTTGCATCAGTTTTGCGTAACCTGTAAGTTTGATCTCATCATTCATCTCAGTTCTCCTAAAAAGACCCCATGCGAATTGCTAGGGCATGGGTGAATTGTAAGCTAGCTTATACAGATGTCAACATCTTTTTTCTAAGTATTTTCCCTAGTGTTGTATTTTTGCAAAGTTTCTTTTTATGTGTAAGAAGCCTTACAATGTTGGCATGAAAAAAGAATACGCAATCTATAAAGCCGGGAGTGTTCTTGCTCTAGCGCAGATGCTCGGAGTTACCAGGGCGGCGATCTATCTGTGGAAAGAAGATGTGCCTAGGGCTAGGGTCTGGCAGCTAAGATTGTTGCATCCAGAATGGTTTGATTGCTTGCACGTTTAAATTTATGTATAATCAAAATTGTCTAGAGTGGCATCTAGGCGATGAACGCAAATTAAGAACCCCGCAGGGTACTGTGTGGTCTTGTCAGGTGGCAGGCGAGTCTTTTGAATTTGCGTTCAATCGTCTAGCCGCTGCTCATGCCAAGAGCCAAGACCACAGAGCATCTTGCGGGGTTTTTGCTTTTGGCAGACCGAGTGACTCACGTTACGTTACCGGCCCTGCATGGGGTGGCAAGTCAAGAAACACCGCACTCTGTTACACCCCAGAGCAAAAGGCGACCAGCGTTGGTTTGGCGACTGGTAAAGCAAAAGGTACATGGTGGAACAAGACCTTTTGTATAAGCGAACAGACCCGTCACGCGCACTTGGGGCTTTTTGTGTTGAAAGACAATGAAAAGCCTGGAGAGGGTTGGATAGTCAATTTATCCACCCTTGGAGTACCTATGCCCAAAAGGAGATGCAATGTTTGAATCAGGGTTTGACAGATTCTGGGCAGCATGGCCTAAATCTACTCGCAAAGGCGGGAAGTCTGAATGTCTAAAAAAGTGGAAAAAGCACTATTGCGAGACTTGTGCAGATCAGATCATCAAGCACGTTGAATGGATGAAAACCACAGATCAATGGAGAAAAGATGGAGGTGCATACATTCCGGCTCCTTTAGTCTATCTCAATCAACAAAGATGGGATGGTGCTGAAATCCCAGAAATCGCCTTTAAAAGCGAAAAAGACCCAGCCCTGATGAAAATAGAGCAAGACATCAAATTAGCGGCTCCAATGCCAGATTATGTTAGACAGAGAATTGCTCAATTAAGGAAAGGAACATGAATGAGTTGGCTTTATTCGCAGGCGCTGGTGGAGGAATACTTGGGGGAAAACTTCTCGGATGGCGAACAGTCTGTGCAGTCGAGTGGGAACCTTACCCCGCAAGCGTATTGTGCGCCCGACAAAATGACGGACTTCTCCCGCCTTTCCCGATTTGGGATGACATACAAACCTTTGACGGAAAACCTTGGCGAGGAATTGTTGACGTTGTATCTGGCGGGTTTCCATGTCAAGCCTATTCCACAGCAGCGGCTGGCAAAAATACGGCAGACGATCTTTGGCCTGAGATGCGGCGAATCGTGGCAGATGTCGCTCTCAGGTACATCTTTGCCGAAAACGTCAGCCGAGTTGCAATTGACCAAGCCGCAAACGACTGCGAATCGATGGGTTACAAAACCAAAGCAATTTCCTTATCAGCGAAAGACATGGGTGCTGACCACATTCGGGAAAGATTTTGGCTACTTGCATACGCCAACGACAATGGCGAACTTTCTGGCGAAGTCAATGCAGAAACACGCTGGATGCCGAGCATGGACAGCAGCATTTGGGAAGATTACCCCGAATCATTACGAGTGGCTGATGGGATGGGTTCCAGAATGGACAGACTTAAAGCCATTGGCAACGGACAAGTTCCAATCGTGGCAGCAACAGCATGGAGAATCCTAAGTGAATTATGAACAAGCCCACAAAATCCTTGACCGAGCCAAAGATGGAGAACAATTCTCCAGCTTCACAATCAACCAAGCACTCTATCTCACCGGAGACATTGGAATACATGAGAGAGACAGAGGCTCGGGAATGGATTGCGAGATACAACAAGAAAGTATCGGAGCAAGGATCAAATACTGCCCGAAACTGGTGGTATCGAACAATTAGCGAAATTGAACGAATTAGAGGAACCGCTGCTGCTGATGATTTGCGAACCAGAATGAATAGGTTAAGAAATGTTCATCGTGATGTTTGAGGTTTCTGGTAATCCAAAAGGCAAAGGCAGACCTCGTTTTGCCAGGCGGGGAAATTTTGTCAAAACTTATACCGATTCCAAGACCGCAGACTACGAAGCGCAGATCAGGGAAGCCGCCACCCGCGCAATGGGGTCAACAGAGCCTCTAGAAACGCCTACAAGCGTTTATTTGTACATCAGGATACCCGTACCCGCCTCAGCGTCAAAAACGGCTAAAAAAGCCATGCTTTCTGGTGGGGTCAGACCAACCAAAAAACCAGACATTGACAACATTGCTAAAGCCTATTTGGATAGCATGAATGGAATAGTTTATTTGGATGATACTCAGGTTATTTCTTTGCATTGCACAAAGGTATATTCTGTCGAGCCTGGGGTAAATATTATGGTTAGAGAGGAAGTGTTATGAATGTTCCTTATGCAGCAGTTGAGTATATTCAGCAAAACGCTCGTAAATATGCTGAGGCAAAAGCAAAGCGCATTTATTTAGAGGAGTTTCGTAAAAGCAAAAAAGCACTTTTAATGAAAGATGCTTTGGCAAAAGGTATTGAGGCTGCTAATGCCCAAGAACGCGAGGCTTATTCAAATTTAGAGTATTTGGAACTTCTGGAAGGGTTGCAGGCGGCTATTGAGCAGGAAGAATATATTAAATGGATGCTGGAGGCGGCTAGAATGAAAACAGAAATCTGGCGTACAGAATCAGCCAATGCCCGGATGGAAATCAAGGCGACAGAATGATTCCCAAATTTAACTATGTCAGAGACAAAAGGTTGCTGAAAATGGTTGCTTCTTTACCTTGTAAAAATTGCGGGGCTGATTATCATGTGCAGGCGGCTCACTCAAATTGGTCTGAACATGGTAAAGGTAAAGGAATTAAAGCCTCGGACTATTACACCGCAGCTTTGTGTCTTAAATGCCATTATGAGATAGATCAAGGTTCGCATCTTTCTAAAGAAGAAAGAAAAAATCTTTGGCTGGATGCTCATTACAAAACACTTAACTCACTAAAAGAGTCTAAGTTGATCTGTGAGCATTTGCTTTGTAACTACCCCCAGGGTGAATGTGCTGGGTTTTGCATGGAGAAATAAAATGTTTCCATTGATGTTTGTTGTGTATTTGCTTTTATTGGTGCTGGCCATAGCTATTCAGCTTGTAGCCATCATCTTTGCTCCGGTCATTGCCCTGTTTGTGAACAAAGAGACAGGCAATCTTCCTAAATGGCTAAGATGGTTCCAAACGCCCGATGCGACTTGTTATGACGAACAATGGGTTGCAGAGCATCCAGATTGGTCAAAATACAAAATTGCCGCCACTTGGATAGCCAGAAACCCTGCCTACGGATTTAGAAAGTGGTGTGGGGTCAATCCTGATCGCATTGTCATTGCTAACGCATCAGGCAACATGAACATTGCTGATGGCGAAAAAGGTGTGGCTGGATTCTTTTTTATACGCGACACACGGGGATACTGGAATTTTAGCTACGTCATTGACCTAAAGAACGGGTCTTGTATGCGCGGGGAATGGGGTTGGTATCTGCTTCCCAAAGTAAAAGGCTATGATAGTGTCAACACAGGGATGCTTCAATCAGACCCTGTTAGGTTTTATACGTTTGGCAGCAAGGGAAGTTAATGAAATACTGGCCAGGAAGCAATATACCCAAATCACATGGCAACGCATTTGATTGGCGCAAAATTGATAGACCCCATGCTGCTAGAGCAATTCTTGAAGATAGAAATGTTCAAAAAGGCAGAGCCAACGCCAAAAAGGGAATGAAAGGAACGGGCTTATCTGATCCGGTCAATGTTGTGTTCAAAACAAACATCATTGCTTTTAGCAAAGCCAAAAAATGTTAAATCATTTCAGCTTCGGCCTTTCGCCGTTTGACCAATCCCGGCAAAACCTTGCCGCCACCACGAACCCATTTCATCAGTTCCGCTTTGGCTCCTTCGCGGTCATTTGCTTGAATCTTCTTCCGCAAGGTGGAGGATGCAAGTCTGCCAGAGCCGAGGTTGTAGACAAAATCTATAAGAGCCGCCGTAGCGGGATTTCCCCATTCAAGAACCGATCCGCATAATCGTTTAACGCTTGGAAAGCAGATCGTACGGAGTTCATGCATGAGCAATTCCTCCGCACGTTCCTTTGTGATCGGGGGGTCAGCCAGCGTTACCCTGATCCCGTTTTCATAAGCAGTCGATCCATATCCAATCGTTGGTACATTTGCTGGGCAAAGATATGGCTTGAGGTACAACCCCTCAAACGCCCTGCACAGAGCCGCCGCTAGAACGATTGGATCATCATTGTTCATTTGGTGATCTCAAACTGCATATTGGCGTGGCGTGGGTATTGCACCAGCACCTCACCCTCGGGACACTTGTACTTTATCCTGCCCAGCAAGACGGCTTTGCCGGGAGCGATCATGTCTTGATGGTCTTTAGGAATGGAGATGCTGTAAGCGAACTTGTCTACCTTATTCCCGGCAGGCCCAGCAAAAACCGTGATGTCTGGCGTGACAGGATGGACTCGCAAACTTGAATCCCTGATCTCAAGCCTAAAGTCAGTCACATCGCAGTCCTCACGCAATTTCTGCCTTGCAACAACCACATTGAATGGTTTGTTTATTGGGCCACTAGAGATGCTGAAATGCTCCGGCGACCAGCGCAAGATGTCTTTCTTGAACCAGCCCAACTTGTCTCCAAATGCATAGCTGCCACCGGCAAGTGTCACAACTGCCGTCAGCATTGCAATGATCTTTGTGATTGGTTCAACGGAAAGCATACTATTTTATTTGCCACGCTTCCCGAGAGAGCGATCAGCAAAGAAGAAGCCGAGAACAACCCCGGTGATTTCCATATCGTAATCCTGCATCATAAAGTTCTGATGCACCAACTTCATTGCCCACAGCGCCAAAGCAATCGTTGCAGCAGCAGGGCGGATGATGCCATTCCAAGCGTCTACCCAATGGATTCCGGTGGGCTTCATGGCGTTAGCCATAGCAGTAGTAAACGCCTGCGCTTCCTCAGTTAGCACATTGCTCTCAGCCTGCGCCTGAATAGTCTTGATGCCTAGCGTGGCTTGCAGTTGGAGTGCCTCTTGATTACGCTGATGCGCTCGGTCATCCAGTTCAATTTGAAGCCTCATGCGCTCGACTTCCTGCTGGTGTTCTTGGCGCTTGTTCACAAAGGACGAAATTTCGCCCCATACCATGCGAAAGACTGAGCCACCAAGGAATGAGAACAGTGCTGACAACATGATGTCTCCTTATTTTGTCAATCCCAACTTGGTCTGAATTCCAAGGACTACTAATCCAGCCAAAACAAGCAGAATGAACCACAACCCCTTCTTGGCTAGGTCAATTCGCAATTCATTCCAAAACTTCTCTTGAGCGTTCATGGACTGAATAATGGCTGCGTGATACCGCCGATGCCCGTCATAGTCAACGGTTCCATCTTCGTTCTTGACAAAGCCATGAGAGATGCTATGCATCTCATCCATCAGTTGGTCGATCTTTTTGCAGAGGTCGGCTAGTGTTGGTTCTTGATTCATGATTATTTAGTTAAATCACCAAGTTTGTTTTTGCCGGTTTGCTTGCCAAGTTCAGCCGCTTTACGCATTTCCTCTTGCGCTTTTTGCAAGGCTTTGGTTTCTGCTTTGGCTGCTGCTTTAGCAGACACTTTTGCACCTGCTTTTTGAGCCAAATATCCACCAATCGCCGCGCCAGCAGGCCCACCAATTGCCGCACCAGTTGCTGTACCGGCTCCGGTCAGCGCTTTTTCTGCGTGTTTTTCAATCAATCCAACACGCCTAGCTTGTAGTGCTGCGCCCTCATAAACATGACCTCCAGGCATAATCTGGCCACCGTAATTCAGCACATGGAACTTACGCACTTCTTCTGGCGGGAATGTTTCAAGGATTTTTTCGCCAATGGTGGAGTTCAACACCTTGTTGACTGAGTTCTGGTTCCATTCACCAGCTTTACCTGCGCCTGCCTCATGTACCGCCCTAGCTAATGCGCCATCAATTTCAGCAACAGCAGCGGCGGCAGATTGACGCAATTCGGCAGGAACTGGCGGCATACCGTCAGGCGCTCCACGCACTCGACCTTGCGCCAATTCATTTAAAGTATCACGAATGTGTCGCCATTGATCTTTAGGCAAGTTATTTAGTTTTGATGGAATCTTGTCTAAAGGAGTGGATGATGTAAGTACACCATTTTTGTCCACTTCACCAAACAAAGTTTTGATGCCTTTTGAATCAAAGATTGTCTTTTCAACTTGGTGAATTTTGTCTCCCAGCTTATATAAAGCAGGATCAGCTACCGCCGCAATGTCTTGGTCAATCGCTTGAGTAACCCTGTGAATAGCCCTAGAGTTCTGGGGTGTCCATTCCGCATTAAGTGCCTTGCGTACAGCATCGTAAGCGGCCACAGAACCTGGGGGGTGCATTACGCCAGCGACATCTTCAAATCCAACTGTTTTGGCAAGATTAAGATATTCCTTGGCCGCAGACTGTACGCCTTCAACACCTTTGATTTTTAAGCCAGCAGCCCATTGAGGGTTTTGCAGCAAATCATCTACATGAGTAGTTTTAATCTGATTGTTGCCAACTCGATCAAAAGCAGATTTGTAAACTTCTTTTTTGGCTTGATTAAGATAGCCCGTAATGCTTGCGCTAGACATATCATCAGGGGATACGCCATGCATAACATCATTGATCCGAATACCGCGCTGCTCATCATTTAACAGAGTAGGTGATGCCCCAGTAGCGTTTACTCGTTCCTCTGCAAAGCGTGACAAAGCGGCCTGCTCTTTAGCAATCTGCTCTTTAAACAACAAGTTTTCAGGCGTGTCTCCTAATTTTGCGCGGGTATGTTCATTGCGAAGCAGGCTTTCGTTACCAGTTATCACGCCTAGGCGAACACCCTCTCCTGGCATGATTTCTTGAATGATTTTTGATCTAATAGATTGTTCATTGATGGGGACATCTGTTGGCGTCTTAGATAGCTTGACTTGCGGGAATTGACCCCTGACAGCTTCTTCTCCGGTAATCGTGCCTGCAAATGGATTCCCGGTTGCTGCTGCGGCTCCAGCACTTCCTGGTTTGCCTTGCATAGCGGCAAATTGCGCTTCTGCTTCTGCTTTGGTCATTTGACCAGGACGGACTATCTCTAGTTCTTTAGCGGCTTCCCGAATAGGTCTTGTCACTGCCTGTGCGGTTCTGCCAACTGCTTGCCCAGATTGAGTGATCGAAGGCACAGCCAATGGAGCAACTCCAGCCAATTCGGGCATTACAACAGGAGGAAGTTTTGATGCCTCAAATGCTTTTCCAAGCGTTCCTAAAACAGCTTGTGCTGCTGGAGTAGTAACTTCAGGAACCAACCCACGTTGGACTGCTTCGGCTTTTTTGCGACCGATTTCTGCGCCTTCTCTGGTTCCATATTTGCCTGATTGCAATGTTTCAATCACACCGGCCACAGGCCCAAGAACAGAGCCAGCAGCGCCCCCAAATAATGTGCCGCCCACTTCATACACAGGACGCACCATTTCTTGCATGGCTTGACGGCCTTCAGCGGCTTTCATCAGAATGTCACCAACCAATGATTTGACTTTTGGTTGAGCAATTTGATTGTCTATTGCCCTTACATCTGCTTGCGTTGCTGTTGGCGCAGGCGCTTCTGTTTTGGTAATTGGTTTGCCAGAAAGAAAAGCCTCTAACGGGTCAGTTAAAGCAACTGGTTCAGATTTTCCTTGTGTTACTTTTTGAACGTAAGCCGTTGGGTCTTTGGTGACAAACCCTCCATAAGCGGCCAATGCTTTATCCACACTTCCGGTTTTTTTCACCAACTGTTCAAGATATGATTTTGCGGCTGCTCTTGCTTCATCTCTGTTAAAGGGATTAAATTCTATGCCTTGCTTATGAAGCATTTGTACAGTTTCGGGCAAGAATTGATATGGCCCCATAGCCTTAGTGTCTTTGTTGATGGCAAAACGATCTTTGCCACTTTCGACTCGTTCCAGGCTATCCAATAATTGTTCCGAAATCGTGCCACCAGCAGAAGGTGGTTGAGTGGTTTTGCCGCCACTAAGGAACTGTTCTAAGACATCCATTACTGCCCCCCAGTAATTCCGGTTTCAGACAAATTCTTTAGATTTTTGTATTTGATTAAAAAGTTTTTTCTTGTGCTTTCATTGGGGAACAAGCGTTTTAATTCAGCAGCAACTTTTGTTGGGTCTTGGATGTTTTTAATGACGTTGATTGCCTCAAAAATCTTGGTGTCAGCATTGGCGTTCCAGGCTTGCTGATAGGCTTTCATGTTGTTGTCACCAAAGCGCTGTGCAAATCTTTCTGCGCCATTGGCTTGCATATCAAGATTGGTCTGGTCTGCTTGTACTCGTTGAGCAATCTTTACCAAGACTTCTGGCGGCACTTTGATTGTTCCGTTTGCCACTTGTTGCATATCAAGACCAGCAACCGTATTGCCAACACCACCCATTGCTTGAACATTAGACAAAGCCATATTAGCTAGGTCTTTGGCAAGCATATCGTATTCGGCGCTTCCAATGGCCATACGAATCTTTTGTTCAATCTGCCCAGGAATACCGCCTTTTTCAAAATAAAGATTGCTTGCAATTTTGTTGGCTTGAGCAATTACTTCCTCGGTGTTTCTGCGGTTCTGAGCCAACCCAGTTTGCGCTTGAATCATTCTGTTGCGATAGCCAAACCCCGCCTCCGTATCTTTTGCCTCTGTCGGCTCTGGGATGAAAGGAACAGATGCGCTCCTGACCGGATACGGCACACGCATACCTGGGGCAACTTCTGTTCCTGCTCCAACTGTTCCAGTAGGCGCTTTGCCTTGCAATCCACTTGGGATGGCAATCTCTGCTTTGGGAGGTTGTGCGCCAATGGATGGAGTAATTGCAACGGTTTGCCCTGTTTGTGGGCTGACTTGCATAACGGGTGCAAGTGTCTGCTGTTTTTCTGGTGATAGTAGTGTTTGAGCGCCAGAAATAGCTATACCAGGAAGTTCTGGGCCAGATTTCATTGTGTTTTGCCAGATTGTTTTATATGAATCAATCAATCTGCCAAAATCTTTGTTTTCTGGATTTTCTGATTTCAATAAATCAAGTTCTTTAAGATACTGATTTACATCAGTAACACCAAGGCGACCCATTAAACCAAGACGCGATCCGATCATTGATCGCTGATCTTGTGTAAGATTTTGTTTTGCGCTAATTGCCTCACTTTGAGCTTTACCAATAGTGGTAAATTTGCTAATGTAGTCATTGCCGGTTAAAGGAGCAATAGAAGGAACAGCAGCATTGATCTTGTCAATATCAATGCGTCCATTAGTTTGAAAATTATCAGGATTAGAGAAAAACTCTTGCATCCGTTGGCGTTCAATGTTTGCCTGCTCTGCAACGCCTAATTGAATCTGACCTGTTCTTGTTTCTTGTTGAGCTTTTTGCAAAGCCAGAGGATTGATTTGTTCCGCTTGTTGATAAGCCTGCGCTCCACGCGCAATGTTTATCATGTCAGCCAGAGATGGGCCTTGAATTGGCTTGATCTGGGTGGCTACTGGGGTGATGTTGAAATCTGCCATTTTTAACCTACCGCAAAGTATGGGCCAGCAACTTGTTCGGCAACTCCAAGACCACCGCCGCCGCCTCCTTTTAACAAACTTGCCAAGGTAGCAGAACTTCCAATTCCTTGTAGTCCCCCTGCCATTGCGTTAGCCGCACCGACTTGACCGGCCCCCAAAGCGCCAGCAGCCCCTACTCCTAGTTGACCAATGTTAGTGGCAACATTCTGTCCAAGTTGATTTGCTTGAGTTTGTGCTGTTTGTCCAATTCCGGCTATTCCGGCAAGAGTGTTGTAAATATCTTTTCTGATGTTTAGATATTGAGGCAACCCTACATTTGTTGAATAATCAGCGGCAAACTTTTGCGCGGCTCTAGCAACATTGCTGCCACCGCCACCCACGTTAGCCATTTGTCTTGCGGCTCCAGTTCCTTGCTCAAGACCAAATTGATACCCTGGCATGGCCAATAAATCTTCTGCTGTTGGTTGCTTTGTAAGATACGGCAACATATTTTGAATTTTTGTTAATGCGCCATATCCAGCTTCTCGGTAAGGCGCTTGCTGGGCATTAAGAATGTCAAACATCTGCCGCTGTTGAATGGCGGCTTGATTGGCTGCATCAGCCTGCATCCGCGCCGCTGATTCTGCTGCGCTTGCTTGACGCTGCGCCCCCATATAGCCTAATAAGGCCGATCCACCAATCGCTGCTGCTACCCAAGTCATAATTTTTCCCCTTCAATTTCAAACTTTTTGAGGTCATTTCTGGCGTCAAAAAGCGCGGTCGTATCTGGCTCTATCAATTCAGCCTCAATTTCATCAAGGTCGGTTTTGTCAGTTCTGTGAATAGTCACGCCAATTGCGTCAGTCACAGCCAGAGTTACCCGCTTCGTTCCAGGCTTGGATTCCACAACGTCACCAGCCTGAAGCCGTTTCATTCCGTTTTCAGTCCACGCAATTATCTCGCCTTTTGCACATAAAAAGAAGTGGGATTCTTTGTGAACTTTCCCGACAATTAACGTCCCGGCGGGTCTAAAAACCTTCCGCATATACATTCCAGGGCTAAAGTGATGCTCAGTCACCAATTCAGCCTGCGGCATTTTGACCATTTCGGCCTGCAGGCGATCTACCTGCTCACGGGTCACATGATTGGGTAAATCAAGTTCATTCATACTATGCTGGTAATAATCCCGTCCACAACGGTTATTGTTTTTGGAACTGCGTCCCCGCTTAAAAATGTTCCAGAAACCCCAATGTTCTTGGTTGACATGGTTCCAAGACCGGTAATGTCTGTATTTGGGATGGTGGATGACGCGGTAAATGGGCTAGTTCCGCTTCCTTTTACATAGCCCGTCAAAGATGTTGCACCTGTGCCGCCATGAGGGACATTGAGAGTGCCTCCAAGGGTTACATCTCCCGCTGTTCCGGTGGATGGGGTTAACCCTGTATTGTCAGCAGAGAAACTAAGAACACCGGTATTTGAGATGGTTACATCACCTGTTGGGCTGGATACCGCAATCCCTGGCCCTGCAATGTTAGATAGCACCCCGGTATTGGCCAGATCAATTGTTCCTGCACCATTGGTAACGCTTATTCCCGCCCCAGCCCCAAGGTTGTTGGTTTCATATCCAGTTCCATTCCCAATCAACAATTCGCCATTGGCGGGTACTTGATTTGTTCCTGTGCCGCCATTGTTGACTTGTAAGGGATAACCTAGCGTGATTCCGACTACGGAAGGATTCATCAGCCAAACTAGCCACTCTTGATTCGGCCTTCCCGTGTTCTCATTTAGAAACGGGCTTATCGGGATGTTGATATTGGTGTTTGGGGCTGTTGCCATCAGTTTGCTCCGGCGCTTGCCTTCAATTCGGCAGAAACAATTACGGCTTTGACAGGATCAGAAATTGCGACCTCAAAGATGCGGTCACGCGACCAACCCAAACGCCTCCAAAGTGCGCGATTAGCGTATTGGCCAACCCGTCCTATTGATACCCAATGTTCATTTGACCAAGTGGAGCCACCATCATTTGACCAGCGCAACATAGCCTGGGGGTTGGCGCTTGAAGCAACAGGGGTTGCTTGCTCTGCAATAAGGTCGTTTCCGCTTTCTGTGATGAGGAAATCGTTGTTTTCTGCAAGCAAGTAAATAGGCGCGGTTTCTGGGACATTGTTGCCTACTCCTGGCTGAAACTGGATTTGGAATGATTCAAAATACTGTCGCTGAAGATCAGAAACAATATGCGGCGCTCTACGCAAGCGGCGAATTGGGTTGCCATTGTCGGTATAAACAGCGTTTTGAATGGTGTAGATTTTGCCGTTTTCATAGTCCCCGACAACGTATTGGGTCTGGAAGAAACACCCGCAGTTTGACCGGTGACGATAGTATTTCCCAGAATCAGCATCCCAAGACAACCACTTATGCCAGGACTTTGTAGAGCCATCGTAAACCCATGTCAGACCGTCCCCAATGGAGGGAAAGGTACAGACGTACATCTCATGGCCTTCAATTTGATAGGTGTAAGCCACGGCATCAGAAGTGATCTGGTTTCTTAACGATTCCTCAACCGCATGGGTGGAAATCTTCACAAATGAATAACCATTGACCATTTCAATCGTGGAGTCGCCTCTTGTGTCTTTTGCGACAAATGCAAAGGAATCAAGAAATCTGGCGATTGAAAAAGGCGCTCCTAGACCAGATTGGATGGATGTGCCAGGAACCCTTTGAAATGGGAATGTAGTAATGCCTTGGATCACATTCCCTACATCCGTCCAGACTTCTGTCGTAACCTCGCCCATCAAGTAAACTTGGCGGCGATCCACTATCAGGCTTACAAGATTGTCAGAATAGCCGTTTTTAGTCCCATACAGAGCCTGGGTCGAGTAAATTGAATTGAGGTCTGTGCAGGCCCAATTCTGCGTTCCAGGTTGGTTATAAATGTTGTAAGAGTCAACATTGTCCACAACGCTTGCGCCCTGCCAAGGCCCGTCTGATGGAGGCAAAGCAGCAAATGCTCCGGTGTTTACTACATAGGTATAACGGTTAGGCCCATCAACAATGTAAGCAATCAGACCGTCATCTGTGA
>Ga0075473_10000769_pt1 | contig 13476 bp, 12 predicted proteins | sample DEB19_08_DNA_FD_76340 | JGI IMG/M metagenome (GOLD analysis project Ga0075473, IMG submission 76340) | Aqueous microbial communities from the Delaware River and Bay under freshwater to marine salinity gradient to study organic matter... | ecosystem: Environmental > Aquatic > Marine > Coastal ... | reverse complement strand
TAATATACCACACGGACAGTCAGGGTTTATCGCAGGTGTAGGTGTAGGTGTAGGTGTAGGTGTAGGTGTAGGTGTAGGTGTAGGTGTAGGTGTGGCAATTCCACAAACCTCATTCCAATTACCAGGAACTTCATTTAGACCGCAACAAAAATTTTTCCAATCTGGCCTGTCGTAATTGTTACAAATTTCGCACAAAGCTTCTCTACATTTTTGATTCCTAATTCCCACAGTAGAGGCATTGCATAAATCTAGGGGTGACTTATATGTTGCATATTCCATATCTTCTTTACAAATTACATTGGGGTTGCATCCAGACTTAAGCTCTCTGGGCATAAAACTAGGTTCTTCTTGACAATTATTATTTCCAACAGTTTCTTCATTAGATGATTTTGGATATATAGTATTGCCTGAATTTGGGCCTGTATCATTGGGGCCCCCACAATATATTGCTATTGTGATTTGGGAATTGGCTGTGCCTTGTTTTCCAAAACTTTCGAGTGCTTCTCTAACTTTATTGATATCACCCCTTTTAAGTTGTTTTATTATGGCTTTTCTTTTTACAGATGGCAACGTGTTATTATCTCTTGGCATTAATTCGTCTACTTTAGGAGATGTTATTCTTATATCTAACTTTATTTCTCCTCCCAAAGCTTTACAGTTAGCCTCTTCTATGTTTATAGAGGTAGATGCCTCTATAAGCTTCTGGATATCTATATTTGTATTACTACCTTCTATTTTGCCCACTATTATTCCATTTTCTGTAGAGGGGTTTGATGTTATTCTTAAAAAATTGCCATCAACAGCTCTACTGGATATTGCTTGTCCGGGAACTACTTTTATCAACTCAAAATTTGGTTCTCCTAAAATAATTGGTGAGATTACAGAACTTGTAGTTTTAAAAGTTATATTAATATCATAATAATTATAAGCTTGTAAATTAAAGTTTATACTTATTGGCTGGTCGCATTCAGTTGCTAATTGACGTGCAGAACCATCCGGACAGCAATTCCACGTGTCGGGAAATAAATTATAGTCCGATCCGTTTAGGCATTCTTTTAATCCTAAATCTTGTAGCTCTAGATACTCTAAACTTCCTTGAAAGTTTAAATCAAAATTTTCTTTAATAATTAAATTAATATTATTGGCTGGCAGGTTTGTTGGGTTGATTACTCTGATATTAAAAGTTACTTCTTCATCAACTTGTGGGACCAAGTTACTCACAGAGTATTGAAAAAATAAATTAGGATAATCATTTTCATTTTCAAATATTGAAAAGTTTTTATTAGTTTTATTTATGAAATCAAAGCTTATAGCATAATCACAATTTTGAGGAACAACAATTTCATTTACGTTTGAATCAAAATAATAAATATCATAATTTTTATCAAAAAATTTATCTAAAATTATATGATAATTATCAACGTTAAGAGTGTAATTGCTAGTTATTATGTTATTGCAATAACCTGTTGCTTCTGTTGCTCCTATTATTTCATATCCTAACTGATCCACTTTACTATTGACTAAATATACAGTATTAGGTTGAAATTGAGATAGTTGTGAAGGAACTCCTGGTGACCAACTCAAGAAACTACCACCGGTTGAATTTGGTTTTTGTATGCTAGATATTTTGTTTGATACACCTGATAATAAATCAGCTATGCTAGTGTTTATTTGATCGCAGTTGAATATTATGAATTGTTGTAGTTTGCTTATTATCATTTCTTTTTCTTTTTAGCTTTTACCCAAAGATCTTTGTCTGCTTTTCTGGCACCGCCAACACCTGTTAAAAAGCTATTTACTCTTCCCATAGCCCATTGTTCTTGTGCAACCCCAGGTCTATGGCCACTATTCCAAGCAGCTTTTCCTCTGTTGTAGACTTGTCTTAGTATGCTTTTTGATACGCCTGTTTTTTTAGCTTTATTAGAGAGTGCTTTATCAGAGTTGTTTTCTCTTAGTTCTAACCATTCTGAAAATTTCATTTTTTTCCTCCAAATCTTTTTTCAAATGCTTTTGTGGCTTTTCCTTTTTTTGTTTTAATTCTTTTGCCACCACTATCGTAATCGGCATCCCAATTTTTTTTATATTTATCGCTACCTCTAAATTCATCTATTTCTTTTTTCATAGCTTGTTTAGATCCATATCTTCCTGTTTTTTTCAATCCTTTAAGATATTTACCTGGGACTTTTTTGCCTTTTTTTGTTCTTGAACTCTTTTCTTCTCTTATTTCTATCCATTCTAAAAATTTCATTTTAATCCTTAAATAACTAACTATATATATTTATAATGTTAAAATTTATAAAAAGAAAATCATCATTGGTGTGTGCGTTGTTTTTGGTTTGTTTTGTGTATTATGGAATGAAATATCCAGAGATTAATGAGAGTGAAAAACAAGAATTAACTAATGGTTTTAAATTCTCTAAGCTAGAGTTGAACAGCACAGATAGTGATAAAAAAGTAAGAAAGGTTCATCCTAGTCTAGAAAGGATATCAAGTTGGATATCAGCAGTGGGTGCAAGTGTATCCATAAATGATCTAGACGGTGATGGTCTTCCTAATGATATTTGTCATATAGATCCAAGATTAGATGAAGTTAATGTAAGTATAGTTCCAGGTACTAGTGATCGTTATGAAAAATTTTCTTTAAAGCCTTCTAAAGAAATAAAATTTGATAATACTATGGCTCCCACAGGATGTCTAATGGGCGATTTTAATGAAGATGGCAAAACAGACATACTAGTTTATTATTGGGGAAGATCGCCTGTTTTGTTTTTCCAGGTAAAAAATAAAACTATTAGAAAAGAAAAACTAACATCTGATAACTTTTATTCAGTCGAAATTTGTCCGAATGAAAAATGGTATACAGATTGTGCAACTACTGCTGATTTTGATGGAGATGGTCACTTAGACATAATAGTTTGTAATTATTTCAAAGACGGAGCAGAGATACTAAATCCAGAAGATAATAATATTCAATCTATGCATGATAGCAAGTCTCATTCTTATAATGGAGGAGGAACCTATTTTTTTCTATGGAAAGAAAATAAAAAGATAAACAACAAATTAACAATATCAGAGTATAAGAAGGTTTCAGGAGTACTAGATCCAAAAGTGGAATATGGATGGACACTTGCGGTAGGAGCAGGCGATATTAGTGGCGATCTCTTACCAGAGATATATCTTGGACAAGACTTTGGACCAGATAGATTATTATATAATAAGTCAACACCTGGTAATTTAGAGTTCGTTGAATTAAAGGGTAGGGTAAATAAACTTCAGCCAAAATCTTTTACTCTTGGAAATGATTCTTTCAAAGGAATGGGATGTGATTTTGGAGATTTAAACGCTGATGGCGTTTTGGATATGTTTGTAAGCAACATTACCAGCGAGTGGGCATTGCAAGAAAGTAACTTTCTATGGCTTAGTACAGGAAATTTAAAAGATATAGACGAAGGAATTGCTCCATATTATCAGGCAAGCGAAAAATTAGGACTATCAAGATCAGGATGGGGATGGGATGCAAAAATTGCAGATTTTAATAATGATGGAATGTTAGAAATTGTCCAAGCCACAGGTTTTATTAAGGGCAAAAGTTTAGGCTGGGCAAGATTACAAGCATTAGCTTCTGGCAATGATAAGATGATAAGCAATCCTAGTAACTGGCCTCCATTCAAACCAGGCATAGACCTTAGCGGATATGAACTAAATGCCTTTTTTATAAGAGGTAAGAATGGCAGGTTTTACAACTTATCAAAATATGTAGGTTTGGATGAAAGAGCTGTAACTAGAGGGGTAGCAGTTGCAGATGTTGATGGAGATGGAGATTTAGATTTTGCAACAGCTAATCAATGGGAAGATTCTAGTTTCTTTAAAAATGAATGCATAAATCCTGGGGATTATCTGGTGCTTGATTGTATGGTTGAAGGAAATAGTGATAAAATTGAAATAATAAAAGGGATCACAAGTAAAAAACCAAATATACATCCATGCGTTGGTGCTCAAGTAAAAGTTCTATTGCCAAGCGGAGAAGGTGTTCCAGTTTCTCAAGTAGATGGAGGAAATGGCCATTCAGGTAAAAGAAGTAACCAAATACATTTTGGATTAGGAAATTTAAAAACAAATAAAATAAATATAGAGGTTTATTGGAGAGGCAAAGAAGGAAGTACTCACAAAAAACAAATAGAAGTTGAAAAGGGATATAACACATTAATTTTAGGAGGAAAACAAAAATGAATGTTATGACAAATTATTTTTACCCAGGAAAAAATGAAAAGTATAGATTTTTTGCATTAGCATATTTTTCTACATTAATAGTTTTGTGGACTATATTCGGACAAACAGTTTTAGGGTTTGAACAATCGGCAATTCAACCAATAGCAGCAGTATCTGCTGCTTTTGCTATGCAATTTATATTAGAATACATTGATAGCAAAACAAATAACAGAAAACCAAGATATAGTGGAGGTATCAAGAGTACAATATTATTTTTTATGCCTGCTGTTATACCTGGTTGTGCAGTTGGCTTTCTAATATATCCCAATGAACTAGTGTGGCCTATGGTTTTTGCTGCCGCACTTTCTATTGCTTCTAAAGTGATGTTTAGAGTTCCAGTAGGAGAAGGCTCTCAGCATATTTTTAATCCTTCTAATTTTGGAATAACATTCACGCTATCCATGTTTCCTTGGATAGGACTTGCCCCTCCATACCACTTTACAGGACATGTAGAAGGAATGTGGCACATAATATTACCAGTATTTATATTAATATCTGGTATTATAGTACATGGGCTATTCACAGGAAGATTACCTCTTATATTGGCTTGGTTAATAGGATTTGTAATTCAAGGATTGGCTAGAAGTTGGTATTTTGGAATACCATGGAATGTACCTTTGGTTCCTATGACTAGTGCAGCATTTATATTATTTACTTTGTATATGATTCCAGATCCTGCTACTACCCCTATAAACACTAGCAGACAAATAATATTTGGGTTGGCAGTTTCTTTAGCTTATGCAATACTATTAATAAATAATGTTGTTTTCGGATTATTTTTTGCATTATTCGTAGTTTGCCTGATAAGGGGTTTGGGACTTTATGCAGTTTATATTTACAATAAAGTTAACTCAAATTTAAAGTTATCAGTAGCATGAAAAGAAGTGCATTTACCTCCAAAACAGCAGCCTTTAGTGAACATGGCAAAGGAGACTTTGATAATTATGTCTCTAGTAAAACTGATACTTTTTGGCCACAGACATTACCTAAAAACCCAGATGAAGCAGTTTCTCAATGCGAATCTATTGATGAAAAAAATATATCTTTTCAAAGAATAAGTGAAGTTGGTGCACCGTGGATAAGAGGCTATCACTCAACAACTATTTATTTTCATGCATCTAATCCCAATAAAAGATCTTGCATGTTCCCTCCAGGAAGAATATCCACCACTGCTCAAAGTTATCATTCTAATGGCGTAAATATTTGCATGTTAGATGGATCAACTAATTATATGCTGCTTTTTTTGATAGATTATCTTTATCTTTGGGACTATGAGGATCTTATATCATCTACCGTAACGCCTTTTTTAAATTTATTGATCATTCTTTCCAAAGTTTCTTTTGGCAAAGACTTGTTAATACTTTCTCTATTCTTTTGTCTTTTCAACAATTCCTCAATATCGGGTGTAGGTAATTCTTCTATTTGAACATCATAGCCATATTGATCAGCTAGTGCCACATAAGGTTTCATTTCCCACTCTTGACTATTTGTATTGTCTATAACTATTGGCGATATACCTTCTTCCATATGTTCTTTTGCTTTTTCTTGATTCATTTTATGATAAATTCCAAGTTTGGCGGGATCAAAATCATATACGCCATCCTTCATAAAATAATCATCAGTTGACAGGACAACACCTCCAATACCCATTTTTTTTGCAAGAGTACTTTTGCCTGAACCGCTTATTCCCCTCATGATTATTAACTTTTTTTCTTTTTTACTCTCGAGCCACAAACTAAATGTTTTCATATATATCCCATTTCTTCTTTGCTTATTTCTCTTTTAAACTTATTTTTAAACGCATTGTTAATTATATTGAGTGGCTTGCCTTTTAAAGATTTTAAAAACTCTATTGGATCTTCGATAGAAGTTTTAGTTCTTTTATTTTTATTCTCAAATTCTTTTGCACTATCTTTGAAACCTTGTATGGCACTCATTCCTCCTTGAACCCCACCTTTATTCCCACTTATTCTACCACACCAATCCATTGTTATTAAGTATAGTAGTAATTTTATTTTGGTTTCATTTTTATAGTTACCATCAACATTTAATATGTTATTCATTAATCTTTTTGAAAAAGAACCATCTCTTAAATTCATGTGATTGTCAATGCAAAAATAGACAGCATCTAATTCGTTTTTGCTTAAATTATCTAACATTTTTCTTGCTATTGGATTTATTTTATCAATCATAGGGAGATAATGATCAGGTTTGTCGTGTCCTATTGCTTGTATTTTCCCTTGACCTCCTAGCTTCCAATCTTTGCCATCAATTGTTGTAGCACTTGCTTTTCCTATATCGTGTAGCCAAGCACAAATTTTAAGCATTTTTTCTTCTTTTTCATTTAATTCAAAATTTATATCTTTAAAAGGCTTAATATTACTTTCTTTAGAAAGTAAAGATTTTGCTAAATCTAGTGATTTTCTAACCATTCTTGTGTGTTTATAAACATTTCCCTCTTCATGATGATCCGGATTCTGGGGCACCGGTTCTAGTAAATCTTTTAAACTACTTTCTATTATAAGCCAATTTTTAAATTCCAATTTAATATCTCCTGATAAAATTCTAGATTCGAAGTATATATACTTTATAAATCACAAAAAGAAAAATGTCAAACATTAAAAAAACCGCAATATTAGATGCCGCTCCTCCTTCCGCAAGTTATACATATGAATTAAATATAGGAAATTGTGGAAGTGGAGATTATACCATAAGTTATGATTTTAATCCAGGTGGAGATCCTTCTCTAGCAATACCTTGTAGAATACAAATATTAGACCTAAGTAATCCGGCACAAACTACTGGTTTTTGCGGTAGTGATTCATATAATTCACAATTACAAGCATTGGGACTTGATAATGTTTCTTCTACAAATGGTAATGGTAATATAGTTTATACAAAAAATGACCCAAGCATAGAAAGTATTTTCTTAACAATAGATTCACCACTACCGGGTAGCAAGTGGTCATTCACTTTAAATTGTCCAGTAGACTGTGATAGTGATAGTGATGTGGATCCAACAATTGAATGTGCTCAAGTGATGATTCTCAATGGACCTAATTTAGTTGGGTGTGGAGAAGAATTCATTGGTGGCGGCACAAGAACAATGTTTAATTGTAGTAGCGTAATAAGAGTCGATGGACCAGAAGGAGATAGTGATTACTGCTTGAATTGTCTATCGAATGAAGTGACTATAAATACAGTGTGCGTTAATGGAGGAGGCGGGGACAGCGATAGTGATATCGATAGTGATAGCGATGTGGCTTTAAATGTTTTATTTGATAAATCTTCTTGGGCAAGCGTGGGAACAGGATCATATAACACCCCATATCAAAGCTATTTAGATCAAGCAGCAGATAGATGGGCAACATTTGTAAAGATAAATCCGACTATAGTGAGTGATATAAAAAATAACCCACATCCAAATGAACCAGTATGGAATGGAATAAAAACAGCTAGTAATGAGGCGGCGGTGGCAGCTTATGGACCAGGTAGATTTGGATTAGAAGTTAATAATGATTCAGCATCAAATTATGCAGCTTCATGTGGACCAGTAATAACAAAACAAGACTCTAGCACATTGTCGATAATTGCAATTAATTTTCAACTAAAAATTAATGATTGGTACTCGGATCCAAGCAATCCAAATAAACTTGAAGCTCAAGAATGGATAAATGTTTTTACTCATGAATTGGGTCATGCTTTGGGAATAGGGATATTCTGGCTTGGAAGTGTGCAACAGCCAAATGTTGCTATATGGAATGCTGTTCAAGTTCCGGTGGATCACTTCTTAGATGGCAATGTGGATTCAAGCGGAAATCCCAGATCTTTTAACTTATTTCAAAATGCACAAAAAGCATATAATGATATAGTTGGAGATCAAACTTTAACAAAAATTCCATTAAAGGAGTCAGCAAACGCATTGTCATCAGATAATCATTGGAATGATACTTTTAGAAGTTCAAATGGAGTAAATTATCCAGGCCTATTTGATGAAATAATGACTTTCTCTACTTTACCAAATATGCCAATATCTAGGCTTAGCATTAAAACTTTAGTTGACTTTAGAAGTTTTCAAGAAATAAATGTAGACGCACAAGAGGCCTCACCAGACACAATAAACAGTCAATCCATAGTAGTAGCAAAAGCTTCTAAAGTTGGGTGTGGTTGTGGCCATTAAATTTAAAAATTGAGGAAAAAATGACACAAATATGTTCTTTATTACTTGCGAAAATGAATGGAGATAATGGAGCTTCTAGCTTTACTGATTCTTCACAATATAACAGACAAATAATAAGCAACGGTGCAGTAACCAGCACAGACCAAAGTAAATTTAATGGCTCAAGCGGATATTTTGATGGTAGTTCAAATCTTGAAATAAGCGGTAGTGACTGGAGCATATCTCCTGATGATGACTTTACTGTTGAGGCCTGGGTATATTTTCAAAGTTTGCCACAACAAATAGGGTTAGGTGCAACGGCACCAGTAGCAACTATTTTTTCACTAATAAGTTCTACTCAATCATTTAATTTAACTGCCCGTTGGTTAAGCGATGATGCAAATCCAGGAAGTTATTTAATGGGATTTGTCGCATATTACAATGATGGTAGTAAAAATAACACTTTAACGTTCATACCAGATTCTGCTGTTGTCACCAGTCAATGGTATCATGTTTCTGTTACCAAGTCTAATATTAATGATTCTGTGGCTTTGCGTGTAGATGGAAACAGAAAAGTATCATCAAGTTTAGAGTTAAGCAACACAAACTCGGCAACATTTGCAATGTCTAATGTGGCCGATGTTTATATTGGTGGATCTTCTAATGTTGCTGCTCCTGATTCTAATACCGGTTTCAACGGATATATTGCAGACTTAAGATTGATTAAAAAGGCAATTTATCCATTCAACAAAGAATTTGAAAATGTGTTTGGATTAGATGGAGGAAATTTTGGGGTAGTTCCCACCTCTGAATTGGCCGACTGTGTCGATGAGAACAAGTGGTACAACTTACAAGATCCTGTAAATTTCTATTTGTGTTTATGTGTAAATGACGGCATGCAAAATAATAGAACTCCTGTGCCTATTCTTTACGATTCGGAAGCAATTTGCATGAATCAAGAATGCCCAATTCCTCCTGTTGTTTGCGAAATGACCGTAGAATCTGCCACTTTGATTGACTGTGTGGACGGAGTAGCGAATTTCTTAATAGAAACAAAAAATCCAGAATATGATGCGGTAATTCAAATGAAGGTTGGTGACGGAGAATACCAAGATGTAGGAAAGCATAATGGTGCATCTTCAAATGTTAGTGTTCCAATTCCTTCAAATGGTCAAACAATAACTTTCAGACTATATAGATATGTTTGCCAAGACCAAAGATGCTTTATAGCTTGGCCAGATGTTGCCTATGATATGGATCCTCCATCATCTCCAACTGTTTCGTTAAAGTCTGTCAGATATGATGATGGAGATTTGATGAAAATAACTGGGCTGAGATACAAGTATGTTAGTCCATTTTATCTCCCTAGTGCCACACCTCCACTACTTGGTGATTACGGCGAAGTTCACGGAGGAACACTATCATCAGACTCTACTAGAGATCCCAAAGCAGGAGATGTCGTTAGGGTAGAGCCAGAGGCTGGCAATAATTCTGCAGTTGGGGCTGTTTATAGAATAATTGCTATAGACAATTTGACAAATGAAGAAACTAGAGTGATAACTTTAGAGTGTGCTAATTACTTATGCGATGATGTAAAACAAAATATGGTAGGCTGGACGGTAGAAACTATATATGTTCATAATTTTGTTGAAGAACCTTGTATTCCCGGAGAGGATGCTGGCAAACCCACCGTAATAACTGTGAAGGCCACATCAGTAACAGGCAAAGGTACTAGATTTGTATTTAACAATAAATATGAATCTCCATTCTTCATGACAAGAGGAACATATTATAGATTTGATTTATCTGATTCGTCTTGCACTGATTTTAATTTTAGTACATCTCCAGATGGAAATCCAGATGGCATATTAACTTCGCCTGGAATAATATTCAGTGGTACACCTGGAACTTCTGGGGCCTATGTTGATGTTTTCACTAAAATATTAAGTAGTGATTCAACACCTCTGATGCCATTTAAGTCAGATGGTGATACTCAAGAATTTTATTACTATTCTACTAGCACTCCAAATAAAGGCGGTAAGATTACCATGGCCTTAAATAGTGCAGGAGATGATGGTAGTGATGATCCTAATGCTCCTATAAGTGCACCTTGTGGTGGAAGTCACACTTGCGATAGAGCTAAATTCGATATTACCATAAATGATGTTTTGGTATTAAAAAGCAACTTAAACAATGCCAGTGATCCAGACAGCAAACCTTCTTCTAAGTTTGGTGGAAATTGGGCTCCACTACCCTCTGGCATAGGACAGAACATTTTGGACAGACGATCTGTTGCCACAATAACACAGGAATTGAATGATCAAATATTTGCAAGTTCAGATTCAGGTGGTGGAAGTGATAGTGATAGTTTAGGAGGAAAAGGAGGATGTGATTGTGCACCTCCAGGCGATGATTCACCTCCAACAACACCGTTTGTTCTTGGCATAAAACCAAGCGAAGGAAACTTAAATCCACACATGGGAGTAACATGGGTAAGAATGAGGAATAGATGTGGGCAAACAGTATATAGTTGCTGTATTGGCCAAAGCTTCTGCCCAGATTGCCCACCTCCAGATCCTTGCTAATATGGGTGACAGAGAATATTGGGTTAGTTTATTAGATAAAATAGCATCTCCTATATTGTCTAATATGAGTGTTGGTCTTCTTAAGCAAAAAATGAATGTTGTTTATAGTCCAACATGGGAAGTAGGCAGAAATAAACAAATTGCTTATATGGAAGCATTTGCAAGATTAATTGCAGGATTGGCACCTTTTCTATCTTTAAAAAATGAAAATATAATTAACAGTTTTGAAAAAGAAACTCAAAGTAGATTATATCAACAAACAATAGCTAGTCTTAATAATTGTGTTGATAAAAATAACCCAGATTATTTTTATTGGCAATCTAAACAATCTTTGGTTGAGTCTGCCTATATGGCTCAGGCTTTTTTATCAGCTCCAGAGGTTTTATGGGAACCTTTAAATGAAAATACTAAAAAAATTTTTATTGAAAAATTTATTAGAACAAGAAACATTGTTCCACCAAATAATAATTGGATTTTATTTTCCGCAATGGTAGAGTGTTTTCTTTTATTTATAAACAAACCTTTTAAAGCAAAATTGATAAATAAAACTATAAATAAAATTAAAAGTTGGTATGTTGGAGATGGATGGTACTCAGATGGAGAAAAATTTCATTTTGATCATTATAATGGTTATGTGATTCATCCCATGTTTGTAGAAATATTAAGAATAAGTTTATTAAAAAATTTAGCAAATGAAGAAGAATATAACTTAGCATATAAAAGAATGCAAAGATATGCAAGTTTTCAAGAAAGATACATATCACCAGAAGGAACATTCTTAATAATAGGCAGATCTTCAACTTATAGAGCAGGAGTTTTTCAGCCATTAGCCAAATTGGCACTAGACAAGAGGTTGCCGGAAGAAATAAAACCTTCACAAGTAAGATGTGCTTTAACTAGTGTTTTGAAAAATATATTTATTGAAGAAACTTTTACAAAAGATGGATTTTTAACACTAGGCTTTATTGGCAAAGATCAAACTAACATAGCTGATTATTACTCCAATACAGGAAGCATGTATATAACTAGTTTGGTTTTTCTGCCATTGGGTTTAAAGGATACAGATCCTTTTTGGAGTGACCCTTTTTGTGAATGGACTCAATTAAAAGCTTGGAAAGGAAAACCTTTTGTAAAAGATTATGCAGTTGAGTATTAATTATAATACTCTATTGTATAATCTTTTTCTTTATTAATATCTTGTATATAATTTTTTAAATCTATTTTGTTTTTAAATTTTATAATTTCTATTTTTCCAAATTTATTTTTTTCAACAACCCAATATTTTCTTTGTTTGTTTGGTCTTCTTATTAAAATACTACCAATAATACCTTTAGTAGGAGGATAGTCACTTGGAGAAGAATATGGATTACAAGTTATCATTTTGCCACTTGGAATTTCTTCTGAGTCGAGTTCTGGCATAGATTGATTAATTGAACCGTTCTCAATTAACCATTTAGAAAAATTCATTATTCTCCTTTTGCAACGCTATCTGCTGTTGTTTGCGATATCTTATTTAGTTGATCATTTATAGTTTTTCTAATCTCTTCTACTTCATTAGGAGTAATTGCTCTAATAGAACCCATCAAATTTAATATGTATTCACAATCAAGTTTTTTAAAATTTCTTATTCCATTTTTCTTATATTGTCTAAAAGAGCTAACTAGCATTGTGTTATTTTTAATAACTTTATAACTAAATGATTTGTTATTACAATTGTTTTGCAGTAAATTTTTAATATAGGGAAATGTCAAATAATGTATGTTTACTCCTCTTATGTAAAAACTACTTGTATCTGTTACTATTACATTTGGGTTGGGATCGTGGCCAACTTTATGAAATATATAATTAAATGAAATTAAATCGCCTTTGTTTATAAGGCCGCTCATTATAGGAGAACTTTTGAATAAAAAATCTAAATTCATAAATCTTCCTTAATTATTAGCGGCCGCTATCGCTATCACTTGGGTAAGAAGAATAAGGATAAAATGCCCTTCTATTTGCACCTCCTTGCAAACTTCTGGTATCGTTATATACATCCACTGTATTGGTGTTAATTAGTCGATTCAACTTCCAGTTAGCAGTCAAGAAGTTTAAAGCACCAGTTTGATTTATTGTAGAATTTTCAGCATGAGCAGCTATTATTCCAGTTACTTGTGGGCTAGCCATGCTTGTACCACTATATTTATCAAGATAATAAGAAGAGTTTCTAGGGTCTTGTACAGAGGAAATGCTTCTGAATGTGGAGTTATGTATGGATGAAATTATATCTGATCCTGCGGCATACAGTGTGACACCGGGACCAGTATTGCTAAATTGAGATTTATAATCATTTATATCCATGCTTCCAACACAAATAACATTTTGTGTAGATCCTGGCGTTCCTCCTCTATGGTAATAGTAGTCTACTGCACTACCACTAACTTTAAAATAATTATTATAATCCGGACCTGTGGGTGTGTCTAT
>Ga0075473_10000766_pt1 | contig 13490 bp, 25 predicted proteins | sample DEB19_08_DNA_FD_76340 | JGI IMG/M metagenome (GOLD analysis project Ga0075473, IMG submission 76340) | Aqueous microbial communities from the Delaware River and Bay under freshwater to marine salinity gradient to study organic matter... | ecosystem: Environmental > Aquatic > Marine > Coastal ... | reverse complement strand
TGGCGAAGTTACAGCTATTAATTTAACATTCATATTTTAATTCGTAAGTCTATTATCATAGCTTTTTAAAATCTTGTTTTAGTTTTTTCAAATTTTCGCTTAAGAATTTAATATTCTTTTCTAGATTGTCAATCTTTTCTTTCAACTGTTGCTTGTCATATTTCTTTTCGCCCATCTTAAGAAGTTTTTCATATTCTTCTTTATAGAATTGTTGGCTCCAACCATCGTTGTAAGGATGGATAGATTCAGACTTGTATTTTGCCAGTAGATTTTGATATTCGCTCATAAAATTTTAATTGTTTATCGTATCTGCCACATCTAATTTAAAATTTGGATAAGAAGTCCCTAATCCAAGATTACCTTCAGGATTCAAAAATACAGTTTTGTAATTTGAAGTCAAGCTTATATGAGGTTTTTCTTCCACTTTAAGAAGTGAAGGAGCTACGGTAGCAGCCACAACTCCTCCAAAGATAGATTTAAAAAAATCTTTGCGATTCATATTGATATTATATCAATCTTCATCTTCTGCAAATTTTTGATCAGGATGATAAACAAATTCTGGACCATCATATCCATATCCTGTATCGCCATGATCATGATAATCGTCAGGACATTCGCCATCGTACATCACATCTTCAAGATATTTGTTGTTATTTTGATCTATACCATATTGGATGGTAAGTTTTTTAGGATCAAATTCTGTAATATTCTCCCAATAATAAACATAATTAAATTTCATGTCGTGTGACCACCAGATATTTACTTCACCTATTTTGTCTGGAGTTTGTGGAATGTAATTGCATCCGCCACCCTTTTCAAATTCAAATTGACTCCAATCTGAGGTTGTGAAAATGGGTTCTTCTTTATTTCTAATGTGTTCGTCACCGCCAAGATAAACATCTATAGAATCTCTTCCGTTTTCGTCAAAATAAGGACAAGTCTCGTAAACATCTCCTCCACAATAACATTCATCGCTTTCAATAAATGCTTCTTCAAACTGCTCTTGAGTTTGATCTTCTGTTGGACCGGGAATAGTGTCGCGGCTATATTCCATAGTTCCGCGCATCCAGATTTTAATCTTTAACATAAAATATAATAGTTTACTTTTTTTGTTTAGTCTGGTTTTTCTTTTCTTTCTTCTTGCCCCAATTTATTTCATCGTAATTATTTTTATACTGTTTGCTAAAACAGTTCCTAGGTTTATCGCCTTTTCCTGCCGACATAAAAAAAGCCTACCAGTTCATGGTAGGCTTGTCAATCTTTTTCTTTCTTAGTTCTTCCATGATTTTGAGTCTTTCTTCTTCTGAATAAAAACTCCAATCTCGGATTTGACACCAAGATCGTTTGCATCCTTGGCAAATATCGTCTAATAAATTACATTTTCTAATACATGGCGTCGAAATCTTTTTAGCAGCAGTGTCCACGCTTATCATTCCCTATAGATCTATACACTTGTTTTTCTTCCCTTATCTTATAAAATTTAGCATAAGCTTCATAAACAAGTTTATCTATTTCTTTAACTATTTTACCAGCATCTTGATTAGCTTCTATAGCGTAAATCGCATTCGCTAATTCTGTCAATACTCCACCGTTAGTTTCTTGAGTCATTATAAGATTTAATGTAGTTAATAATATTTTCTTTACCAATAGGGTTCATACTGTGAACGCTAAAATCTGGATGTTTAATATTTAATTTCATGCAATAATCTACAAGCCATTTTGCGCAATCATAGCCAGTTTTTTCTGTATACGTTTGATAAGGTATACCGTCCCCTTTTAAGCCATGACCGTAATGACAATCAGCTAAATCATGATCATAAGTAACAAACTCGGGAACACCTTTAAGAGTAATTAAATCGACAAAACTTTTATAATCTCTCACTAAGAAATACGGTTTTTGAGGAAGTCTTATCCAAGTTACTTGATTAGGATGGCGAACGTCATCCAAAAATAAATAGTATTTCTTTTTCATTTTAAAATGGTTGCCTGACCAGAATTCGAATCTGGAATAAGAAAGTCAAAGTTTCCTGTGTTCCCATTACACTATCAGGCAGTTAAATTTAATCACCTTTTTCTATTCTATATGAATCTTCATCAAAATGTTGAGTACTGAATTCAAATAACTCAGTATCTTGTAAAGCATACATTTGATGAACTAATCCAATAGGTATGTGAAAAGTATCTCCTTTTTCTAAAATTACGCTCGAAGCTTTCGCTTTATCATGATCAAATCCATAATAAAGAATCATTTTTCCTGATCTAAGATAAAATGTCTCCTCTTTTATTTTATGCACATGCCAGCTGCATTTTTTATCTTTAACAATATATAATACTTTTCCGCAATATTTTTCATTATTAACGATCCATTTTTCAAAACCCCATCCTTTAGGGACTATTTTTAAATTTGTAACTAACATAAATATTGGAGCAGATAGTCAGAATCGAACTGACACATACGCATTGGAAGAGCGTCAGGCTACCTTTACATCATATCTGCTAAAAGTCATTTAAGTTTTTCTACTTCAAAACAACCAAAACCAGCTTGGCGTTCAAAAGTTAATAATCCGCATCTTTTGCTTTTTTTATTTGTACAAACCCCGAAATCAAGGTCTGATCCTTTATCTGCTTCATTGTATAAAGGAATAAAATACTTACAACCACAACTACAATCATTATAGTCAGCATCTGGATCAAGCCAACGAGTAATTTTTCCTCCATACTCGATGTAATCAGTATCTAATACTTTGCATAATTCAAGTAATTGTAAATTTTCAGGTTTGAAAGCTTTCATCTATAGCTAGATTTAAAAAGCTATTTTCAATAGTAAAAAACATTTTTACTTTTTCTAATTCGCTTTTATCTATCTGTCTATATTTTATGTTATAAAGATCAAAAATTCGCTTAAATTTTTCATCAGCAATTTTTCCACCCTTATGATACTGCTTGATATAATAAACTTCTTTTACTGTTGTTGCAGAAATTGTTTTAGCGCAAGAAACGCAAGGGCTAAGAACTGAAAAAAGATATTTAGGATTTTTTGAACAGTTAATAATAGCGTTTACTTCTGCATGACTGATAATGTCTGATTTTAAATCTCGATCTTCAATAATATCTTCAGTTGGAATAAATTTAGAAGCGAAACCATTAAAACCAGTTCCAATAACGCGCCAATTTTCATCAAAAAGGACGCATCCTGTTTGTGTTTGTGGATCTTCAGATCTTGATCTCGCAGCAAGAGATAAATAACATCCGTATTCAATTTTAGAAAGTCTCATTATAACCCCCAATAAACTTTTTCATTTCTCTTATAAAATTTTAAATTTTTCTTTGACTGCTCGTTTATAAAATGAGCGTCCTTGAAAGTCAAGAAATTATTTGGCAAAAGTGAAAATTGACCATTTTCTAGTTCAATTAAATTTAATGGTTTATGTTCCTGAGGATATCGACTGAATCCGTCTTTCCAGTCAATCATGATTCCAGTATGCCTAGCAAAAGAATGAAAAGGTTGAAAAACTTCACACTCTATACCTTCTAAATATTTCACATAAAAAGGATCTAGATCATCACCCATAACTGCCCAAGGCATTAATAAATGATGACTGAAACTAATTTTGCTATTTGTTTTTGTGGTAAGCGCATGAAGCGGCAATCCACTCCAATGCGCCCCAGTTTCTAATAAGACATGACACGCTAAAATTTGATTTGGTTTTCCATAAATAGAATGCCAAATAGCTTCCGTATAACCTTCTGGCATATTTTCGCCAAGAAATCTGTTATTTACCTTGACGTAAAGATGAAACGGAAGATTTGCGTGTCGAGACATAATTAAACTCCAGTGCTTCCAAATCCTCCAGAAGATCTTTGAGTATCATTAAGATTCTCTACTTCTAACCAAGAAGCATTAAAACATTTTTCAATAATTAACTGCGCGATTCTGTCGCCAGCTTTGACTTCAAAGTCTTTGTTAACATCTGTATTGAAGAGAATAACTCCGATATCGCCGCGATAATCAGAATCAATAACCCCAGCAAGAACATCAATTCCATTTTTGTAAGCTAATCCTGATCGAGGAGCAATTCTTCCATAAAAACCTTCTGGTACTCCTATTGAAATATTAGTTTTAACCAACTGTCTTGAAAGAGGCTTAATTATAAAATTCTCTGCCGCATATAAGTCATAACCTGCGGCAAAAATTGTACCGCGAGTTGGAACCTTTGCATTTTCAGATAGCTTTTTAATTTCAACATTCAGTGATGTGGAAACACTTTTTTCTCCAAATGAATAATTCATATTATTTTCCCTCGTCTTCTCCATCTTCATCCTCGCCTTCTTCTTCGCCAAAGACTTCAGAATCGAAGTTAAGGTCCGCGATATTCGTCATTTTCCTTTCCTCTGTCAAGATCCAACTTTTGATTTGTCCAAAAATCGCAAATTTATTTCCAACTCCATAGTAAATAGATTCTGTGTCTTCGTAATTTTTATTTACATCTGTATGTTTTGTTAAAAAAATTTGTACAGAATCGTAATTTTCAGCTATTTCATTTACAAGCTTTACGATTTGCTTGTAGGATCTCTCCTTTGATTTGCTATTCATTTTTATTTATTATAAAATGCTTCCAACTTTTATGATTAATATTTTTCAACATTAACTGAAATGGAAGTTTATAAGCTACCGAAGAAGGTTTTTTAATTAATTTAAGTCCAGCTTCTTCTGGCGTTTTATTTGATTTAGCTAAATTAATATCTTTATCACAAAATACTAAGTTTTCCCAAGAATCTTTTCCGCCCCTTGATTTAGGAATAATATGATCAATAGATCCATTGATACGCGCTTCTTCTTTGGAAAATTTACGCCCAGAGTATTGACAAGTGTAATTATCCCTCTCAACAATCCTATCATAATTAAGCTTTGTTTCCAGCAGTGGGACTTTATTAAAATTTTTAGTTATTATCGCTACTGGAACTTTGAGCTTTATCTTGATCGAAGAAATATATAAATCATTTTCAGTAATTGGAATTTTCATCCACTCTTCTAGGGTATAGGTAGAAAATATAGGCGCACCGTCATCTTCTTCGATGTTGACGGCCAAATAATTCTTCGAAAATAGATCTGAAACTGCTTCTGCAACAGATCTTGTCCCAATTGGAATCCAGCTTTTATTTAAACAGAGGGTAATGACTTTGCTTGTCAGCAGCATCAATACAGAATATAACCCTCGTCTTTGATGTCAATCCAATTTATATCAGAATTTTCTTCTTCTGAAGCTTTTGCTTTTTTAGCTCTATCGAAAGTAGATTTGCAAACTGCATATCTTTGTTTTTGATTAGGAAAATCCTTATTCATCACAGAATCCCCCATACAGTCTCCGATAAATTTATCTTCTTTTTCGTTGGCGCGAGGTTTAGGTATTGGCATACTAATTATTATACACAAAACCCCCGCCTTTGTGGCGAGGGTTATTTTTAATCAATTTCTATTTTGGAACCCGTTTCCTGCTTTTCTTTTATTTTTAATTTAATATTTAATACACCATCTTCAAGGGTTGCTTTAATATTTTTTTCATCGTAAAGTTCTGAAATTAGAATTTTATTATCATATGTTCTACTGCTATTCTTACCTTTAATAGTTAAAAAATTACCAGTTTTTGTTCTATCAAAATTAATCGTCAATTCATTCTTTTTAAAACCGGGAACATCTAGAGGAACTGTTAGTTCTCCATTTTTATCTGCTTTGTAAGTTTTTACATCTTCAAAGTCTTTGAACAGGTTGTTGATTTCTTCAGTATTGAATTTATAAGTAAATAACATAATTTTCCTTTGTCAAGGTAATATAGCAAGATCCATGCCAAGTTTAAACGCCTATATTTGGGCGTTTTTAACTTGTAAATGGGTCATAAAGTGCCATTTATTGTGTCACTCGGGACAACCTGACTCAATATACTGCTGATGTATCTTTTCTAAATGTTCTTTTTCAGAAGCTAGTTGAATCAAAAGAAAATCTAAATTTTTATAAGCCGCGCTTATTCCTTCGTCGTCAACCTCAGGATACTGGCTTTCTAAATCTTCTATTTCTTCAAAAGCTAATTCAATTTTATCTTCTATCCAATCTAAGCTGTTGTTTATCTTTACCAATTCTTCTTCGTAAAAATTACTTTTTTGAGTCATAATTAACTATTATTTTAATGTTATTACTTTTTTTGAAAAACCCTTCATTATACAAATAATTAGCTATCAAAGCCGCTTCTGTATTAGATACATCTTTCAGTGGATCAAAAATTGTAAGCTTTTGCCCAGTGATCTTAACTTTCAAATTATTTATTTTGATCGTTTTCACTATAGTTATTTACACTAAAATCTTCTAGTTCAACCACATCATCTAATAAATCTTTTGATTTGTCAAGTATTAACAGTCTTATTTTATCGTTCTGTAATATTTTTTTGAACTCGCTGAGATAATTCGCTGAATTTTTATTGTTTTGTGAACATGGTGTACAGAATGAATTTTTAGCGAACTCCAATAAATTTTTCAATCGCTCGTCTAAAGATTCAAAATGTTGATGGTTGTTCCTAACAAATGTAAATAGATTTTCTGTTTTTAATTTCATTTGTTTAAAACTTTATAGAAAAGATAAGATAATCCTGCTGCCGCAAAAGAATTAAAAGAATGGAATAATATAATTGACGCCCAAAAGCTAAAACACAAAGGACATGAAATTAATTTTATTAAAAACTTTTCGCTTTTTTTAATCGCTAGATATTCACAAAATGTCATGACTAGTGATTTTTCTTTCAAAAAATTTTCATATCCTTTAAAAAATTTAGTTTTCCTTAATAGATATTTAGAATAGTCATAGAAAGCGTTTGTGTTTATCCAGATGTAAGTCAGATAACCGATTCCTATAGATTTAATTAAAATATCCATACAATATTATAATGACTACCTTTGATGCTTCTTTAAAATTATTTACTTGGTTTTCTGAAAATGATTATTTTCACTATCCAAAAGATACTCAAAAACTTTTGCTAATCATTGACAAAGAAGAAGACTACTTGCCAGTCAATGCTGCATTGACTAAATTTCAAGAAGAAGGAGTTCTTTCTGTTTCCGAGAAAAAGTCTGGAGATAAAATTTATTTTTTAAATAAAAAATTAAACCAGATAGAGCAGGATATTAAAATTCATGGAGACTTGTCTCTTGTTATTTCTCAAAAAATTAACTGGTTTTGCGAGAACGTAGCGAAAGAAGAGTCTGATTTTTGCGATCCTTCGAATATTAAAATTAAAGATATCTGGAATATGGTTCACATCATCGATTTTTTTCAGAAAAAATGTGTTGACAGTCAGGAATGTTTGCAGTAGGTTGCAGAAAACCGATTAATAGCCTGCTGGGGAGAAACCCAGTTTGAAACCTTAAGAGACATCAGGCCCGTAGAAAGGCGTCGATCAAGTGGAGCTAAAAACTCCAACGTTATTTCGGGAAAAGGCGGCGTTCGCAAGACGAGATCGAAAAAGCTGACCCCTCAATTCCTCTCAATGGAAAAGTTGGCAGTCGCAAGCATAGAAAAGTTCAGTCGGTAAAAGTTGGTACATCGTTATTTAAGTTATTAGCTAGGCTTCCACAGGAGGCCAAAAACCTACGAAATAGGCTGCGAAGAACTGATTTAGCTTGAATAACTTCATTAAATGACTAATATAGAGATATATTAGAGATGGCTCGCTTTTCCTAATTCACAACTCATGGAAAATGTATCAAAGTTGGCAGTCGAAGATAAAGTAATAGTAGGCTTAACTGGTCTTGCTGGTAGCGGCAAAGATACATTCTACTCTTTACTAAGCAAAAAGCTACCGTTCGTTAGATATGCGATTGCAGATGAATTAAAAATTATACTTCGCCAAAGACTTTTGGAGAAATATGGATTTGATATTTTAAATTGTAATCGAGACGAGAAGAACGTTATGCGAGATGATATCGTTTCTTTTGCGAAGCAAAGAAGAGAGGAAACGCAAGGCAAATATTGGACAACAATTCTGCAAGACAAAATCCTCTCTTCTTCAGATAAGTATATCTGTATAACCGACATCAGATTTAATTATTACCCAGAAGACGAAGTTTTTTGGTTAAAAACTAAACTGAAAGGAAAGCTTATTGATGTATCTTCTTATAGCCCTTTGAACGGAAAATTCATGTCTCCTCCAAATCAAGAAGAAGCTGTTAATTATCCTCTTGTGCGTTCAGCTGCTGATTATTTTGTTATGTGGCCTAAAGTTCAGAATATAAAAAGCCTTGACATTTTTATAGAACAAGCTATTCTTGATCTCAATATTAAATGAATAGCACAAAACAACATTCTGATTCAATTTTGATAATAAACGTCAAAGAAAAAAATTGCGAAGATTCTTTCCGAGAACTAGTAGCTCGTCATGAAAATCTTTATTACAAGGTGTGTCATGGGTATGCGACTGGTCTTAAAAAAGTTGGAGTTTCTTTAGAAGAAATTCTAAATGATAAAATGTTTGTCTTCTTTTCTTCTGTTTCATCTTTTGATGCAGAAAAAAATGTTAAGTTTTCTACTTGGTTGGCAAATCAGGCGCGATTTAATTGCCTCAATAAAATTTCTAGCACGAAGAACAAGTTATTCGTTGACAACGAGGAAATTTCCCCTATTATAGACTCTGAGATCTCGATGGAGGCATTTCGCCAAAGGCAAATGAAAATTAATTTGGATAATGTTTTAACGGCATTTAACGAATTATCTGACAATCGAGTATCTTATGTATTCAAGAGGAAATATTCCGATTATAAAGTTAAGTGGAAGAATATCGCCGAAGAACTTGGCGTGACAACTCAAACTGTTCTTAACTTACATAAAAAAGGATTAAGTCTTCTTAAACGCAAGATCAGAAATAAGAAATTAGAAATATATGAGTAACGAAGCTGCAAACGCATCAACTAACAAGAATCAACGAGAAGAACTTGGCGCTCTCTGGAAGAAGGAAGGAAAGAACCAGACTTATTTGACTGGTTATATTAATTCCAACGGACAGAAGGTCAAGATCGTAGTATTCTCTTCAAAGAATAAGAAGTCAGAGAATCAACCTGATTTCCGAATCTACGAGTCTATCTCACTAGAAAATCGCAGCACAAGCGAAACGCAAGCGACTCAAAAGTCGTTCACAAAGACTGCTCCAAAGCCAGCTTACAAGAAGCCAGCCGCAGCACCAGCAATTGAAGAGGACGATGACGGACTCCTGTGATGGAATTCTCTCTAAATCTACCAATTAATTCAGTCTCCTTCGGTCAGGTTTCTCTCGCTCTCCTGAGAGAGATCTACCGAAGGGGGCTGAACCCTTCTTTATTGCCCTACGGAAATGTAGATATATCTACATCTAAAGAAGATCCTCTTTTTGTTGAATGGCTTAATAAATGTATTCTTAAATTTAAGCAGTTTCACACAAGAGATATCCCTGTTATTAAGCTATGGCATTTAAGTGGAAGCCATGAGTCTATTTCTAAGAAACAAATTCTTATTTCATTTTATGAATTAGATTCTCCCACGTTATACGAACAAAACGTAGCAAAAGGAAACGTAACGGTTTTCACAAGCAAATTCACAAAAGAAATTTTTAATAAATTTGGAATAGAAACTCATTTTATTCCATTAGGATTTGACTCTAATACTTTTTCAAATCTAAATAGACAATTTTTTGATGATGGCAGAATAACTTTCAATGTTTGCGGAAAACTTGAAAGGCGTAAAAATCAAATCAAAGTTATAAAAAGTTGGCTGAAAAAATTTGGAAATAACAAAAAATATTCTCTTCAAGCTTGTTGCTATAATTCCTTTCTGTCTAAGGAGATGAATGCTAAAATTATAACTGAAGCCTTAGAGGGAAATAGATATTTTAATTTTAATAATTTAGAATGGATTCCAAAAAATGAAACGTACAACGAATTTTTGAATTCAGCTGATGTTGTTATTGGAATGTCTAGTGGAGAAGGTTGGGCTATACCTGAGTTTTCTTCTGTGGCAATTGGAAAACATGCAGTTATTCTCAATGCTCATGCTCACCAAGTTTGGGCAAATGAAAAAAATTCAATTCTTGTAGATCCAGTTCAAGAGAAAATAGACTGTTATGATAATATTTTCTTTAAAAAAGGCGCCGAAATCAACCAAGGGCAATATTTTAATTATGATGATGATCAATTTATTACTGCTTGCGAAGAAGTAATTAAAAGAGTTGAGGCGAATAGAGTTAATGAAGAAGGCTTGAAGCTTCAAACTGAATTTACTTACGAAAAAACCGTAGATAAATTACTAGAATTATTAAATTAATATGCCTATTTATATTTTTAAAAATCCAGTTACTGGAAAAATAAAAGAAATCGTTCAGAAAATGAATGATGAACATATTTATTTCGAGAACGAAGTATTCTGGGAAAGAATTTTTACAGTTCCTCAGTCCAGCATAGATACGAAAATTGATCCATTCAGTGAAGCTGATTTTAAAAATAAAACATCAAATAAAAGAGAAACAGTTGGAGATTTGATGGATAGATCAAAAGAACTTTCTTCTCGAAGAGAAAGTGTTGCTGGAACAGATCCAGTGAAACAGAAGTTTTTTGAAAACTATTCAAAAGATAGAGGCGGAAAAGTACATAAAGATGATCCTCGTAGAAACATTTCTATTGATAGTAAGATTTTTTCAGTAGAATAATAAAATTATATGAAGATATTAATCACTGGAATTTTAGGTCAAGATGGCGCAAACATGGCAGAATATTTATTAAAGAATACTTCTGCTCAAATATTCGGAATGATGCGTCGAACCTCAAATCCTAATTACGTTAATTGCAAATCGTTTATCGATAACTCTCGTTTTAAATTTGTTTATGGCGATCTTTCTGATAACGTAAGTATTAATAATTTAGTACAAGATATTAAGCCTGATTATTTCATTAATTTTGGCGCACAAAGTTTCGTTGGATGCAGTTGGGAAATACCACTTCAAACATTTGATGTTAATGCAACTGGAGTTGCTCGATGTTTGGAAGCTATTCGTAAATATAATCCAATTTGCCGCTTCTATTCAGCTGGATCAAGTGAAGAGTTTGGAGATGTAGCTTATGTTCCACAAGATGAGAGACATCCAATGAAACCTAGAAGCCCATACGGAGCTTCAAAATGCGCTGCTCGAAATCTTGTAAAAGTATATAGAGAGTCTTATAATTTATATGCTATTCATGGTATTTTATTTAATCACGAAGGAACAAAAAGAGGACCAGAGTTTGTAACTCGTAAAATATCGCTTGGAGTAGCTAGAATTTATCATGCTATTAAAAATAATCAATCATTTGAACCTATTGAATTAGGAAATATTGACGCAAAAAGAGATTGGAGCGATAGTGAAGATTTTGCCGATGGAGTTTGGAAAATGCTTAACCAAGAATCTTATAGATCAGATCTTAAAAAAGAAATAGTTATTGATGGAAAATATGACAAGAATACAATTCAAAAATTAAAAGATTATGTTCTATCAAGCAATGAAACGCATACAATCGCAGAATTTATAAATAAAGCATTTCTAAATGCTAATATTCCATGTGCTTGGCATGGAGAAGGCATCAACAAAGAATTATCTGTTTTAAGTGAGCTTGCAAATAATTCAAATTTAAAATCATCTGTTTTAGTAAAAATTAATCCAAAGTATTATAGACCAGCAGAAGTTGATTCTCTTCTTGGAGATTCGTCTTTGGCTCGAAAAGAAATATGCTGGAAACCGAATATTTCCTTTGACAAACTTGTCGAAAAAATGGTAAAGTTTGATATTGAAAATTACGCAAGAAACGTGTAATATAATACCCACTATGACCAAGGAAATTATCTCTTCTCAATTTCTAGAAAAATATAAAAATAAACAGCCCAAATGGGGTTTCAATGGATTAGGATATATCGTTTACAAAAGAACTTACGCAAGAATCAAGGAAGATCAAACTACGGAAGAATGGTATGAAACCGTAGCGCGATGCATCAACGGCGCCCAAGCTATTGGCGCTCAATATTCAAAAGAAGAAGCTGAAAGAATTTATGATTACGTTTTTAATCTAAAATGTAATTTCGCAGGTAGAATGCTTTGGCAGCTTGGAACTTCTACTGTTGATCGTTTCGGAGCGAATTCTCTTCTTAATTGTTGGGCTGCAGCAATGCGTGAGCCTAAGGCGTTTCTTTTTCTTTTCGAAAATCTGATGCTTGGTGGTGGCGTTGGTTATAGTATTCGTCGCGAAGACGTTCACGAACTTCCAAAGATTAAGAAAAATGTAACAGTTACTCATCTGGATGTAAAAGACGCTGATTTTATTGTTCCTGATAAGCGAGAAGGTTGGGTACAATTGTTATCTAATCTTCTTGATGCTTTTTACGTCACAGGAAAATCTTTCACTTATTCAACAATTTTAGTAAGAGGCTATGGAGAACCAATCAAAGGCTTTGGTGGAAAAGCTAGTGGTCCACAAATCCTTATTGACGGAATCAATAAGATCGCAAAAATTTTCCAATCTAGAGAGGGAAAGAAACTTCGATCTATCGATGTCCTTGATATTTGTAATATCATTGGCAGTGTTGTTGTGGCTGGTAATGTAAGGCGTAGTGCTGAAATCGCACTTGGTGATCCAGACGATATTCTTTATCTTCGCGCCAAGAACTGGGGAACTGGTAATGTTCCAAATTGGCGAGCAATGAGTAACAATACCATTTACGCTGATAGTTTTAATCATGTAATGGACGAAGTTTGGAAGAATGGTTACGAAATCAATAAGCAGACTGGATATGCTAATGGCGAACCTTATGGATTTTTTAATCTTCCTCTCTCTCAAAAATATGGACGTATAAAAGATGGACCTATTTCTCAATCTGATTTATATCCAACCAATTCTGATGATTGTGAAATGACCAATCCATGTGCAGAAATTAGCCTTTCAAATTATGAATGCTGCAATCTCTGCGAATTATATTTAAATAACATTACTTCAAAAGAGGAATTAATAGACTGTGCAAAACTTCTTTATAAAACTCAAAAAGCTATCGCGGCTCTTCCTTTCATTCACGAAGAAACCAATCGTATTGTTCATAAGAATATGCGCCTCGGTCTTGGTGTTACTGGTGTTTGTCAGTCTCTCGATAAGCTGGATTGGCTTGATGACTGCTATATTGCTTTACGTAAATTTGATAAGCAGTGGAGCAAAGAGCGAGGATGGTCAGAAAGCATTAAGTTAACTACAATTAAGCCTTCCGGCACATTGAGTCTTCTTGCTGGATCTACTCCGGGCGTTCATCCCGCGTTTAGCAAATATTACATGCGTACTGTTCGTATGTCTAGTTCTGATTCTTTAGTGCAAATTTGCAAAGATATGGGATATCATGTTGAATATGCCTTGAACTTCGACGGTAGCGAAAATCATGATACTGTAGTTGTTTATTTCCCATGTGAGAGTT
>Ga0075473_10000764_pt1 | contig 13496 bp, 22 predicted proteins | sample DEB19_08_DNA_FD_76340 | JGI IMG/M metagenome (GOLD analysis project Ga0075473, IMG submission 76340) | Aqueous microbial communities from the Delaware River and Bay under freshwater to marine salinity gradient to study organic matter... | ecosystem: Environmental > Aquatic > Marine > Coastal ... | reverse complement strand
CTTTTGGCCGACGTTGACGGCAGAACCAGCGGATGCAGGAGACATCGCTGCCGATTCCTGCGGTTTCGTTTCGTCTGTCATGCGATGCTCCTGATCCTGCGTGTTATGCCTGTGGTCTGCGACAGCACCCGTCGCAGCCGTGAATGTTCCGAAACCCCTGTCCAAGTCGCTCCCAGTAGGCGGCGTCATCCGGGTCGGGATGCCCAACGCCATGCTCGCAAATCCGCTCCATCTTCCCGGCGTCTGCTCGCCACCGCATCGGCCATGTGACCATGTGGTGCGGCGACGGGTTGTGAATGCAGCAGTGTTCACCGGCGCACTTGTCTGGGGAGTGAATCACCAGCCCCGTTGGCGGCTTGGCATAACCACCGGATGCACCAGACGGCTCGGCTGTCTCGTTTGGTTTACTCATAGTCTTCTCCTCGCCGCTGGTGATCGCTGGCGTTATGCCCCTGTCTTCATTCACGCGACTCGGCAAACTCTTCCACAAGGTCTGCAAACGCCTTGCCAGCCGCTGACTGCACCAACTCAACGTATTTTTCCAAAGCCGCCAATCGCTTCGCGCACTCGTCAAGCAAGTCAGCCGCCTCCTGCACGCGAAATCGAACGTATGGCTGGAGCGTGTCGATGCCGGATTTGGGATCGTCCAGCACCATCACGCGCAGGCAGGCACCGGAGATTTCCGGTAGGTGCGCGAACGTCTCGTAGCGCTGCTTCTCTTCGATGATTCACCACCCTTTCTGTGTGTCACTCAGGCATAACCATCGGATGCAGCGGACGGCTGCGCCGCCGCTGATCCTGCGTGTTCTGTTGAGCCGTCAGGTGTTGCATATTCTGCAACAGGTGTATTGCCAGACCGATCACGGCGATGCGAGGTGGCCGCTTTATCAGTGCGAACCTCGTCGCTCACGGTTATCGCCGCTGGCACGGCGTCATGATTCGCAACAGAACCACACGATGGATCAGACGGCTCGCGGTATCCTGCGGTGTGGTCAGCCATGGGTTCGCCGCTGCTCATCTTTGCCGTTCTTTGTTTCAGTCGCTGCCGATACACCTTTGGTATACGCTGTTGTCTTGAATCAAAGCCGCTCCAGAATGCCGCGCAGTGTGGCGGCAGTCTCTGCCGACTCGGGCGTAATCTCGGCATATCGATCAGCAGCGTCGGCAATCGCAGACCGCTCCGCTGGCGTGAGTTGCAGGCGGGCTACTTCATCGGCGAGCCTGTGGGTCATGCAGCGATCATGCCTCATGTGGCATCGCGGGTCATGCGTGCCGATACGCAGCGGCAGCGAGCATCGCCACTCGCGGTAGTCGGCTAGTATGTCACTCACTCGCCACCTCCTAGCCGCCCTAGTAGCCCACGCATGGTAGCGGCCCGCTCGTCGTGCTGGTGGGCGTCGGCCTCCATCGCCGCCGTCTCCACGGCCTCCCGCTCCGCGTCGGTGAGCGTGGCGACGTTGCCGCTGCGGATCACGTTGTCGGCGAACCGCACGCGATGCCGCAGCCGCTCGATCTCGTCGGCGGCCTCGTCCATAAGGTCGCTCGCAGGCAGTGCATCGACCGCATGAGACCAGCTTCGCAGACGCGTCACGATGTCGCTCATCGCTCTATCACTCCTTGCAGAAGCCACGCAGCCGACACGACCGCAGCGGCCAGAACTTCGGCAGGCATCTCGTCGATGACAAGCCATAGGTCGTTCACAGTGGGTGTTTCCGGTCACTACGAAAATGCGAATCCGAATACGTCGGCGGCGTCCATCCGTGGACCTTCCGACCGACGAGATTCAGATGCTTGATGCGTCGCCGTACCCACGGGGAACTGCGAAGCGACAACCTCGACATCACCTCATCGAGAACCGAGGGGGCTTCTGGTTCCCGTCCTCGTCTGCCCATGATCCGGCTCCTTCCGTCGCATGGTGGCCCCAACAAAAATCCCCAACGCAAACGTCAGCGATTGGAGAATGATTCCGCAGCACACACAGCACGCCTGTTCAATGGTCATGGTCGCACCAGCCCTCCGTTGCCAGCCTCGTCAACCACTTCCACCGCCTTGATCCGCAGCGTGTTGGCGATCTTCTCGGCCAACGCCAGCGGCTCGTCCTCCTCGTCTGCCAGCGTCGAGGCACACATCGCCACCTCGTCGGCGTTCTCCTCGCACATCTCACACAGACCTTCGTCTGCGTCGATCCACAGGCGGATCGTCAGCGGCCCAACCGTGACCTTCCGCATGAGTTCGTAGCACCGCATTCGCTTCCTCCTTGCTTGTGACCACGTGACACGGGGTTCCTCCCCGAGTCTCCAGTTCGTTCATCCGCCGCCGCTGTATCTCGGTGGGATGCTTGCCCGGTTGCTTGACCTCCAGCCACACGGCATGACCACGCTTGAGGCAGAGCAGGTCTGGCAAACCGGCCAACTGGTACGGGCCTCCATGAATCTTGATCGGCTTCCAGCCGAGTGATTCGGCCAGCCGAATGATCGCCGCAACGATGGTCGACTCGCGGGGCATCCTGTCCCTCGTTGTTGGTATGAGCGAACAACGTAGGAACATGGTGGCGGATATGTCAAGGGGAAGTCGCGGCTAGGTACGACTCTATTCGGCCCCTCAGTTTTTCATTCGTGTCTCGCATGACCTCAAGGTACTTCCTGCCGTTTGGTTCTGCGTCCGCTTCTGCCAGCGTCATCCCGGCGAAGCGACCGAACTTGAACCGGAAGTCATCGGCATCGGCGTGACGGTGCTGCGTCGGCGTTGCCACGGCGGGAACCCTTACCATAAGCCCGCAGAATGCGCAGGCTACTACATCCTCCTTCGGCCCACGGCGTTGCGAGAACTCGCCGATCCACTCCCACAGTGTGGCGTGGCACCTGTGGCACGGCTCGTCGTGCGGATGCGCGTCGATCATGCCAGCACCTTGCCCCGCTTGCGTGACGCCCGCTTCTTCTTGGACCATCGCTGCTGGATCAGCAGGCAGGCTGCCGCTATCTGATCCTCTGTCGGCTCGTCCTGCTGCCGCCCCCTTGTTTCCGTGGACCGCCGAAGGTTCGACATCGTGACTCCGTTGTGGCACGCCTTGCAGTGTGCCATCCCGGCGAAGAACTTCTCTGGTGACTTTGATTGGCCGCACGTTGAGCATCGCTTCACAGCACCTCCATGCACGGCACAGGCTTGCCGTGCCGACTTTCGTTGATGACGTACAGGTTGTGGCGTGTCCTTGTCACGCCCACGTATGCGATCCGCTGCTCTTCGTCGTGCTGGTCGGCATCCTCCATTCCAGCCTCGACTCGCTTGCCGATGGTGGTCAGCAGTGCCACGTTGTCGGCCTCCATGCCCTTGACAGAATGCACGGTGCCGACGCGGATGCGGCTGCTGGATGCGAGGTCTGGACCCCACTTCTCGGCGTGCCGCCGCCACTCCTCGCCGCGATCAACGAGGCCGCACCACCTGCCACTGCGAATCCATTCAGTCAGCGACTCGGTTGCTCCGACGTTTGGCAAGTCGCTCGGGAAGATGACATCCCAGTGGTCAGCGTGCTTCTTGCCCCACCCAGTTTTCGTTCCACGGGTCAGCATCGGTGACTTGTTCTTGTCCGTGGTGGGAAGAAGTTCAATGGCCCTCGCCCACTCGGCACCGCTGATGTGCTTCCCCTTCTCCAGCGCGTACAGTGCTGCCAGCCCTTGGCCGCGAACCGTGATGCCGTCCGCCTGCTTGACCCATCTGGCGGGCTTGCCCGCAGAGTGAAGAGTGGCGTACAGCCTAGATGCCTCGTAGTTCGTGCGTGCGATGAACAGCCAATCCTCATCGGGCCGCGCCCGCAGCACGGGCAACTCGACCTCGCCCTCGTAGATGTTGCCTTCGTGATCGGCTGGTGCCACGTTGCGGTTGAAGTAGCCGCGATGCATTCGCCGCAGGCACCGCTCGCCGAGGGCGAGGATCGGTGCAGGGCATCGGTACGACTTGGGCATGATGCGTTCCTTGTCGGCAGGCCAGCCGAGGAAGCACTCAGCCGATGAACCAGCAAACCCGAACACACTCTGGAACGGATCGCCTGCGGCGTAGCACCAGACCACAGACTCCGCTGAGACGAGCCGCTTGCACGCCGCATCCAACAGCGGGCTGGCGTCCTGCTGCTCATCGAAAATCCACGCCGAAACATTCGGCAACTCACCCTGCGGCGTGGTGCGGCTCACGCCATCCATCGGGCTGCACCAGAATCCCGCAAACCGCAGAAGCAGGTCGCAGAAGTCCAGCCGATCCTCCAGACGCTTCGCCAGTTCGTACCGCTCCGCGATCCGGACCACGGCTGCGAAGTCTGGCACTTCATCATCCAGCCGCCGCATCCTGCGGACAGCCTCATCAAGCGGCTGGAGTGTGTTGCGTGCCTTCTGCCAACAGGTGAGTGCCGCACCCTCCTGCCCGCCGACGAACTTCTGCTGCCCCGTGTCCTCGTCAATGCTGGTGGAAACCTTGACCCCAAGAGCCTTGCTGATCCACTCCGTGTCGCTCGGCGAGTTGCCGATCAGTTGTCCCTTCTCAATCCCGAGGCACCGCTTGGCTGTGGAGTGAACGGTGCGGAACCAGCCCTCCCCATCCAGCAGCGACGGCGGGACGTTCCATGCCGCTGCCGCACGTGCCACCGCTTCTGCCCGAGCCGCCCGCGTGAACGATGCGAACCCGAGCCGCAGCGGGTCGCCGCCCAACTTGGGCAACGCCGCCTCCATAATGCGAAGCAGTTCGGTTGTCTTGCCGCTCCCTGCGGCCCCGATCAGGCGTGCGATTTTCAACGAATCCCCCCTTGTGAGGAAGTTAGACTAGGCAGTCTGTCTGAAAAAAGTGGCCGTTTCCCAAAAGTTCTCTCGGCAAAACACGTTTTCGCGTCAGTTTTCTCGGCACGATTTGCACTTGTTTTCAAGTGCGGATCGCACCTTGCCGGGAAAACGACGCGCCGCGAAGCCTCTCATGGCACGTTGCGTTTCCCATATACATAGGGACGCTCATTCTCCCGGCAGTGCTGGCGGCTGCTCGCTCGCCCCGCTGGTGGTCAGCGTTGCCGCCACATCCTCCAGCACGGCGAACTCCCTCCTAGACCACACCACGTACGATTTGCGGGTGCCTCCGAGGTGCCGGTACTCCGAGTGCCGGAAGTCCTCGGATGCCCCCATACGGGCCAGCAGACGCCTCTTGAGGGCAAGCCGCTCGCCGTTCTCCACCCGGTGCTGCCGCTCAATGTCCTCCCAGACCCGCCCCCACGCGAACCAGAGCGTCCCGTCCTGCCGCCACGCGGCCCGCCCTGTCGGGTCTGGCACATCGTCCTCGCTCGGCTGAGAAGCCTGTGCCAGCCGGTCGTAGAGCCATGAGGCGAGCAGCACGTACCGAAGGCTCGACGCCCCCGGCCACTCCTCGCCAGCGTTGTCGAGCAGTTTCGCCTTGACCCCGCGAGCCGTTCGCTTGGTCGCCCGCTCGCCAGCCGACACGTTGTCGCGGACCTTGTAGCCGCCGTCCCAAATCTGCCGCCATCTCTTGGGATCATCGTCCAGCATGACGCGGCCCGTCGCGGCCAGAACCTGCGCCGCCACCTTGGTGGCCGAGCGGTACTGATCGACGGTCAGTGTCACGTTGCCCGTGCGGTCTGCTGTCATTTCCCGCCAGTGCGGCACGTGCAGCCGGTACTCAATCGGGTCGCTGTGGATGATGGTCAGGCTCCACTCACCCGGCCCCCACTCGGGGTCGCTGTCCATGTCAGGTTCGTATGGGGCAAATGACAGCCCAAACTCCATGAACACCCGCTGCCATCCGGTTGGCGTCAGCCCCGGCTGCCGAGCCGCCGGGGTCGCTGGTGCCACGGCGTTCTCCGCTGCCACCAGCGCGGCATCTGCGGTCACGCCAGCCGCACGATTCTTCCGCACGAACCCGATGGCCGAGCGGTAGATCGCCACGCACTCGGCATCGTCCAGCGGCGGCTTGCACTGGAGCGTGTTCACCGCCCGAATCTTGAGCAGCAGGTCTTGCTGCTCTCGCTCGTTGTCGAGGTTCGGGCCAGCACGGAACGCCTCGGCGCACGCGAACCTGTGCAGTTCGCTGTTCCGCCCGCCGCTCTGAACCGGGCGGTGCAGGACTTCGCGTGCCGGTGATCGCGAGATGGCGCGGGTCTGGCCCGAGCCATCGTCGTTCCACAGCAGGTTCATCAACCGTTCCGGCAACGGCTGCGGCTCAATATCGTCAGGCGACATACCGGGCACCCACTGGTAGGCGCACCCTGTGTGATGGGTGCTTGGGGGAATGACCGACTGGGCTGCCCTGCCACCGTTTCCAATGCGAACCTCAATCCCCATCACTTTACGCACAGCCACGGACGGCAGACCATCGCACCATCGGAACAGGCGATGCGGCCCGCGACCGGCTTGGTACGTCGGCGTCCAGATTTCTCCGAGGCCGAGTTCGTTCCACGCTGCCTTCGCATCATCTCCGTCCAGTTCAACGTCGATGATCCCCGACTTGGGACCGAGCAGCAGGCCGACGTTCACTGGCCTGCTTCCCTCAAACCACGACATCACTTCCTCTTCGTCGTTGGTCGCCGACAGGTGCCACGCCGTGCCACCGCTAGGGTGCTTGCCCGGTGTGCCGCAGTCGTTGCCTTTGACGCAGGTGCAGACACCCGGCTCGACCACGCCGTACAGCGGCACCAGATGCCAGCCGTGGCGACAGTAGGAAGCAGCCAGCACATTCACGCCGTTCATGACCAGATCTCCCTTGTGATGTTTTGAGAAACCTCCCCGCCGCGTCTCCACGCGGCGGGGAGGTAGATGGACCGACGAGCCGATCCCTGACTACGCCGCATCCTGCGGCACGTCGATCTGCGTCGCCACGCGAGACAGCGGCTCGGTGTAGAGACGCCGCACGATGTCGCCCTCCTCCTTCGTGATCGAACCGAGGAACTTCGGCACGATCTGCGAGTAGGGCTGACCACCCGCGTTCTCCACCCGGTCGAGCGTGAGGCTCACGATCGCCCGGTAGTGAGGCACCGAGAGCCGCTTGACGAACGGCGTCACGGTCTTGAGGCTGCCCGGCCCTGCCGTCACCAGCAGCGGCCACGCCTCATCGGCACGGAGGATCGCCAGCAGGCGAGACTCCTTGCACCTCTTCCCACGACCGGACTTGCTGGTGCCGTACTGGTTCCACGGCAGCCGCTTCCAATCGTAGGTCCGATCACCCGTGCGGCACGACTCCAGCGCATCGGAGTCGAGGTCGCCGATGTCATCGTTCACCCGCACCGCCGTATCCAAGTCGTAGGACACCAGCACCGGGCTGGCCTTGCCCTGCGGCTCCTCGCTCCCCCACAGCGTGCCACGCACACCGTAGTAGACCAGGATGCCGTCGATGGACTTGGCACTCTGCTCGTTGTTGCCGCTGTCCGTCCACGACCACACCTTCCCGCCACCAGCAGGTGTCGAGACTCGCGGCAGGTCGGACGCCAGCAGCGTCTCTCCCGGCCCGAGGTTCGCCATCAACGCCTCGCGGACATCGCTGTCCGGACGCAGGGCGAGAAACTTGGAATCAGTTCCGACCATCAACTCACCACTCGGTGTCATGCGACACGCTCCTTTCGTGAATGAAACCCGAACACTCTGTCACTCGACCGAGAACGCACACTTGTCCCCTTCGCTGTCGTACGCGATCAACTTGGCCTCGTAGTGTCCCGATGACGTTGCAAACCGGAACAGCGTCTTCACGGCCTTCTCTCCAACCGTGAAGTATGCGCGGCCAGCCGTCTCGGTCTGCAACTCCGAGGCGATCAGTTTCACACCGACGCTACCGGGCACCCGGCGAACGATGAAGTAGATATGCCCCTTGTGCTTCTCAAACTCCATCGCCACGTAGTCCCCCGGCTTCCAGCCAGCGGCCACCAGCACATCACCGGCAAGCCGGATGGCGACACCGATGGGCCTGTTCTTCTCCGAACGCGGCGCGACAACGAGGTCCGCCGTGGTGCAGATGCGGCCCGTGCCGTGAACCCTGCCGAACGTCATCTTGATTCCGTCCCCGCTGGACGATTCGAGGCCATTCGTTCCGATCATGCTGCCCTGCCTTTCTGTTGTTGGTGAATCATCCCAGCGTGCGGCTCGACAGCCGCACTTCGCGAAACTCCCGAACCAGCCCGTCGAACGGCGTGCCAGAAGCGAGGCCAGCATCGGTCGATTCGGCCTGCCCACGGTTCTCCATCAGCCACGACTTGAGCGTCGTGGTGTTCACTGCGATGAGGTCATCCAGCCCCGCATCCTTCGCTGCGGCGACCACGGCCTCGCGGTTCTCGGTCGGGACGCTGACGGCGAAGAACTCGCGTGTGTACCACGACTTCCCTGCCGCCCGCACTCCGTCAAGGCCGGAAGCCGCCAGCAGTTCAACCGCCAACTGCTCGGCCTCCGACAGTGCCTTGTTCACGACCTTGGCTTCGTTCGCCAGCCGATCCTTCTCGGCCTGCAACTCGGCCACCCGCTCCAGCATCTTGCTCAACTGCTGCTGTTCGATCATGCCACCTGCTCCTGCCTCGGCGAGAGTTTAGTCAGCACCGCGTCAACTACGTTGCGACGCTCCCTCAGTGCCTTATAGACCTGCTCGTCCACAGTCCCCTCGCAAACGAGGTGGTAGTAGCGAACGCATCGCGTCTGGCCCGGTCGCCGCAGCCGTGCCAGTGATTGCTCGTAGTCCCCCAGCGAGTAGCCGAGGCTGTAGTAGAAGGCGTACGCCGCACGCGAGCAGTCGATGCCCACGCCGCCAGACTGCATCTGCACGCCGAGGATCACGGCGTCTCCAGCCTGCCACCGCTCCAAGTCCTTGCGTTCGCCGCTGACCTCCGCGTACTCACGCCCAAGGTCGCGAGCCACGGCTGCAACGTCCTCAAGGTCGGTACGGAATCGGCAGAACACCACAACTGGCTCTGTGGCTGGCAAGTCCTCAAGCCTGTCCTGCAACGCCATTCGCTTCGAAGGCGTGCCGTCGATGGGCACAGAGCCTTGAGTGCCATCGACGCGGGCGTATCCACCAGTGGCCTGTGCCAGCCGCAGCAGTTTGGTCAGAGCGTTCGCAGCCGTCACGGTGCCAGCCCCGATCTCTGCCGTCATCTCTGCCTCAAGCCGTGAGTAGAACCGCATCACGGCAGGCGAGAGTTCCACGGGGATCGTCTCATGAATGACATCTGGCAAGTCCAGAACCTCATCGGCAGTGACCCGCCATGAGATTGAGTCCAGTTTGGTCGCGAGTTCTTCTTGGTTCCGCCACTTGCGGACCTTGCTAGGGAACCGTGGGTCGCACTCGGCATACCGGTTCCGCATTCTGGCGAAACTGGTGCCGAACAGAGACGAGTCAAGGAACCTGCACTGCCCGTACAGATCGAGCGGGGAGTGCGGCATCGGCGTTCCTGTGAGGCAGACCCGCTTGGCGTGCTGCTGCTTCGATGCGAGCCGTGCCAGATACCTGCTCGCCGTGCCACCCGGCGACTTGATGCGGTGTGACTCGTCCAGCACGATGGCCGACCACTGGACCGACTCAATGGTCGGGGCGAGTTGCGACCGCCACACAGACTCGTAGTTGACGCAGACGATCAGTCGCTTCCCGCTTGCGGTAGCGAGTGCCCTCTGCAACCGCTCGGCTCTTGACTTGCCTGTGCCACGCGACAGGTCAACGAACACCAGCGGCATCTCCTTGGTCAGCAGGGCCAGCAGAGCGGTGAACGTCTTGCCGGTCCCCATGTCCATCGCGAGCATCCCTGCCGCTCGCTCGCTGAGCCACGTAGCCGCCAGCGTCTGATGCTGCCACGGCGTGAAGGCTCCGTTCGCCACGCCTGCCACGACCTTCCCCCACGCGGAGGCGACTGCCTGCGGGCAGCACACCAACACGTGCGGCCTCTGCTTCATCCGGTCGAACGAGTCATGCCACGACACGCGTCACCTCGCTTTCTCGTGCCGTAGCGGCTCGCTTTCGGCACTCATCAGCCTCACGGTTGCACTCCTCGGCCATCTTTTTCAATGCCAACTCGCACGCATCCCACGCCGCCGCGACCGTTGGCGAATAGACGCTAGGATCGTCGCTGGCCTCGCTTGCTGGCTTCTTCCGCACCATGGCCTCGGCAATCCAGCGCGTGCCGGACGTATACGTGCGAACTCCTTGCAGCCACAGAAGTTCCTCCTCGTTCATGCCGCCGCCTCCTCGGTCGAGAGATCGGCGTGCAGAATCTCGGCGGCGAGTTCATCTGCCTTGGCCTGCATCCGACCGATGAACCGGATCATGCCACGGTGAATGTCCCGCTGCGCGTCGGCCTTGCGAGCGTGCCACCGTGAGTCGAACGGCTGGAGTTGCTCGTGCCACTGCACAAGCGGAACGCCGTCCTTGACAATCTCCGTGACAACTCCTTCCATGATGAAGTGCGACATCGCATCGCCGTGGTCGTGGAAGTGAGCCTTGAACACCTTCGTCCCCTTGTCCATATGCCTGTCCTCCATGAGTCCGTTCGTTGGTGAGAAAAACCGGGGCGGGAGGAGAACGGAGGAACCTCCCGCCCCGGCGAGCCAAGCCTCACGGCGAGGCTCTGGCGGGGGACTAGACCGCCATTTCGAACACAAGTCGCTCGGCACGTGCCACGGCGGAATCGTGCAGTGACCGCACCACCCGATCCATCTCCGATGGCGAGCCACGCCGAGTCTTGTCGTGCTGCACGTACCCCTGCACGGCGTTCCACGCCTCCCATCCCGACACCACGAAGTCGTTGCCGATGTCGCCGCGACCGGACTGCACCCTCTCGCGGAGCAGGCGATTGAAGATCGCCTCGGTCCGGTTCTTGTGCATGGTCAGCGAGCGACCGTCGCGATCACCCGGCTCGCCGTACACGGCGTTGAGGAAGTCCACCATCCGCACGCGGCGATCCTCCATCTGCCGGATGACGAGCGACAGGTTCTGCCACCCCGCGTCGAGGCTGGCGAACGTCGTGCGAAGTTCATCCATCCGCGAACGGAGGTTGCTGTTGTGGATCACCGACACCGTGGCGGACGAGACGCTCCGCAGTCGAGACAGGTTGCGGCACAGGTCGCGGAACAGCCCGACAGTCCCCGTGAAGGAACCCGTGCCACCGTAGGGGGCGTCGAGAATCAGTCGCGGGAACACGTTGTCGCGGCTGCCGAACACGGAGAGCCGGTACTCGCGGGACGGCTGCACCGTGACGTAGTGGCCGTCATCGAAGTGCGTCTGCACAGCAGCGGTTCCACCGAACACCGAGCCAGCCGCCTCGACCAGAGCCAGCACATCATCGGTCGTGTGCGGCACGTACCTGCCGGAAACGGCACTGGCGATGCACTGCCCGCTGTCGCTGCGGAACAGTCCGTAGTGCGGGGTCCGCATCCCATCCGGCCCCGTCAGCGGGAACTTCTCGACCGTGAAGTCGAACGCCGACCTCACCTGCTGTGCCACCACGTTATCAATCGTCTCGCTCATGGTCATCGTCTCCTTGGTTGTTGGCCTCAAACCTAAACGGTTAGTCCAGCCATCGTGTCCCGGCTGCGGTGTCCGCCGCAGCACCACCGAAATATAACGCTATCAGCCCTGCCCGTCAATAGTGTTGTCAATATTTTTTTTTCGCGGCGGCTCGCGACTCGCGGGGGAGTTCCTCCTGCCTGCGGATCACGGCACACAAGTCTTCAATCAGAGTGATCGTCGCCTCGACAGCAGCGAGGTTGTCGCCGACCTTTGTGGTCAGTCCGGTCTTTCGATCATCGCGGCCAAGGTAGTTGATCGCGTCCTTGATCTTCTTCAAGTCCATGCGGGTTGCGGGAAGCATCGTCGTGTCTCCGTTTGGGGTGGTTCAGTCGCTGATCGCGGCACGGCCTGCGTCAGTCAGGCGGAACCGCGAGTCGCACACCAGATGACTCTTCGTGATCCTCGTCCGTCCGAAGTTGTATCCGTAGGTGTGCTGCTCCGTGCGTTCGGGGCGAAGCACCGCGACCTCCAGCAGGCCGAGCCGCATGAGGGCACAGTGCGTCCCGCTTCGCACGGAGCCGTTGCGTCCGGTCAGGAGCGGAGCGGTCCCGTCCATCGTGGCTTCCGCGTATGTCCGGAGTGCAGCCAGTTGCGTCTTGGTGATCTTGGTCACTTGACCACCTCCGTCTGCGGCAGCGAGCCGTCGTTGCAGAACTGATACGCCGACTCCAGCAGCGACGGCAGCAGCATCGCCTTGGTCATGGATGACACGCCGAACCACTCCAGCCGGTTGGCTGTGTCGCGGAGTTGGGCGAGCGTGAACACCTTGCTCGCCACGTGGTGCCGCACTCCGTAGTCGGTCGTGCCGCCAGCAGCCATCCGCACGAACACGGGGGCGTGCGGCCCGCGAACAACCGACTCAATCCGCTCGCGGAAGTCGCTCAGAATCTTCTCTTCGCTGTGCATCGTCGTGTCTCCGTTGTGGGTGATGATCGTGATTCAGCGGATGGCACCGGCACCGTGCTTCTCCAGCAGGTTGATCGCGGAATCCACGTGCCGCATCACATCCAACTTGCTCATGGCTCGCACCTTGCTGGCAGTTGTGAACCATCCGCCGCCATTCGGGTGCAGCCGCCGACCTGCGTCGTTGGCGAGCGTGACCAGTTGCGACTTGGTCAGCGGCTCCATCACGCCGCACCGCTTGAAGAAGCGGCACGACTCTTCGCTGTCGGTCAGGGGGGCAAACGCTGTGATCAGTTGGTCAAGTGTCATCGTCCGTTCTCCGTTTCGTTGTCCTGTCGCGGTGTCCGCCGCGTCATGCCTACAGGATAGCATATCGGCTGATGGCGTCAATAGCCTGCACAGATTTTTTTTGACCCTTGTTTTCTAGGGGTCTATAGCATCTGGTCATCGCCGGGGTCCACGGGCTGGCCTGCCGCGTTGACCGCGAACGTGAGGGCCACCCGGAACGGCTCGCCGAAAACGTCCTTGGTCACGACGCACTTGTCGCATTGGAACACCGGCATCTTCTCGCCATCGCACTCCACGACACCTGCGGCTTTCAGTTCGGCACCGCACTTCGGGCAGTGCCACACAGTCACCAGTTCGTTCGTCATCGCAGCCCCCGAGCGTTGAAGGTTGTGGTCGCCGCTCCGCACGACAACGAGCCGTGCGGAGTGGCGGCACGTGGATCAAGCGTACTCAACGATCTCGCCATCGGGCAGTTGCTGCACGACACCGGGCAGCCCGTGCATCAGCGATGCAAGGTAGAACGCATCTCGCGTCTCGCCCACGTGGAGGGGCTGATTGTTCGCCCGTGCTGCGATCAGCCGATCGGGCCACAGTGCCATCATCGCGAACGGATTGTCGCCCATCGCCTCGACGCAGGCTCTCTTCGCCCGTGCCATGGGCTTGCCGGGGAAGTCGCGGATCATCGCCCCCAGCACCTCGGAGTCACAGTCGGTCAGCAGGTCGAGCCGGTGCCGATCCGCGATCTCCTCGTAGTGGCCGATCACCCCGTTGTGGACGATCCACGAATC
>Ga0075473_10000763_pt1 | contig 13504 bp, 20 predicted proteins | sample DEB19_08_DNA_FD_76340 | JGI IMG/M metagenome (GOLD analysis project Ga0075473, IMG submission 76340) | Aqueous microbial communities from the Delaware River and Bay under freshwater to marine salinity gradient to study organic matter... | ecosystem: Environmental > Aquatic > Marine > Coastal ... | reverse complement strand
TGCAGGATCTGGAGTGACTGTTAAAGCCACGGTATTTCCAGTCCGTGAGACGCTTATGGTGCCAATATTCCCATCGTTGTCTATTGTTCCATATTCGCTAACTGATACATCTGTACCATCAACCAATATGGTCAATTCTGTTGCATAGAATTTATTATCTCCTGCTGTAGTCTTAGATAGTGAAACAATATATTTCACCATTCTCCATACAGTAGCATCAAAGTTGTCGATAACTGTTACGTTCTCAATTCCGTTGATTGTATTTTCATTATTACCTGCTGTGCCAAGTTCATTTCCTGAACCTGCCAGCGTATCAATCAAATCTTCGTAATCGCCTTGTGTTGGACGGTCACCTGTTTGAAATTTTGATTTGACTTGTGCAATTGTTAGTTTTGCCATAGATGTATTATAACATTATTTTTCATAGTATGTAGTTACTATGTCCAATAATTGCCACTCCAATCGGTGCTGGATTTTCCCTGGTATAACCAGAGAGACCTATATTTTCTATTCTCAACCTAAATGGGAGATGTTCGTTAACCAAATACTTTTTGGGAGACTTTGTTAGTTCAAATTCTATCTTGCCTGCTGGATTTATAATTTCTTGAAATGGGGCAACTGCTGCCAATCCAATTAAAGAGATTCCAACAGCACCTTTTATTTTTCTAGATGCCATTATGCAAATTTGTCAGTGACTTCAGGTATAACATTCATTACACCACGACAAACAGTCCAAACTACTACTGGGTCTGATAACTGAACATCAAAGACGTCTCCCGTCGAAAGAAGTTTGCATTGTGCTGGTGAAATATAAACCGTAAACTCTCCATCTTCATCAAACTCTGTAACAGATGGGGTACATGAAAATAGCACTGTGCTATTTCTCATAAAGTCTGCTTTGATTGTATAATCTTCTGGAACAATTGGATTTTCATTGTCATCTTCTACATAAATTCTAAATGCTGCACTATCACCCTTTACAACTGTCCATCTAACAATTGGTGGTGTTGCACCAACTTCTATTTCGCCATTAGCATTTGTTGTTTGAGTAGATGTAACTTTGGTTGTGCGTAGTGAGGTCATAGTTAGATTATACCACAATTAAGCAAGACCAGCCTTGAGTGCTCCCCAAGTACCATTGCCCTTTGCCTCTACAATAATTATTCCATTTGATGCTGCATGTGCAACAATTCCTACCGCTCCAGAACCTGGAACATTTGTTAGTCCGCCAGATGGACCAACATACAAAACATCTCCATTAGCAAAAGAAGAAGTATTAATATCTTCCATTACACCAGCAACCACACAAATTCCTTCAGATAGATTTAACAATTGTTGCTTTAACAAACCAAGGATAGGTTCAGTTGTTGAAGGTAAAGCCTTTGCTATAGTTGTTTTTGTTGTATATCCAGTTGCATAGACTGGTGTTCCTGCAGGCAATGTTTGTCCAGTGTTGTTAATTACAGAAATCTGAAATGCAGAAATACCAAGTGGTGGCAAAACAATTTTTAATCTGTCAGCAAGTTGCTTAATATCTCCATGCACATTTACTGGATCTGTTGCTGCAGGATAAGGTAAATTAAATACTCCATCATTAGTTGTTTCACTAGACATAATATGAAATTATACCATAATTGTTTATGCTTATCTGAGCATATTTTTGTCAAATAGTTGACTTTAAGGGCAAAACTATGTTATACTTAGTAGTAACACCTGCCAAAGGTGTTATTGTTTTCTAAGGAGGAAACTATGATTAAATTTATCGAAAGAAACAAGGAAATCATTAGCATACTCAGTATAGGGTTGTTAGTAACAGTGTTAACTGGCAATGCAAACGCTAGTACTGTAACTACCAATAACAACAATTTTCTTACTGAACAGGCGCAGCCTACGAATTCTACCTCGAAAGAGGTTTTTTTGCTTTCTAAGGAGAAGCGCCTTGAACAATTTAATAATAAAGGGTCTTTAACTGATCATGAGTTAAAGGAACTGCTTAGCCTAGTTGGATTTAAGGGACGAAACCTTATTGAAGCATGGTCTATTGCAAAAAGAGAATCTAACGGTCAGCCAATAAGATTTAATGGAAACGTAAAGACTGGAGACAGTTCTTATGGTTTATTTCAAATCAACATGATTGGTGATCTAGGTCCAGATAGAAGAAACAAGTTTGAACTTGAATCAAACTCTGATCTTTTAAACCCAGTCATAAATGCACAAATTGCATTTCATATGTCTCAGGGTGGAGAAGATTGGTCATCTTGGAAGGGCATGACGCCAAGAGCGGTTGCCTGGTCTATGAAATTTCCTTCATAGCATTATAAAAATAATCCGACCAATGTAAGTGGTAGTGGAGGCCAGGGTGTGGCCAAATTGCACCTTGGCCCCACGAACCCTTATTACTATGATAGTCATATCCGTGATCAAATACTTCTTTGCAAGCCTCATAGTATTCTGAATGGCATTTAACTTTATCCCAATTTTTCATTCTAAAAATATCTGTTAACTCATCTTTGTGTCCTGCTTTAACCCCAAATTCAAAGTCTGTTGGAAACAGCCCCTTAACAGAATTTGGATAGTAGTATTCAAAATTTTGCATTATAAAGTTTTCTTGCTCTGTTGTAAGACCATTGCTCCAAGTCGTCCAAATTAATTTAATTTTATTAACTCTGCAAAAAGCCTCTAACATTTTAATATGATCTAAATTATTATAATATACCCACTCATAGGGTAGTATTTCTTCATAGTCGAACGGGGCATAAACCTTTGTTTTTTTACTTTTATAGTTAGCATACCAATCTCTCATATATTTGTTGCTACCGTCTATAAAATAAAATCTTTCAAAATTAGCAAAATTACACAACACATATTCTGGAAGATAGTTATATTTATTAATCATGCCAAAAAAACTAGAAACATTTTTATTAATTGCAGATCCACTATACGAGATATTGCCGATTGGCTCACCGATTCTTTTAGATAATAAGTCTGTCCATCTAAATTGTTGTGGGATACCCTGACCAAGAGTAATTGAGCAGCCAAGGGCCACTATTCTAGGCTTACTACTAAACTCAATAGACCTTATTCCATCACTATTCCAAACATAATTATATTCACTTCTTGGAATTTCTGATGCTGGACTGACTATATCAGTAACACTGCTATACCCTGTGTCACTATTACGACCAACGTGTGGAATTATTCCAGGAACAAACAAATCAAACAGCATAATGTCAGTATATCAGATTACTCTTTTTAATCTTTCTATATTTTTTCCATTGCTTAAACTTAAACATCATTCTTTTTATAAATTTAATTTTGATTCACTCCATTCTCTCCACCACATCTTTTTACCGTTTTCTAAATCATAATTATTCCAGGAATATGGACCAGATGACATGTCTACTGGCTTATCCCAAAAATCCCACGTCTCATTTAGATTGCTTTGATTTCTTAGTCTTTGTATATAACCAGTATAGGTACTTCCAGATGTTCCAATAAAATATGTGGAATTACACATAATAAGATTACAGACTAGTCCAAAAACTACTTCGTCTTGAAACGGCAACTTATTAAATTCTTCAGCAAAATTTTCAATAATGTATTTGTCTAGCAAAATAAATCTATTTTGTCTTTCTTTAACCATTAAATGTGTTGGCTCATCAGTACACAAAACAATTGGAAGATTATATTTTTCTAGTTGTGTCAATCCATTTTCAAACATAGAACTGGTTGTATTAAACATTTTAACATGATCTGATAATCTAAGATGACCACCAACAAAATCTCCTAATGAATCACTAACTATTTTGGCAAACTCTTGATAAGGATCTTTAAACTTAACAAGAGACAAAGTTTTGTCTAATGAACTACTTCTATTATAAAAAAACCTTGAGTACCAACCAAGTGTTCTTTTTATATGAACATTATCTATAACATTAATTCTTTGTCTACCTTCGGCAAAACTAAGTTCATCATTCGTTATCTTGTTTTCATTACTATAGTAACAATTGGTCATCATATCATCAATTACGCCATCTTCATCTGGAAATCTTTCTATTTTTTCATCAATAAGTATCATTTCCTTATTCCATTCAAGCAAGTCTGTCAGATGTGGAAATTGATTTTGATTGATAAACGACTGTCTTTGAGGATTAGAAAATCTGCTGGGAGTATAAATTGGAACTTTGTTAAAATTAAAAAGACCATCTCCACTATTAGACAAATAGTGAACGGTCATCTCCTTGTTAGTCTCGTGAGCCAAACCAATTGCAAGTTCTATACTCATAACTTGATTGATCATACCTGTCGGATTCCACAACTGAAAAAATAGTTTATTTCCCATTCTCTATTTGATCCTTTATCCATAAGTATGTCTCTTTTAACCCATATTCTAAATTTTCTTTTGGTGCATAACCTAAAACTTTTTTAATTAAATCATTATTTGAATTTCTTGCATGAACGCCAATTGGGCCATCAACATATATCTTTTTAAGATTTTTATTTGCAATAGAGGAAACTATATCAACCAAATCATTAATAGAAATGTTTCTTTCAGAGCCTATATTTATTGGATCAAAAAATGTTGTATTTCTATAAAAATCTATTGTGGCTTTTATGCATTCATCAATATACAAAAAGGAGCGATGTTGTTTTCCATTACCCCAAATTTCAATAGAGTCAGTAGCGTTAGCAACTTTTCTACATATAGCAGCAGGTGCTTTTTCTTTTCCTCCATCCCAAGTACCATATGGACCAAACACGTTATGATAACGAGCAATTTTATTTTTCATTCCATAATTTTTATTGTATGCCAAATATAATCTTTCGCTAAATAGTTTTTCCCAACCATATTCTGTATCTGGTGCAGCAGGATAAACAGAGTCTTCTTTACAATTAATTGTCTCTGGGTTTAGTTGATTGTATTCTGGGTATACACAAGCAGTAGAAGAATAAAAAATACTTTTAATGCCAATCAGATGGGCTTGTTTTAAAACATTAACATTGATAAGTATTGAATTTCCCATTACCTCTGCATCATTATTACCAGTATTGATATAACCTGCTCCACCCATATCAGCAGCAAGTTGATAAACTTCATCATATTTTTGATTAATTACTTTTTTTACAACATCTGGATTTCGTAAATCACCAATAACAAAATCACTAGCACATGTTTTCCAATATTCTGGATATTTTAAGTCAACGGCACGAACAAAATATCCGTCTTCTCTAAGTTGTTTTACTAGATGACTACCAATAAATCCTCCGCCACCCAAAACTAATGCCGTCTTTTGTTCCACTCTTCTTCTGAAACCTTTCCACGAATAACATCAAGATACGATTCACCTTTGGTAAACCACCAATGATCTGGCTCTACAAAATGAAAAAAAATCATTGCAACATGTTGATTTTCTGGATTGGGAAATTTTTCTCGCCAATGCATCTGTTCATTACCATAATAGGCAAGCGCTTGATTTTCTTGCAAAGTATATGCCTGGTCATCAACAAATAGGTCCCATGGCTCTGTTTGATATACACAAAAATCTAAAGTATATGTACAAGCATTATCGTCTTTATGCTTATACAAACTTGCATTTTCACCTTCGTAATGTGCAAATAATGAATAAGATGGAAGCAAAGTCTTACTATTAAATGTTTGTCTTGCTAACAATAATAAGTTCATAGAGTAAACATCAATCATCTTGTTTCTAAATGTATATCTTCCAAAACCCGTATCAAATGTTGACGGATCTTTTTGTTTGTTCATGAGATATCTTTTTAGTCTATTAAATTCTGGTTGTGGAAACACATTCTCTATAACTGAAACTTTTTTCATTAATTTAACCAACTTACTACTGCATACCTATATCCAGATGTTACTGGTAGAACCGAATGATTATAAACAAATGTAGATGGGAAAAATAACATTTCATTAGCATTTGGTTTATATTTTATGTTAAATCTTGGAAATTCTATTTCGCCACCTTTGTAGTCATCATTTATATAATAAACAAAGGAAATTCTTCGTGGAATATTTGTGTGATCGTCTACATGATTGGTAAATTGTTGTCCAAGACCATAACGCAAAAATCCATAACTTTCGTGGCTAGTTGTAACTGTTGCATATAAAGACTTATAGTGTTCTTCTCTTGGTTTAAAATTTTCTAAAAATAAATTAGACATTGTTGTAGCAAATGCTTTTCCTATAGAATAATCATCAAGAATTATGGGTGAATATGGTATATCAACTATATCAGTATTTCTTGAATAAACATCTACTTTAACTTCTGAACCTGCACGAACAAAGGCTTTGCCCCATTCTATATTTACTGATTTTAAGCCATCTTCAAGGTCGTTATAAATTTTATCTGCATTTGGTAATACATTTTTATATACAACAATTCCTGGGGCCAATTCGTTAAAATCCATTACCACTTACCTAACGGACAAGTTGCTAATTTTAAACCAGTTTTTACTTTCATAACACAGCCACACTGTTTGCACTGAGATGTTACTGAAATTAATTCTGGACAACTTGAACAAATATCAAATCTACTCTTTTTTAATTCTTCATCTGCCCACTCAGTGTTTGGATTAATGATGTCCCATGGCTTTACGGCATTTGGATCTTTAAGATTTTTTTTAATTGCATCCCATCTTGAAGACATAATTAGACATTCCTTTGTTCAAATCCAGAACCATTCCAAAACCATCCGTCTGCTACATTAGGTAAATCATTTATGTCTACTGGAAGTTCGGTAAAGTTAACAATAGTTGGATTACTAGAAAGTGCAGCACGTAAAACTGCTGTTTCTGCATTACCTTCAGGAATGCTAAAATATCCAGCAAACTCACCATCCATTAATACTAAAAAATATTCTCCAGGTATATCATTTTTACTTGGCATTATTTCCCCCTTTTTTATCTAGTATAGCATATTTGGTCATTTTAGTAAACCTTACGGTTGTGAACAAGAATATTTCCAGCAATAAGTGTATCTGTAGGCTCAGCATCAAACTTATAGACTACTGCTGGATTATTATCAATCTCAATAGACTCAACAGGAGTTTCAACAAAAATTCCCAAGTTTTCGTTAAATGTAAGAATTGTATCTCCAACAATCAAATCGGCGGTTGTTCTATATGTGTAAATTCCATCTCTCTTTGTGAAAATACCCTGCTCTAAAGAGAATTTCTTGGTTATGTCATTGTTAATTGTCATTGTGGCAGAAACTGTTTTAACAGTGACATTGGCAATAAGTGTTGCAACTCGTTGCATGTTTGTAATTGTTTCAGAAGACCATGCATAAGGATTAATAATTGATTCATCAACTGATTCATCAAATGTAGCGCCCCATACTCTTGTACCAACCTGGATATCTTGTGCAGGAACCAAAAGTGTATTATTGTTTTCATCTACTGTGCTTATTAAAGTTTCACCAAAGATACATCCACCAAAGACTGGTGCTGTAGGTGCAGCCACAGGTGATGTAGGTGCAGCAACTGGTGCAGTTGGTGCAGCCACTGGTGCTGTTGGTGAAGTTGGTGCAGCCACTGGTGCTGTTGGTGAAGTTGGTGCAGCCACTGGTGCAACTGGTGCTGTAGGAGATGAAACTGGTGCAGTTGGAACACTGGTACAGGTAGTTGACTGACAACTTCCATATCCGCTAGTTAAACATTGTGTACTATATCCACTTCCGCTTGCAGAAACATTTGATGATGATGTTGAATAACTACAATTTCCTACTCCACCACACTGTACGCTTGTTGTACAATACCATGTTGGTGCTACTGGTGCTGTAGGAGCAGTTGGCGTAGGTGATGGTGCTGTAGGTGCTGTTGGAGCAATTGGTACTGTTCCGCAACCAGAACATCCTGCTGCAGTTGGGTATGAAGTTTTTGAACATCTGATACAAGGATCATAGTTGCCTTCATTTTGATCTGTTTCATAATATAAAACACCACAATCAGCATCTCTCATAGTACAATACCAAACTTCTGTTGGTGCAACAGGTGCTGGCGCAGGTGCTGGTGCAGGTGTTGGTGCAGGTTCACAATTAGTAGGAAGTGCTGGCATAGAACTTGTAGAACATCTAAAATCTGTTGCACCAAGATTAGCAAATAAATTTGAATATGCTGCACAAGCCTCTGAAATATTCTGAACAATAATATTGCTTTCATCAACAGCAAACGTATCTGAATATGCAGATCCTGAATAACAATATGTCATATAAACAGTTCCAGTTGTTGGTGGTGGTGTAGAAGGTGCTGGCGCAGGTGCTGGTGTTGGCGAAGGTGCTTGAGGTGCAGCATATGGTGCGGTTGGTGCAGCCACTGGTGCAACTGGTGCAGCAACATATTTATAGTGACTAAACTCTATCTCTGTTTCATAATCAACAAGTTCGTCTGCATTTTTAGACTGTTGATGTGCCTTACCATGAAGACTTGAATTGGAAGTTTCTGTTTCAGTATTAACTGAATTAATTAATCCAGCAGCAGTTAATGCGTCAATTGCTTCTTGTTTAGATAAGCCAATAAGGTTTGGTACTTTGACCATACCTTTTGATCCAGCCCATCTTCCAAGAAAGCCAAGCATTTAATCACCTACGCTGTCAAATCGCCAATAAGAATCCAGTTGTTAGTATCGATTTTAATCAATGTGGCACCTGAATATCTTGCAGCGATTTTCTTGTTTGAATTTTTGCTTTGAAGTCCAACTGCCACATCTCCAGCAACAAAAGTAACGTTGCCAGTATTTAATCTAATAAAGTCAAATCTTTGTCCAATAGCAAAAGGTGTTACAGAATTTAATGGAATAGTTACAGTTGTATCTGATGTAGAGTTAATTGTTACAGTCTTACCAACATCATCTAATGAAATTTGATAGTTTGAAGTTTTTGCTGATAACTGAGTGGAATCATCAAACCATCTCCATGATCCATTCCAATAATACTGGAGTTGCTGCAAGTCTCTAACAAAACAAACTATACCGTTTGTAGGACTTGAAAGAACTGAATCTCTTTCTGCTGTACTTAAAAAATTATTAATTCCAGCCTTAGCATTAAGTGCTGACTGAAGGTTTACTGTATTGCCAAAGGTTTGTGTGGCTGTCCAGGTATATGCAGCATTAGTATTTACTGCACCACTTAGTGCATACCATGTATCTGTCTCTTGGTCATAGATATAACCTACTTTACCTGTTGTATTAGTACTTGTCATATTATAGCCCCAACAATCCCAACTCTTCTTCAGTAATTCCTAGTTTTTCTAAAACTTGCTGTCTAGCACTAGCCTTTGCTTCAATGCTGGCTTGCTTTTCATTCCATGCTGCCTCGTCAATTTTTTGCTGAGCCTTTTCTTCAGCATTTAGTTTACGCTCTGTAATTTCTCCAGTTTCAACATTATGAATTGTTTTCATTATGACACCCCATACAATCTAATTGATGTATTTGCTGAATTACTGATAGTTGACGTACCAGTAAACCTTACTATATTTAAAGAAGATATTGGTGTCGTGCTATTAAAATTGCCGACAACAGTATAAAAATTTGTTCTACCATTATTATTGCTATAATGAGCAAAATTTGCAACATAGAGTTTTGTTCTTGTTGTGCTTGCATAATCATAAATCGTAATTGTACCTCTTGCACTTTGATATGGATTACCAGATGTTGTTTGATTACCAAAAATAGCATCATTAACTACTGTATCTAAAGATGAATAAGAGGTAGGTGCAGATGCTGGTGACTCTTGATATTGAGTATAGTTTTCATAAACGGCACTTGTATTGTTATTAAATCTTAATCCAAAGTTTGTGCTAAGCGCAGAAATATTTAAACCAGCAAATGTTAAAACTAAGTTTTTATATGTATTAGGAATTGATGAAAAATCATAACCAGTAGATGCACTTAGTTGAACGTCTGTAATTAGTGTTGTGCCACCACCAGATACTGTGCCCCAACTTTCAGTTGTTCCATTTGTGGTTAAAAATTTTCCTGCATTACCAGATTGTGATGGAAGAGAATAAGAACTGTCATCTTCCCATGCAGGTAAATTAGAAGAAGAAACCTTTAATACTTTTCCTACAGAACCAATTGGCAATCTTGTTACTGCATCTGCTCCAGTTCCATAAATTAAATCTCCACTTGCATCAACAATGTTTAATAATTCATTAATCAAAACCCATGAAGCAGATCCTGCATTATAAATATATGCTCTTTGTGGTGATGCATTTTTATCTACCCAAATTATTCCATCTACCAAGCCAGTAGTTGGGGCTTCATTGGAATAAACTGCTGTGGCATAAATTGGAGCACCATTACCAGTAGAATTAGCATCTACCCAAATATATCCATCTATTGGTGATGTTGGAGCGGTAGCCAAATAATCTGATCCTGGCATCAACCCTTCAAGGGTAGTGACATCATCTCTTAAATCTTGTAAATGTTTTGCAAGGGATGGATTTGGCAGTTGCGTTGGATCTGTATTGGTTTCATCGTATATAAGCGAACCATAATGAAAAAGTTTTAGCGCTGCCTGAATGTCAGCAGCATCCTCATATCCTGGGATTTTTGTATTATATAACGCACCAATGTCTTCAGCAGCCATACCTTAGATTATACCACAGTAATAAATAAATGCACGGTCTTTTGACCTGATAAATTTACCCAGTTCCCATCAACAAATTCAACGCCATGGATAATTAGGCGTAGTTTTAATATATCGTCAATAGTCTGTATTGGTGCAACAGTGACAGATGACGCTATAGGGTTTGTTCCTAAAATTGTATGTTGAACATTAAAGTTAGAAGCATCTAGAGATCCAATTAGTTCTGAGGGAACAATTTTGGTTAATTCAATATCAACAGTTAAGTCTCCGTCTACAAAAAGATCCACAACGCTATTTGTGTTATGACTATAAATGTTTGAAACTAGTTTAAACAGTTTTGTCCACTGTACTGGTGGAGATGAAATTCCAGTTGACTGTAATTGATAAACGTATTGGTATTCGCTATCTGCAGACAAAACGTTTATATATAAATCCATTACTTGTGCAGATGGTGCAAGAGCGGTTACATATTCAGAATTGACAAGTGTAATAATTGGTTTGCCAGTATTAACAAAAATTTGACTTCCACGGTCACCAGTTGATCCAAAATCTACTTGAAGATTGACTTCTGCTGGTCCACCCAGAATTGTTAGATCATCTGTTGAGAGAAGAACCTCTGGCATTTTATACTGCTCCAGTAACTTGATCTGTTACGGTAATTGTTCCAGTTAGCAATGTGTATACGTACTCATATGGAGTTCCTGGTGCACGAACTTCAACGTCATATACATATGTTGTGCCTGCATCAAAATATGAGGCATCAAATGGTCTGATTGCACAGTGAACATATGTTCCATCTGTTGAGACTGATGCATAGCATTGATGTCTATTTGCAACACCTTCTGAACCTCTTGATGTTGAAACATAAAATCCTGCTGATTCAAAATTAAAGTTAATGCCAGTATTAGAACTTGTTGTTCCAGTATCGTTATACGCTGGATCAGTTAGTGGCAATAGTGAAAAAACAGACCCATCACTCTTTTTTGGATAAATACGAAATTCAAGAGTGTCACCCTTATAGTAATTAATGTTATATGTACCTGGAAATGCCATGCTTTAATTATACCATGTTAGAAAACAGAAATGACTATAGATTTAACTATGGCTACCGAATCAAGATCTGTACGAATTTGAGGAATAATTCCACAGTGCTTTTGACTATCTGAAACAATATTAACCTTATGTGTAGTAGACAAATCATACTCATACTGATATTTTAAAGAAGCAACAAATGAGGTTACTGATTCATCTGTCCCTTCTGAGTATGAACGCATCCAAACCTCAGTGTTATTTGACAGGGTAGTTAAAGTAAAATTATAAGTAATTGATACTTGTGCTCCTAAAGCCAAATGCTTTAAATTAATGCGCTTAGCCTCTATATTATATAAATCCACTTTATCTTTAGGTAGGTATAACTTATTTGTTTTCGCACCTTTCCCATTAATAAAAACAGATACCCAACCATCGTCACCCTTTGTGGCACCTAATGTAAAGAAGTCTGTTGCAGTATTGCCATAAGATGCCCAACCAATTTCTTGTTCATATACTGGATCGTATGATCTACCGTCTTTTCCAGGAGTTCCTCTTTCGCCCTTTGGACCTTGCTCTCCGTCTTTACCAGCAACGCCTTGTGGTCCAGGTTCACCAGGATCTCCTTTAGGGCCTCTTGGACCTTCTGGTCCTGGAACTGGCAAAAAAGAAACTTCTGTATTAGACAAAATGTCTTGAGATTGTTTTACTTGAGATGCATAACCACTTTTTTTGTTTATTGGAAAATCCATGGATTTGGAAACTGCCATGGTTTGTTACTACCAATTCCCACTTGCCCAATTTATTCTTTTCCAAATAGCAGCAACGCCATCTGTATAATCTTCTACACAAAGATACATGTGTGTATCGTCATATCTTATATCATTTTTTAAATCTCCTGCAACTCCATGATGTGTTGCTGGAACTGTACCAGTTTTGTAATTAAAACTTCCAGGCAATCCTGGCTCTCCTTGTGCACCTGGTAGCGCAATTGGGTCCCAGTATGTTGGATCTGTTGGAAAATATCCAGCATTTGGTGGAAGAATTCTATAATATGTACCGCCAGCAAATGTTACAACATCGCCAACGTTATAATCAGCACCGTTATCATATTCTCCACGATAATTCCATAAAGCATCTGCTCCTGCTGGGCCTTGTGGACCAACTTCACCTTGTGCACCTGCAACTCCAGGAATTCCTTGTGGACCAACTGGACCTTGTGCACCTGCTGGGCCTTCTACTGACATTCCAGGCATTGGAACAATTTTAACAACAGCCATTATAACGAACCTCCATATGTTACATCTCCTAATACATTTATTGTACCTAATACGGGTGTCCAAATTGTATTATCAATTTTAACTTGGACATCAAACAAAAGTTCTGCTATAGATCCTGAAGAATATCCGCTTCCCCAATTTTTTGTTAAATCTGCAGAGGCAGTAATATCTACATACCCACTATGAGGAACAGCATCAAGTTCATCAATTATGTCGTTTTTACGATCATATGCACTAACCTTGTATTCCCAACCTTCTGTATCAAAATATGTTTTTTCATCATCCTCAAAAAACTCAACTTTAAGTGTGGCTGTATCTCCACGGACCACCGTCCATTTAATATTAACTGGGTCTGCACCAAAAGATTCGGGTCCACAAAGAGTCATAGTATTCAAATTATACCATGAAAAATCAAAAACGATACCTAGGATAGGTGGGTATGAGAGACTACCCTAGGTATCAATAAAATTATACCATAATGGGTCAAAACAGACATGATATTAAAGTTTACCAAATTGTTACAATCAAGATGTCCGTTTTGTATACTTTTTTAAAAGACATCAAGGAAGGGATGGTGTATACTTTAAA
>Ga0075473_10000754_pt1 | contig 13566 bp, 26 predicted proteins | sample DEB19_08_DNA_FD_76340 | JGI IMG/M metagenome (GOLD analysis project Ga0075473, IMG submission 76340) | Aqueous microbial communities from the Delaware River and Bay under freshwater to marine salinity gradient to study organic matter... | ecosystem: Environmental > Aquatic > Marine > Coastal ... | reverse complement strand
ACAATGAATGTTATACTAAATAATAGTTTGATTCAAGAAGATTTAAAAACTAATTCTGATTTTATAATCAAATATTTTACTTACACACCCTTGTAGTTCACAAATTATATTGTATATTTATTGTAAATTATGAAAAAAATTGGTATCACTTCAATGTATGCTAATCCCCTCCATCCGGGTCATATAGATTGTTTAAGATTATCTAAAGAATTAGTGGATGAGTTATGGGTTATAGTTAATAATGACCATCAAGCCAAACTAAAAAGAGGTGTAGATACTTTTCAAGATGAACAATACAGAAAAAAAGTTATTGAATCCATCCGTTATGTTGATTATGCTGAAATATCCATAGACCAAGATGGTAGTGTATGTGAATCAATAAAAAAATTTTATTCAGACATTAAAAAAAAATATCCAAACTCAGAAGTAATATTTACCAAAGGTGGTGATAGGTTTGCTAACGAAATTCCCGAAAAAGTTGTTTGTGATAGTATTGGTATAAAGATTGTTGATGGTTTGGGAGCAAAGACCCACAATTCAAGTGACTTAATCAAAAAGAAATGACACAAAAAATGTTATTGAATAAAATTATCGACAAGTCAAATTGTCAAATAATTGCAGAACAACTCCGAAGTGAAGGTAAAAAAATTGTATTCACAAATGGATGTTTTGATATTCTACATCCTGGTCACGTAGAATACTTGTTGGGGTCTAAAGAATTGGGTGATATTTTAATTGTTGGGGTCAATACAGATTCTTCGGTAAAAAAATTAAACAAAGGGGTTAATCGACCCATAAATTGTTTGGATACAAGAATGTTCGTATTGGCGGGTTTGTCATCAACGGATTATATAGTACCTTTTGATGAGGAAACACCAATTGAATTAATCAAAATAATTTCTCCTGATATATTGGTTAAGGGGGGTGACTATGCAATAAGTCAAATCGTTGGTTTTGAATATGTAACCTCTTATGGTGGAGACGTTTTTTGTTTTCCATTCAAGGAAGGATACTCAACAACTGATATTATCAACAAAATAAATTCTAATCAATAAATCTTTTTTAAGATTGATTAATTGTTGATAGTATTTAAATTAGATGAAATGGTTTATAGTATTAGTTTTTTCTATTGGTTTTTTATTTGGTCAACAATCAGGACGAAAAAATGAAAAATCTATGGGTGTTAAAAAATATGGTAAATCACCTAAAACAAGTCCTTGGATTTATAAAAAAACTGAAGTTGGTGAAATACAAGAAAATGAATTACTAAAATTGTTCAAATGGACAATAACCCCAAATAGACGAGAACACAGAAAAATTTTAGATGAAAATCGAAAAATACGAGAAAAAAACCGAATCAGAGGAAATGAAGTTTTCCATCGAAAAAAATACAATTTTTAAAAAACCTGATAACGTTGCGGATTTTCCAAATTTGATTCCATATCCTACAAATATTGGTGCTCCTCAAATTAAACCTGATAATGTAGATTTTTGGAAACAAAAAAACTTAACCAAGGTAAATAAATTATTTTCTACAGAGTTTGAAGAATTAAAAGAAAAGTATAACTCCTTGGTTGATACCTTCAAATGGAACGAATTGATTTATAATTGTAGGTTTAATTTTGAACCCATCGTTGGTGAAATTTACTATTTATATCAAAAAAATAATGGAGAATTGTTTTTATCCATAATAAGCCCATCTGAATGGAATATGGATTTTATTGGTTCATTTAGGTTGAAATCAACAAATAAATGGGAAAAAGTTTAATTTTTTGTAATATACCCTATATTTCTTAATATGACTAACGAAGAAAAAGCTAATTTGTACGGGCATTTGTTAAATGAACACACAAAAATCGGTAATAGAATCCAAGAAATAAAAGGTCAAAGTATTGACCTGAACAAAACTGACATTCAAAAAATAAAAGATTTGGAATCTATCCAATTAAAAATTATGTCAGACATAAAAAGATTGTTTTCTTAATATATTTAATATTGAATATATATAATTTTTTTTATATATTTGATATGTTGTGAAAATTTTATTTTATTTTTTATTTTTTATTTCATCTCTTCTGGCTCAAAATAAAATTTACGAGTCAAAAGACATCATAATTTTTGAAGAAACTCCAAAGTTAGAAACTATTGTTTTTTGGTGTGGAACAGGTTATGCGACCCCAAAATGGATTGAATCTCAAATTGATAAAAGTTATATTTCAAAATATAATTTTATTTTGGTCTCATACAATACTTCGATTGATTTTGTTAAAAAAATTTATACAGAAAAAACCTCCAAAAATTTAACCCCTGACATAATTTTAGGTTTCAGTCGAGGAGGACTTCAAGCTCAAAAAAACTATTCACCTAATTATAAAATTTTTGGATTGATAGACCCGGTGTTAGATGCAAAATTACGTTTCACTTCATACAAAAATATTATCATCACATATAATTCTAATAATTGGAGTTATGATTATGGAAAAACTTTAGGATATTTTGGTAGGATGGTTGCACGAGGAGGAGGTATTTGGACTTTTGAATTGTTGGACCACAAAGATTTTCCGAAATATTTTTTAAAAAATTTTCTGTAATGTCAAAAAAATATCAAAAGATAATCAAGGAATATAACGAAGCCTCAAGACAGGAAATATGGGTGGGGATAAGGGATAATTTTACGTTTGGATTTCTTGGTTCAATTTTGGTCGTATTTATCGCGTCAAAAATAGATTTGGCCGTATTACTAGGTTATCTATGTTATTATTCTTATATGGGGAAAATTGTAAATCGTCCAAAATATGTAACTGATTTGGGACAACTTATTGTTTTTCCAATTCCTTCGGCTTTGGGGGCGTTTTCAGGGTATAAATTGACTTATTTTTTAATCGACACAATTAATAAATTATGATAGACGAAATACAAAGAATCGAATTTTGGGGTACTCATAACCCTGATACTAACAAAAAAAAACAAAATATGGTTGCGCTTATAAACAAAGTTTATTACACAAACAATGACACCATTTTATGTATTGATGGGTGGATTAATTATAATGGAGAAATTTTTGAAACAACAAAACCTTTATTAAAAATAAATCTGACTGAATCAGAACCAATTTGGTACCTCTGTGTTGGTAATTCTTGTGAACAAATAGTTTCCGATGAGAATTTCAAGAAATTGGTTCTTGAAGGAGTTGAGACATACATATCTTCCAAGAAGAATATGTTAGATAGAATTAAGAAATCAAAATAAAATAGTATTTATTTATGTATGAAAGTTTGCATACATAATAAAGATATGTCTTTAGATAAAGACAAAATTGATGTAATTATCAAATTTATTAAGTTCCTAAACAAAGAGTATCCTTTGAATTTGGATATTAATGTTCATTTGCTACCTAAGAGAATCGGTCATATGACAACAGGTTCTCGAAAACCAACTCACGAACTAAAAATTTTAACTAAAAACAGAATGATGAGAGATATTTTGAGAACGTTAGGGCATGAATGGGTGCATGAATATGAAGATGTCATCTTAAACATTCCACACAAACAACATATAGGCGGAAAAAATGAAAATATTGCAAATGCGGAAGCTGGAAAGGTTGTTAAAAAATTTGAAAAAGCGTTTCCATCAATAGAGAACTTTTTATACGAATAATTTCTTACTCATTTTATCTCTATGGAAGTTTATAGTGAATCTGTGAACTTCTTCTTGTATTTTTCCAAGATAAAAAAATTCTTCTCCTTGTTCCATAGGAATTTCAGTACCATCTGACAAATGAATTAAACTTGAGCGGTGATTTTCATCTTTTGAAATTGAAATAATATCTATTTTGTCGGACATACCAAGTTCAGATAACACCTTTTTTCCCACATTTAATTGACCTTTACCACCATCTATCAATATTAATGAGGGTAGAATGTCTTTTTCATCAATAAGTCGTTTAATTCGTCTAAAAATGACCTCATCAAATGATGCATAATCATCAGGACCTTTCACACTACGTAAATTATACTTCCTATATGAGTTTTTTTCCGGTAAACCATTAACAAATCTAACTGATGTCGAAACTTGAGCATCACCTTGGTTATGTGAATTATCAAACGCCTCCACAATTAATGGTGTATTACTTAAATTAAAACGATTTTTGATTTTTTTTGTTAATTCAACCACTCTTTGAACACGGGAAGATTCCAAAAGACGTTTCAAATTTTGAAGTACCTCTATTTTGAATTTTATTTGTTCACATTTTTCGAATTCAAAGTTGTTTGATAAGGTATATAAAAGTTTGTTTAAACTTTTTTCGATTTTTTCGTACCTAAATGATAAAATTAACCTAGCATTTTCACAAATTTGTTTATAGATGAACTTATCAATCAAAGATTCACAAGGTGCGTCACATTTTTTTATTTGATATTCCAAACAAGATTTAAATTTTCTATTTTCTATATTTTCAGAAGTCAAATTGTAAGAACAAGTTCTTAAATTTAATATCCTATGAATTGATTCGTAAACTTCATATGCGGTATTACTACTTGTGAACTCACAAAGGATGGGATTTTGGGACAATTTTACAGGTCCGACCTCTAATTTAGGAAATTCACCTTCTGTGAACCAAATACCCCATTTTCTACCCCTATCATCCTTACCTTTAATGTTAAATTTTGGTTTATATAATTTTATAAGGTCATCCTCAAGTAAAATAGCCTCATTTTCGTTGATTGTTGTAACAAAATCTACGTCGACAATGTTTTTTTGAAGCGCAATTATCTTCTCTTCTTCAGGATTAGGTCTGAAATAAGACATAACTCTATTTGGAAGGTATTTTGATTTACCAACGTAAATAATTTGACCTTTGTTATCTTTGAAAAGGTAACAACCAGGACTTTTAGGTATTATTTCCAACTTCTCACGTAGTAACATCGACGCCAAATATACTTAAAGTATTTTTATTTTCAATTCTTTTAATATTTATTAACATAATGGGAAAAGAACTTTCACCTTCAAAAAAAGAACAAGTTATAATCAAATATTTGGTAAAAAACTTTTCTATTGAGGACCTGCAAAAGGATTTGGATGAAAATAGTAAGGATGGTTATTCAAAATGCGCCGAGGATATAATAAAAAGTTTGGCAATCAAAGACCTTAAATCAGATATCAAATGGATGTTAGGGCTTCAATGTTTATACTATGCAATAACTAACTATGAAAATGTTAAAAACAATAACTTTGAAGCTCCAATCGAAAGGGCTAACTCATATCATATCACCCGATATTTTGAAGAACAAGTAATTCAGTATGTAACCTACTCTGCAACTTTTTACTCAATTCCATCTTTACTTGAAAATACTTTGGAAAGTGTAAAAGATAATTTTTGGGATTTAGATACTGATAGAGATACTATTGATTGGGGTGATAATGATATAGTTGAAAAGGATTACAAGAAACCAGAAGTTTTTGTAATTGGTCCAATGAAAGGTGGTACAATAAATTAATTTATATCCACCACTTCTAAATCAAATATAAGTTTTTTTCCTGCTAAAGGGTGATTCGCATCAACTGAAACTGATTCTTCGTTAATTGCTACGACCTTAATATTAATTGGACCATTAGGTCCTTGACCTTGTAGTAATTCACCAACTTTAACATCTTGAGGAAATTGTGATTTAGGAATTTCACCATAAAATTCAGGTCTAACATCTCCATATGCATCAGAAGGTTCTAATTGAATAGTTTTTGTTTCACCAACAGACATTCCGATGAGTCCATTTTCAAATCCTTTAATTAAAGCTCCTTCACCTAATTTCGCTTTTAAAGGTTCTCTACCTTCAGTTAAGGAACTATCAAAAATTGTCCCATCTTCTAATTTACCGGTGTAGTTTACTGAAACATAACTACCAATTTCTACTTTTTTCATATGTTAATTTTTTTATAAATTTAAAACTTTTTTTTGTTAATTCAAGTGGGAATAGTATATTTGTAAAATATTTATCAATATGACAAACTCAGAATTTTTGGAAGAAATGTTAATACATATTCACACTTCAAATTTAAATCGTGACTTTAATAAGAAAATTAAAAAATTGAACGAAGAAAATCCAAAAATGGAATATCTTGAAAAAGTCGAATTAATTTATCACAACTACAAACAAGAAGGTTTAATCAAGTAAATCTACGCTTGAAATTACATCAAGTTCTTGATTAAAACCCATAATCTTCCAGGATTCAAGTGCTAAATAAATCACACCATCAGGGAATGAACCTTCCAAAAGATTTATATCCCCTATCAATAATTTACAATCTAAAACAAATTTTTTTGTGTTTGTTGAATATTTTATATGGTTAACAACAATTTTACAATCTTCACCGAACAATAATTTTTTTTCTTCATTATTAAAGTTATTAATTATTTTTTCAAAGGATTTCTTCATTGTTTATAACGATAAATATTTTAACACAAATGTATATTGACTGATTTGAATATTTATTGTAAACTTGTTTTATGTATTTAGAAATAATATTAACTCTCATCTTAATTGTATTGTTATTGTTTCCTACCTTGATAATCTTATGGTGGTTCAAAGTTGGGAAAAAAGCGTTCAAAAACATTTCATCATTTAAAAATAATACGAATTTAAATTCTTCCGAAAATCCCTTTTCAGGATTGGCAAATATGGCGAAGATGATGGAAAGTTTCAAACAATTCAATAGAAAATAATATGGATATAATTGAAATCGAAAAAGAGTTCAATTGGGTGATAAAGGTCCTAAACTCGTCCATAAATAACAACCATATTAATACTTCCATAAGATTATTTGAAGTTTTTTTAGAAAAGTGGGATTGGGAGATGTCGGATGAAAAAAAGTTGAGTTTACACGGAGTTTTCAATAGGAACAAAACCCAAAAGTATTCCCAAATTAATTATCACTCATAGTGATATTTATACTTTGAGTGAATCTACAAGAGGAGATACAAAAAATCCGTAAAATTATGGTGTCGGAAGATATGGTTCAATCTGACGCTTATAAAAAATTAAAGGAAACCTTAGACATTTGTCAAACCAAAAAAAAAGTTTTATTACTCAGTTGTTCAAATAGATTCAATTGGGATGAAAATAATGTAGATACACCAAAGTCAAAAATTTTAGCCGTTTATCTCAAAGAAGAATTAGGTGATAAAGCGGTATTCATAGACGTACCTGAACTTAATATAGTTGCTTGTGAAGGAAACGTATCAAGAAAAGAGGGAAATAGTTGTGGTATTAAGAAAGCTTTGTTAAAGAACGACAAGAAAAATCCGTCAGGATATCATAGATGTTGGGCGAGTTTAAATGAAAAATCGGATGAACTTTGGAAGGTTTCTAAAGAATTATTTGAGTCGGATTTAGTTATATTTTTTGTATCAATTAGATGGGGACAAGCAAATATGTATTATCAAAATTTAATTGAAAGATTAACTTGGATAGAAAATAGACATAACACTCTTGGAGAAAAAAATATCATCGAGGGAGTTCAAACGGGATTTATTGCTGTTGGTCAAAATTGGAATGGAGAAAATGTAACTGAAATACAAAAAAAAGTTCATAAATTTTATGGTTTTGAACCGAATGATAGTTTGTATTGGAATTGGCAGTTCACTAAAAATGTTAATGACGAAACACAAAAATCTTATAAGGAAGCATTCCCTAAATTTGTCAAGGATACTAAACTTGATAAGTATGAAGATTGATTTTAATCAGATTGGGTACTACAAGTACAAAACAATAAACAACCCAAATACAAATTTCATAAATGAATACCCCATTTACGAAGGTATTCTAAACTATATAAAAAGTAATCAAGATTCAATTGAATTAGAATTTCAGGATTCAAAACCCAAAAAAATTAATAACAAGTTTGTGGTTTTAATATAAAAAAAACCCCCTCAAAAGAGGGGATTCTTGTTAAACTAACAAAGAGTAGTACTCTTTAAAATGTTTAATTCTATTTGGAAGACCTATAGTCCCGCCATTTATTCGTTTCGTTAGTGCAGTTACCGTAGCATCATCTGCACCCTTGTCACATATTTCCCAAAGTTTGTTACTATTGAAGAAAAATGCCGCTGAAGCTAAAGGATATTTACTTGCAACTAAATCAGGGTTTGTTACACAATCTTCACCGATAAATTTTGTAAAGTTAGTATAGTTTTGTTTTCCAGTTAATTGTATGAAACCTCTGCCACGAAATTTGAACCCTTCTTTGGTTGTTTCATCACCATTACCCATTCTTCCGCCATAAACTCTTGAAGCAATTTTTTCAGGGTTTCTTGCGTAAGACTCAGATAAAGTACCCGGAAAATATTTTGGAAATATTTTCTTCAGACCATCTGCCGAATAATTTAGGTTTTCACTGACAGCTTTGAAGTTACCACTTTCGTGGGCACATTGGGCTAAAAAGTGAGCCAATCTAAGTGGGGTTGTAATGTTGAATTTTGCTGCGGTATCGGGTATTTGCGCGATTACCGAGTCAGGAACGTGTCCTTTTAATTTTTCTAATTTGAAACTCATAATTAATTGATTTTATTATAAATATTTGTGGTCTCTAAAAATATTTTTTCATATTTATAGATTATGAAGTTCATCATCAAAGAAGAACATTATAGATATATTATTAAAGAAGATTTGGGGGTATCGAGACCTTCGATAGCTTACACAAATTTAACATTAAATAAAATTGAACCAATTTTGTTAAAATTGCTAAATCAAATTGGAGAAGAAGAGGGAAAGATTGAGACAGAAGTAAAAATAGGATTAGATGATATTAAAAAAATTTGGCAAAATGATATCGATGATTTTTTGGAGTTACCAATTGAAATGGTTCACATAGAATTGGTATTAGAAAAAGAAGATAGGGTTTACGATAATGAAACATTTGCAACTGGTGGAGGAGCGTATGGCATTCGAAAAAATAAATCCGAAAGTTACTTAAAATCACCAAGTTTAAGTTTACCAAAAAAAATATTGAATGAACCTGAAGTAAATAAAACTTTGGTTTGTAGAATTGAACTTACCGCATCGATAAATTTGGAGTTTAAAAATAAAGATAATCAAAAATTAATTTTTGACTTAAGAGATACTATTGCCCACGAATTTAACCACGTAATGGAAATTTTTAAAAGAAATCAAAAAAATTCAGAATTAAACACGAGTTTTTCTCATATCAAAACAGATTCAGAAAAAATACCTTACGAAATTCAAAAAATATGGGGTTATTTCTTAGAGTTAGTCGAGTATACACAACCTCAAGAAATAAATGCGATGACACAAGAAATGTATAGTAAAAAATTAAGAATGTCTTATGATGAACTAAAACAAACGAGGTATTGGAAGTTTGCTTATTATATGATAAATTTTGATTCCGACACATATTTTGATTATTTGGTCAATAAGTTAGAATCTTATGGTGATGATGAAAAAATTTCAATTTTAACTGAAATATACAATTCATTCATAGTACAATATAATGTGATAACAAAATTAATGGGTTATAAGCCAATTAAACTTGTTACAAAATCCAAACACATATATGAATTGATTAAAAATTTTGAACCTTTAATTAAAAAATCAGGAAAAAAACTATTAAGAAACTTTATCAGATTACACGGGTTAGAAAACTAGTTATTTTTTGATATTTATTATTATGTTTTTTAGATTTTTAATTTCAATATTTTTAATAATAACTTGTTTCACAAAAGCACAAACAAGTAATCTAAAAATCGACCAATCTAATTTAATTTGGAAGAGTTATGTGGACTCGGCAATTAAATTAATTGAACAAACTGATGACTTAAGGTTTTCTATATTGAATAAAGTATGTCGAGAAATTAAATTTTTAACCGACCCAAGTCAAGTATCAAAAGATTCAATACTAATTCTCAATACTGAAATTTTTGAAGAACGTTCGGTAAATGTAATAGCTTGTTCAATTGTATTTGAATCAAAACATTTGGAGATTCAAACTTGGAAAACTGATATGACTAAGAAAAAAATTGAATACTTTTGTTATTTAACGGAGTATGCTTTTTTTTCTAAATTGAAAAATGGTGAGGAGTGGTTGAAAGATTTTTTAATTAATATGATGATAGAATATCAATAATTACTTTTTTGGTAATTTTGTATGTTTTACTTTTCTACCTGAAGGGTCCACATTAGATTTGTATTTGATTTCAACCTCAACAGGATTATTTCCATTTATTTTCGAGTTATATTTCCATATATAAGTGGCAATTTCATCTTCAAAAATATGTTGCCATTTTCTATGTGGTACTTTAATAATCTCCATATTTAAATTTAATTATAAATAGTGTCATAATCAACTGACAACTTGTCCAATATTTTGATTTGGAATGATTAATGTAATTGACACTTCAAAATAAAAAAACTAAAATTTAAAAAAAAATTATGGGAAAAATAATAGGAATTGATTTGGGTACTACAAATTCATGCGTTGCTGTAATGGAAAATGGCGAACCCGTTGTTATCACAAATAACGAAGGTAAGAGAACCACACCTTCAATAGTTGCATTTACTAAAGATGGTGATAGAAAAATTGGTGACCCAGCTAAACGTCAGGCGGTCACAAATCCTGAAAAAACAATTTATTCTATAAAACGTTTTATGGGTTTAAGTTATGACGAAACAAAAAAAGAACAATCTAAAGTTCCTTATAAAATTAGTAAAGACGGGAGTTCACCCAGAGTTATAATAGATGATAAAAAATATTCGGCTCAAGAAATTTCATCAATCATATTACAAAAAATGAAACAGACCGCAGAAGATTTTTTGGGTCAAGAAGTTTCAGAGGCGGTAATTACCGTACCCGCATATTTTAACGATGCTCAAAGACAAGCCACCAAGGAAGCGGGAGAAATTGTTGGTTTAAAAGTCGCTCGTATTATAAATGAACCAACCGCCGCCGCTTTGGCATATGGTTTTGATAAGAAAGAAAAAGATATGAAAATTGTTGTGTTCGATTGTGGTGGTGGAACTCACGATGTATCAGTATTACAATTGGGTGATGGAATATTTGAAGTGTTATCTACTGACGGAGACACCCATTTAGGAGGAGATGATTTTGACCAAGTAATAATTGATTTTCTAGTATCTGAGTTCAAAAAGGAACATAATGTTGATATCTCTAAAGACCCAATGGCATTACAACGATTAAAAGAAGCGGCAGAAAAAGCTAAAATTGAGCTCTCATCTGCGGTTTCTACAGAAATCAATTTACCATATATTATTCCCGTAGATGGAATCCCTAAACATTTGGTAACAAGTTTGAGTCGAGCTAAATTTGAACAATTAGTGGATAATTTAGTACAAAGAACAATTGAACCTTGTAAAACCGCGATTTCAAAAGCAAATCTCACAATTGGTGAAATTGATGAAATTATTTTGGTGGGTGGTTCTACAAGAATACCCGTGATTCAAAAGGCGGTGAAAGATTTCTTTGGTAAAGAACCCAATAAAAGCGTTAATCCTGATGAAGTAGTAGCATTAGGGGCTGCTATACAAGGTGGTGTTTTAGGTGGTGATGTTAAAGATGTTTTGTTATTGGACGTTACACCCCTATCTTTGGGAATTGAAACTATGGGTGGAGTTTTTACTAAACTTATAGAGTCCAATACAACCATTCCAACCTCAAAATCCCAAGTATTTTCTACAGCGGTGGATAACCAATCAAATGTAGAAATCCACGTACTACAAGGTGAAAGACCTATGGCTGGTGATAATAAAACTATTGGACGTTTTCATTTAGATGGACTTCCTCCTGCTAAACGTGGTACTCCTCAAATCGAGGTAACTTTTGATATCGACGCGAATGGTATTATTAATGTTTCTGCGGTTGACAAAGCCACAAATAAAAAACAATCCATAAGAATTGAATCATCCACTGGTTTATCAAAAGAAGAAATTGAACGAATGAAACGTGAAGCAGAATTAAATGCCGATTCAGATAAAAAGAAAAAGGAGGATGTCGACACTTTGAATAATGCGGACAATTTGGTTTTTCAAACTGAAAAATTATTATCAGAAAATGGTGATAAAATTACTGAAGATAAAAAAACTAAACTTACTGAGTTAATTACTGAGTTGAAGAAAAACATATCTTCTAAAGATATGGATTCAGTAAAGAAGAATGTTGATTTATTGGGTAATATAGCACAAGAAATAGGTTCAGAATTATATAATAATTCACAATCATCAAATGATACAAATTCATCTGATGTTGAATTCGAAGAGGTGAAATAAAAAAAATCCCTTAGTAAAATAAGGGATTTTATTCTTCTGTCTTGGTTTCTTCTTTGAAGAAATTAGTCAAGAATTTACCAACAACACCTAAAACGATTGAACCAATAATCATATATTTTAGTTCTTCAGGTGAAAATAAATCTTTGAGATTGTCAAATTGCCATAGACCCCCTATTGAAAGTAGAGTGGCTGCAGCTAAAAGAGAATCACCAATTTTTCTCCATTTTTTGGGTGTTGGTTTCCAATAATTGTTCATCATATTTATTTTTAGATAAATATTTACAAATATTAGATAATTCTTAAATTAACGACCTTGACCTCTGTAGGTTTTAGGTTTTTGAATTTTTGGTCCAAAACTTTTTTTAGCTTTCCCCGATTTCTTGTTACCAAAAGTTACTTTTCGTGAGTTTGGTTCTTTAGTGATTTTTGCCATTTTTTATTAATTTTTGTTATTAATAAATATCATTACTTATTTTTTCAATAAAAAAAGAGGAGTAGCGAATTCCTCTTTTGATTGTTATCATAAAGATAACGGTCCTCTAGCGGTAGAGTTATTTTTCTTTTACTAAAACTAAACAACGTTTTAAGTATTCTTTAGCCCTTGGACTTGGGTCAGGATGTCTTAATACTTTTTCAATATCTTTTACAAGTTCCTCACCATGCTCATTTTCTTTATATAATTCTAAAACTTTGTCCATAGCTTTTTGACAATTACCATTTGTTTCATCAAAATAATTTTTGTTTCTGAATTTATTAAGATGATTCATTAATTCGTAAGATAAGTGTTCTCCTTTATCAGAAACATCAGGATGAAGACGTAAAGTTTTTAATATATCTAACGCGTCCACCATACCACTTATACCACTATTTCTTTTATTCAAATTTCCAACATAACCTTTGTAATCTGAATTTCCACCGATTATTTCATCCAATGGTATTGTATTTGTGGTTAAACATCTTTGTTTTGAGTCTTTTTTTTCTGAATTAACATCTTCAGAAATAAATTGTTTCAAAACCTTTTTTATAATATTTCGTTGAGAAGAATTATTCATACAATTAAGTTTGTATATAAATATATTAATATTTTAATTTATCACTCTTCTATATCATCACTGATATTTTGAAATGTTAATTGTATCCATATATCAAAAATTAGTAAACACGACCACCATATTAAATTATTTGGTGTTTTTACTTCATTGTAGTTTTGATATAAATTTATTATGACGTTATAGATAACAAATATCCTAAAAATGAAGAAAATAAAATTGATAAG
>Ga0075473_10000749_pt1 | contig 13615 bp, 21 predicted proteins | sample DEB19_08_DNA_FD_76340 | JGI IMG/M metagenome (GOLD analysis project Ga0075473, IMG submission 76340) | Aqueous microbial communities from the Delaware River and Bay under freshwater to marine salinity gradient to study organic matter... | ecosystem: Environmental > Aquatic > Marine > Coastal ... | reverse complement strand
TTCAATGGAAAAGTTTCTAGAACTCATGAAAATATGAGAACAGAGTTTGCTTGGATGTGTGCATTAGATGCAGATCATTACAACATTCAGCAACGACCATATGGTGATTACGATTTAGGAATTGTTATTATTCCAAAAAAGAATCCTGACTTTGATATTAATTATTTGAAATCATATGGATGTAAAAAGGTTGCAGTAATGCAAGAAGGCCCTAATTGGTATTGGCAAGATTATGATTTAGCGAAACAAGTTTGGTATTTTAATACATTAACTTCGGCAGATGTAATTTTCACTCATAATGAATCTGACCGAAAGTATTATCAAGGATTAACTAATCATATAGATGTTAGAGTAATGCCTTCTTTAATGATTGAAGATGCTATAGGACAAGTGCAGTCTGTAGAAAGGAAAAATGTTATCATTGGTGGTAATTTTGTATCTTGGTATGGAGGATTCGACTCTTATTCAATTGCCAGAGCAATAACTGAAGATGATGTAGTATTCGCTCCGTCAATGGGACGTAAACAACCTTTAGAAGAACAACTGCTAACTCATCTTCCATATATGAATTGGAAGCAATGGATTCATGAGCTTAATAAGTTTAAGTTCGGAGTTCATTTAATGAGAACTCACGCTGCAGGCACGTTTGCACTTAATTGTGCTTATTTAGGAATTCCTTGTATAGGATATGAAGGATTAGATACTCAATCAATTTGCCACCCAGATTTAACAGTTAAATTAGGAGATTTAGAATCTGCTAGACAAATTGCATTAAAACTTAGGAACGATGAAGAATTTTACTTATATTGTAGTAAAGTAAGTAAGGAAATGTATAATATACACTTTTCAGAAAAAACATTTTTATCAAAATTTCATATATGAAAACAGCGTTAGTAACAGGTGGTGCTGGATTTGTCGGTACTAATTTAATTAAGCGACTTCTTAAAGAAGGATATCATGTAGTTTCAGTTGATAACTATTCTACCGGATTTGAGCATAATCACCAAGAAGGAGCTGAGTATTATTATGGCGATGTGTCGTTAATGACGCATTTTCCTTGTAAGCCAGATATTGTATATCACTTATCTGCAATTGCCAGGATACAGCCATCATTTGAGCTACCTTTGGATTATTTCAGTGCTAATGCAGTTGCTACATTTAACGTAGCAATGTATTGTGCAAAAAATAATATACCAATGCAATTTGCTGGGTCTAGCTCACATCACTCAGGAAAATTTAAGAACCCCTATACATTTTCAAAAGATGTGTCAGAAGAGATTGTTCAACTTTGTCAGCAGATATATGGATTGAAAGCTAGCATTACTAGATTTTACAATGTATATGGTCCTTATCACTTAAAAGAAGGAGGATATTGTACAGTAATTGGAAAGTGGGAAAAGGCAATGGAAGATGGACGTCCAATTACAATTTATGGAGATGGAACTAAACGTAGAGACTTCACTCATATCGATGACATTGTAGATGCTTTATTATTAATTGAGCAGAACCAAGCTTGGGGTCATATTTTTGAATTAGGTCGAGGCATCAATTATTCAATTAAAGAAGTTGCTGATATGTTTGAATATGATAATATCGTATATGAAGCTGATAAACCAGGAGAAGCTATTTCAACTTTATGTGATAGCAGCTTGGCCAAGGAAGTGTTGAATTGGTCAGCAACAAGAAATTTATCTGATTACATTAAATCTTATATACATGAGAATATCAATAATACAGCCAACACGAAATAACTTAAAATATCTTAAGTGGGCATACAATGCCATTAGAGAAAATCAAGGAGACCATATCGTTGAAATTTGCGTAGCCGACGATTACTCTTCAGATGGTACATGGGAATGGTGTCAACAGGTATTAGCCGGAGGAGATACACATTTCAAATGTATTCGTAATGAAGGCCCAACTCGATTAGGTCATACTATTTTATATGATCGATTGATTAATGAAGTAGCTAGCTATAACATTTGTATGATATATCATGCGGATATGTATTTATGTCCAGGTGCGTTAGATGTCATTGAAAAACATATAGGACCTAAAAAGATAGTTTCTTTAACTAGAATTGAGCCACCGCTTCATCCACCTGGGCCTGAAAAGCTATTACAAGACTTTGGGATAGAGCCTGAGCAATTTAATGAAAAAGGATTGTTAGAATTTGTAGATTATACTAGACAAAGTTTTGCTGGTAAGACTACTGAAGGTATTTTTGCTCCATGGGCTTTTATGAAATCTGACTTTCAAGAGATTGGCGGTCATGATCCTTTATATGCCCCGCAATCTAAAGAAGACTCTGATATATTTAATCGCTTTCAACTTAATGGCGTGAAGTTTATTCAAGTATGGGACGGCTTAGTATACCATATGACTTGCAGAGGTTCTAGATTTAATCCAACACTAACTAATCCGGGACAAAATAGTCCAGAGTGGGAGCGACAAAACGTTCGTTCAACTAGAAATTTTATTCGTAAGTGGGGACATTTTGTAAAACATGATTCGCTTATGAAACCTATTATACCTCCTAAATACAACGTATCTTTTGCCATTAAACATTGTAGTCTAGACTTGTTAAAAGCGTTAGAGCCTTGGTGTACGACAGTATACGTAGAGAATTTAGACAATCTAATTACTCATTATGTTGCAGAGGAACAACCCGAAACGAAATTTAATTTATCTAATAAAATACACGATTATGAAGATATTAAAGGTGGTGTTGTAGTTTATATAAATGGAATTCGGTTTACTAATGCGGACTTTCAATATATTGCACAACTTCCGGAAATAATTCAAAATACAAATGAAATTGGTAGTTTTGAACTAGGAAACTTAAAAATAGAAATAACAGATTTAACAGAATATCAAAATCAATTAATTATATGCAAACACTCGGAATTATTGGCCAAGGCTTCGTAGGATCAGCCGTAAGAGAAGGAATGAAAGATTATTTTAACATCTTTGCCTTCGATAAAGATCCTAATAAATTTAGTTCAGCTACTTCTATTTTTAACATAGTTGAAAATGTAGATGTGACTTTTTTATGTGTGCCAACTCCTATGAGAAAATCTGGAGAATGTGATTTGTCAATTTTGAAATCTGCATTGACAGAAATTTCAAATTGCGTTACTGCTTTGAATAAAAAGAATTTCATAGTAGTAATTAAATCAACGATCCCTCCCGGTACGACAGAAACTTTAAATACTGAATTTAGTAATTTAGATATTGTATTCAACCCAGAGTTTTTAACTGAAGCAAATGCCGTTAATGATTACATCAATCAAAATAGAATTGTAATTGGTGGGGAGCGTCCGGGTACGACAAAAGTGAAACAAATTTTTTCAAAAGCATTTCCTAAAATTCCTATTATCAAGACATCGTCGACTATTGCAGAAACTATTAAGTATGTAACTAATACATTCTTAGCTATGAAAGTTTCATATGCGAATGAAATATATCAACTGTGTCAAAAACTTAATATCGATTATGATAAGGTAATTGAATATGCTCGTTATGATGAACGTTTAGGAAATTCACATTGGTCAGTACCCGGCCCAGATGGCCATTTCGGTTTTGGGCTAAGCTGTTTTCCGAAAGATATTAACTCATTAATATATCAAGGCAAAATGTTAGGTGTCGACACTACAATGTTAGAAGCTGCTTGGAAAAAGAATTTAATGGTTAGGCCTGAAAAGGATTGGGAGCAACTTAAAGGCCGCGCAGTTTCCTAGGACTATAACGGTTAATAGGTCGCGCAGTTATTGAAGATAAACTGAATTGCAAATTTATAAGAATTAAAGAATGAGTGTATATTATATATTATTACCAGGAGATACTGAAAAAGACGCTATATTAGATACTAATCTACTAGGGGAGTCTTCATTTAATAAATTTTATCCAGGGCGAGGATTCGAAGCTTTAGTTAAAATGATTGATAAACGACCGGATATTCTTAATTCTGTAGTAATTAAGACAGATCGAAATGAAACTTTAACTATAGAAGAATTTCTTAAGCACATAGACAAATTACAATTAGTCCCTAAATGGAAATAGTATTTGTAATTGGAATATCTGCTGTGATTGTAATCATTTGGATTTTATACGGCATTTCACACGAAGATTAGTATACATTCATTTGTTGAGGGTCAATATTTATTAATAAACATCATGATTAATTTAAGAAATTTAATCAACGAAAATATCGACCCTCAACAAATTGCAACACCATATTTCATGGAGTTTGCAAAGCGACATCGAGTAAAAGGATCATTTAAGTATATCGGCTTAAAAAATAAAGAATACATTTTTACAGTTCCAATTGCAGATATTGGATTTTTAGATTTAATTATTTCTGAAGCTGTGCTAATGGCTCGCATAGGCGAAAATTACGCTTATTTCGGAATTATTTACACTTTGAATGGTTTAGAGCAATTTGACGCAACTGTATGCCGAATGGATAAAACAAAATCTGGAATTACAGTTAAATTGTTTGATGATTCCGATCCTGACTTCAGCGATAAAAATACCAATTTTGCAAAGCTATTTAAGTTGATGGTATGATGCAATATAAATGTCATATCCCAATTAATTTCGGCACAGACATTGTAAACAAAGAACTAGATAACAATGAATGTGAAATTTTAATTAACGGTACTTGTCACGTTGATCATGAAGGGTTTGACTTAAATGAAATTGAACAGTTTTATTATCATAAATCTGGTATTGCAATAACTCGAGACTCTACTTGGTATAAAGATGGTGGGCAAGGCAATGGCACGACTGCAATGCTTCAGCCGTGGTTTGAGCAAATTACAAAACAAGATGACAAATTAATTATTGATCATAGTCATTTCGTTTTCAAATATCCAATAGCCGGGGCTGCTCGAGAGCAAGTGTTTGGATATATTCATAAGCGACCAGAATTGTTAAGAGTAGTATCAACTAATTTCAAATGCGGATTAGACTTATGCATTGATTATTTAGATGTGAATGAAAAAGTAGTTGAGCCTATAGTTCATATTGAATGGGATTTTGATAACTTTTCAGAAATGGAAACCACCGCTGAAGAAGTTAAAGATATTATTGACTCAAAAGAATGGATGAAATCTATAGATGCTATTCTTCGATATAATAAATTAGCAAAAAAGAATAAGGTTGATGCTTTTGATCAAGCAGATACCCGAGCTATGATAATGTTTGGTTCTAAAGCGTATAAACTCATTCCTACATTATGAAAAAGAAATTAAAATTGGAATCTGACTTATTAGGAGTATCTAAGCCTTATGAAATACATATAGGTGATAGAGTACGTAATATAAACAAAGATTGTATTCATTACAAGTCTACAGGAGAAGTAGTATTTGTACATGATGATGGCGACATTACTTACAAAGTAGATAATAATGGAGCAACTTATACTCCAGGAGATGAATTAACTAAATCGCCTGGCCAACTTATGAAAGTTTTTATGCACACTCCTAGACCTGGCTATGGAATGGCTTCTAACGAGTCTAAAAAATAATTTTGGTTTGTAGAAAAGAAATCATTAAATTTAGTATTATGGAAAACTACTTCAAACAATTAATGATAGATGGTTATGAATTACTAGCTTCTGATAAAGTAGTTTGGCCTCCTGACTTAAGCGACTCACAAAAAGTAGAGTTGCTACAACAGGCAATTAAGTATTTCGAGGGTATTGAAGAGTATCAGAAATGTGCAATACTTCGAGAGAAAATTAATTCAGTATTCATTCCCTTAAAAAAGAAAACTAGAAAAAGACGGCCAAAATAAAGGTTTTTACATATTTATATTAAATTGTTTATAGTTTAAGCAATTTGAGTAATAATCAATAACCAACAAAAAAAACAAAAATTTATGTCAACTGTTTTTGAAATTAAAACTGCGATGGAGAACCTTTGGAAAGAGTTTTCTGAAAATCATGCTATTTACGAAACCAAAGGTAACAAAGCCGCTGCTGGACGAGCTCGTAAAGCTATTAACGAACTTAAAAAGCACGTTACTTCTTACAAGAAAGCTTCCGTTGAGCATGTAAAATCTGTTAAGTAATTTGATTCCAATTGGGAATTGTTTTAACTTAATTACATATTTATTAAAGAAATAATCAACTTAGCTTTAGAAGAGACTACTATGAAAAAAGAGCAATTAATAAAAATAATCAGAGAAGAAATAGCCAAAGAATTAGCCAATAGCAATTCAGAAATGGTAAATGAAATATACGATCTCGAACAAGTAAAATATAGCCCAGCTCTTCAAAAGCAAGTTGATTCTTTAGTAAATGCTTTACAAAAAACACCAAATTTAAGTAAAACTGCCGTAGCATCTATCTTAAATGACATTATCATGGCACTAGGTTTAAGTAGAACTCAAATAACCATGTACATGGGAATGATTAAACAGTCTAGAAGAAAATATGAATTTTAATTAGTGTAAAGCTATTGTTTAACTAACAAACCCAATATGGAGCATGATAGTCGAAACACCAAAGACATGGAGAAAATCTTTTCGGGAACGACGAAATACCATCGTGCTCATGATGGCGACGTTTTTCAATCCTCTTGGCTTCGACGCACTATTCAAAGTAGTAATGGATTGGACAGGTTCTTATTGGAGTACAGCTTCGATATTTTACCTTACTTCTGCTTTATTATTTATACTATACTTTTACTTACGTAAAAATGAAAAAAAGTAGATTGTTAACTATTATACGAGAAGAGCTTGCAAAAGAACTTTCAGAGTATGGAATGGAATCAATTTACTACAATCATCCGGGTGGGGCTGAACAAACTAAGCAAGCTCCTGAAGCTAGATTGCAACGATATGACAGTTTGGAAAAATGGAGAATTACTGCAATGCAATTAGGAGCGACAGTTCAAGATCGTGGGGATGATTATATAGCTGTAATGCCTAATCAAGATAAATTAGGAACTTTCAGTAAATTAAATAATTTCGGAACACTAAACCTTTATGTCTAAAAAAGCAAACACAAGCAGTCGTGAAACCTCAAAAGTTACATTCGGAGCCAGTAGAAGAAAGCGTCCTGGAGTCCACGCAAAAACAAAATCCTCAAGTAACAAGCGAAGCAAAAATTACCGTAAAACTTACAGAGGTCAAGGAAAATAAAATTTCAAAATTAACAACTTATCAACATGACGATTGGGATAATTGGTATCCTGATCCTAGTTAACTATGTATACTATTTACATCGAAGGTGAAGGAGTTGAAATGACTCAAGGAAGAATCCCGACCGAAACAGTAGATTTAATTTATCAATCAATTCAAGATGAAGATACGCTTGAGTCGTATTTTCTATTTACTGAAGATGCAGTAGCTTGGTTTGAAATCGACGATAACTTCCATGCAATTGGGCCTTTAGTAAATAAATGCATTGTTAAAATTTTCAATTCTGCAGGGGAATCTATATACGAAAGCCACTGTAACATTGTAAAAACTCAAGAAACGGAAGTAGAAGAAATTTTACCTAACGATGTATCACCTTTTGGTTCATATAAAGTATTAACTTGCACAGATCTATTCCAGGGACGAGTATTAACAGGAACTATTCCCACAAAAGACTTTCGATTATCACTTCTTACATTTGAGGTAGAAAGCTTGAATGAAACGAAAGTAATTACTTCTATAAAATATAACGGAGAAGAAATTCGTGATATTGAAATAAACAGTGAACATCAAAAACACTTTAAAGCTGATATTGCTGAATAACTTGATTTTATCATAAGAATATACTATATTTAATAGTAATTAAAGTTATATGATAATAGCCATTGTTATTCTTTCCATAGTCGTAGTGATTGTAACTACATATCTTTTAGCTTGTATAGCACATATTAAATCAATTCAAAAAGAGCTAGAAGACATTGGAAAAGAATTGTCAGAACAAAACAGCCTTATTAATCGTGTAGTTATTACACAAAATGATATTGTACAGGCTATGATTACCGATGTAGCACAATCAGCACAAAGCTATTATATAGGCCCAAATGCAGAAGCGTAGTCAAATGGTGATTTTGTAAAGGTTACCTATATTTATTATAGATAAATCTTTAATTTAATTACTATGAAAAAGCTAATGTCTTGGATCGGATCTATTTTCAAAGATGAGACCGGATCTCCATCATCAAAAAGAGTTGTGGGTGTAATGTGCGCAATTGCACTTTGCGTTACAATGTATCATAATAGTTTTTCTCCAAAAGATGAAGCTCCATCTACAGAACTAGTTGATGCCGTAGCTATGTTGGCGTTTGGTTGTTTAGGATTAGCTTCTATAGACAAGCTTACTGCTAGATTTGGTAAAACTAAGCCTGAAGAAGACGCTAAAGGAGAGTAATAATGTCTTCGAAATTTAAGATTTCGCTATGGATTGCCATATTCATTATGGCAATCTTTTTCATTACAAAGCTAGTAGTCTTTTTTGAATTTATACATTCCAATCCTACTACTCGATTAATAGAGATCAGCTGTTTTTTATCATTTATTCCAATTTTGGTGTCCTTATTAATGAGTATATAAAGAAAACACAAAGGCAACTTGAGCTGTCAGTATATAGTAAAGTACTCAATGACATCATTATTAATCAATCACACAACCATCTTTTTTACGATGGAAATATAACTGAAGGAGCAAAAATATTAACAAAACAAGTTGCTGAATCCATAAAAGCAGACAGGTGTTCAGTTTGGCTATTTAATGATACTAGAACTTCAATTATATGTGAACAGTTATATATAAAATCAGAAGACACGTGGTATCAAGATATTGAACTTTTTGCAAAGGATTTTCCTCCATACTTTGAGCACCTAGACAAAGATCCTATTATTGTTGCACACAATGCTGAAACTCACCCTGCAACAAAATGCTTCACTGAAAACTATTTACAACCTTTAGGTATAAAGTCAATGCTTGATGTTCCTATTATGTATAGAGGAGATATAATAGGAGTTATTTGTATTGAAAGCTTAACTTCTAGAACTTGGATTGAGCCAGAAGTCGACTTTGCAGAAATGCTTTCATCGTTATATAGTTTTGCCTATTCAATTAAGGAAACTAACACGCTAGTTAACAACTTGCACGAGTTTGATAGGTTTGTAGATAATTCAGTGTTGTATAGTAAAGCAGATGCTAAAGGAAAGATAACGTATGTAAACAAAAAGTTTGAAGATGTGTCCGGATGGAAATTGCACGAGGTGATAGGCAAAGATCATAATGTACTTAATTCTGGAACTCATCCTAAATCTTTTTGGACACACATGTATAAAACTATAATAAAAGATAAGAAAATTTGGAATGCTATTGTAACAAACAAAGATAAAAAAGGAAATTTATACTGGGTTGATTCTTACATTAAAGCTGAGTTTGATGAATACGGCGACTTGAAAGGATATCTTTCCATACGCAACGACATAACTGACATGGTAAGAGGAACACAAGAAATAGAAAAGAAAAACACCTACTTAGAACATGCAGCAAAGATACTGAGACATGATATGCACTCTGGAATTAATACATACATTCCAAGAGGAATTTCTTCTTTAGAAAGAAGACTAAATCCTGCTGATATTGAAAGGCTTAAATTAGATGCTCCGTTAAAGATGATTAAAGAAGGACTCAAACATACCCAAAAAGTGTACAGAGGAGTTTATGAGTTTACTAACTTAGTTAAAAAGGATGTCATATTAGAAAAGTCAACCCACAATATTAAACTAATATTAGAAGATTATTTATCAGCTACTTCCTACAAGTCACAAGTGCTATTAGACAGAAATTTACCAACAGTAGATGTAAATGAATCCTTATTTTGTACTGCTATTGATAATTTGATTCGTAATGGATTAAAATATAATGATAGTGATACTAAATTAGTAAAAGTTTATTCTGAGACTGATCGAAAACAGTTCGGGTTGCGTCATCTCTACATTGTCGTAGAGGATAATGGTAGAGGTTTGGACCAAGCTGATTTTGATCACTTATCTAGACCATACGTAAGAAAGGAAAATCAAAAAGAATCTGGGTCTGGCTTAGGATTAAACATATGCAAAGCCATACTTGAAGAGCATGGGTTTACAATTACAGCAGAAAAATTAACTCAAGGAACTAAATTAAGGATACGAATAAAATGAATAAGATTATTGTAACTTTAGCTTTGATGTTTGTCTGTTTCAATGTTAACAGCCAAATAGAAGTCATATGGGATCAAGGAGTTCCATTATGCCCAGATGATCCATACGTTGCAAAACTAGAAGAAAAATTAGATTTAATTAAAGTGCGGGATGCAGAAGTAGTAGATGAAAAAACTCGATTAATTTGTCGTGAGATTGGCTTGGCGTTGTATGACGATGGACTCTTTGAAGCTGCAGATTGGTATCTTAAAAAGTCAAAAAACTTCAAGATTGAATCTGTTATTAATACTGCACCAGTTAAGCAAGACACTGCTATGGTTTCTGAGTTGAAGAGTATGAAGAAAGATTTGGAATTTTTAAATAGTATGCCGAAATCTTTTGATAACTTGTCTAAAGCTGACATGACGAGTTTAGCAAAACAATTGGATTCCAAGCTTAAAGAATTAATAAAAGAAAAAGATTCTTTGGTAAAAGTGAAAGCTAATGAACAATTAATTGAATCTAAAGAAGGAGCAATTAACACTTTGAAAAAGGAAAAGACAATTGTAGATTTAAGTATTAAGAATGATGATTTAGTTGTTGAAAATGTAGATTTAGAAAAGCAAAAGAATGAAATACGAAAGTATTTGATTTGGGTTTCCATAGCAGCTTCGATATTAGCTTTAGGAGTATTGGTGTTATTTCAACGTAAAACTATAAAAGTGCAAGATGGTGACATCATTAAGAAAAATACCTACCTTGATCACGCAGCTAAACTCATCCGTCATGATATGCACTCTGGAATTAATACATATATGCCACGTGGAATCGCAGCATTGGAAAAGAGAATGACACCAGAGCAAATTAGCAGCTTAAAGATTGACAGTCCTTTGAAAATGATCAAAGAAGGATTAGCCCATACTCAACGAGTTTACAAGAGTATATATGAGTTTACCAATCTCGTAAAACAAAGTAGTGTACTAGAAAAATCAAAAACAGACTTGAAAGAGTTATTAGTGTCATATTTATCTATGACATCGTATAATACTCAAGTAGTTGTTAATGATTTACCTTCTGTAGAGGTTAACGGTACATTGTTTTGTAATGCTATTGATAACTTAATTAGAAATGGACTTAAATACAATGAAAGTGAGAATAAATTAGTTACCATATATATGGAAAAGAATTGTATGATTGTTGAAGATAATGGTAAAGGATTTACTCAAGCAGAGCTTAATAAAGCTTTGAAAAGAAAAGATAAAGAAGCGGGATTAGGTCTTGCAATAAGTTCATCGATAATAGCTGAGCATGGTTTTGATCTAAGTTGTGAAAAAACCAATAGTGGAACAAAATTTAAAATTAAAATCAAATGATTGATTCATTAATGTTAGTAGACGATGAAAGTTTATTTCATTTAGTATTTGAAGACGCTTGTAGTCTTTTAGACATTTCGTTATCGTTGGAATGTTTAGATAGTGCAGATGCAGCTGCAAAGAAATTTAAGAGGCTGTATGAAACTAACGAAACTCGCCCAGAATGCATATTTGTAGATTTGAATATTGTAGGATCTTCCTTTGATGGAATTGAATTAGTGAGAAAAATTAATTTTGAATATGGAAACCATGTTGTAATAGGAATTATATCTTCATCTAACGAAGCTTCTGAACAAACAAAGGCTCTTCGAGCAGGAGCGCAATTTTGGATAGTGAAGTCTGATAACATAGAGCCAAGATTAGAAGAATTTAAAAAGGACTTTCAAGGATATAAAAATAGAACAGCCCCGTTCAAAGTGTATAGTTGATTATGAAAATAGATAAGGTTACAAAACAAGGGTTATTAGAGTTATATAAAACAAGAAAGATTTCCCTTGAAGGAAATATACTTAAAGTCATTGTCCAGGATGGTGATGATGAATTCAATAAATACATTGTAGACGCTATTGAAAGGGATAAGGAAACAAGAAGAAAGCGTCTGGAAATTACCAAACAAGTTCAAGAGCAAAACGCAGCTTTAATTAAGTCACAAGAAGCAAATGATCAGTTAATGGCTGAGCTAAAAACTGCTTTGGATATGGCAGAAGCATCGAAACAAGCTGCGTTAAGTGATTTAGATGTTCTGCAAAAGAAAACTCAAACAGAGTTAATTGGAACTATAGTTAAAGTAGCTTTGTATGTTATTTTAGGAGTAGGAGTAGTAACTACAGCTCTTTATTTGGTAGCTATGTTTACTGGGAGAGACACTCAAATAATAGGATCAACATGGAGCAATATGTTTGGAATACTTTTGACAAATGCTTTTAGTATTGTCGGAACTATTATGGGTGTAAAATACGCTTCTGAGAAAAACGGGTAACCAAATGATTAATCCTTATGTAAATCCATAAGGATTTTTCATGATTATTTGGTAATTACAAATGATTAATTTATATTTAAGTTGTATGAATAGTATGAGAATGTCCTCAAATAAAGGAGGCACTCAATCTAAAGTATTATGCCCGCATTGTGGAAAGGAAGGTGGGAATACAATGTTTAGATGGCACTTTAATAACTGTAAAAATAAAAAATAAAATGAATAAAATTCGTATTTCGTTTATATCTGACACTCACTCTAAACATGAGGAAATTATAAACGATTTGCCTGGTGGTGATTTATTAATTCATGCCGGAGATATATCTTCAGTAGGATACATACAAGAAATAGAAGAATTTTGTGAGTGGTTCAATAGTTTGACTCAATATAAAACGAAAGTCTTTATAGCAGGTAATCACGATTGGGGGTTTCAAAGAAGACCTGTTGAAGTGCAAAGGATACTATCAAAATATCCTGGCATTACATATCTTCAAGATGATTTACTAATGCTTGATGAAGAAAATACCGCAGAAATTGTTAGAATTTGGGGTAGCCCTTGGCAACCTGAATTTCATAATTGGGCGTTTAACTTGCCGAGAAATGGAGAAGAATTACAGAAAAAATGTAATTCCATTTTACCAGGTACAGATATATTAATTACTCATGGCCCTGCACAAGGTTATTTAGATACTTCAGGACCTCCATGGAATTTACCTTTATTAGGTTGTGAATTACTTATTAAACGAGTTGAAGAACTCAAACCGAAAATTCATGTATGTGGTCATATTCATGGAGGGTATGGGTATCAATTTAACGGTTATACTCACTTTATTAATGCATCTGTATTAAACGAGCGGTATGATTACGTTAATAAACCTATTACCATTGAATGGGATAAGAAAACAAATGAAATACAGTTTTTATGAAAAATGACAAAACCCAAATGCTAGTTACAAAAGTGTTACAAATGAATGACAATAAGTTTTACTCTCTGAAAGAGTTTAATGATATCATTGACATTCCTATGCCCCTTCCAGGGTCAATATGGAAATTGTTAATGCATAGGGAAATACTTGAATACTTTAACTTTAACAAACATGGAAAAATCAATATCAAAAGCATCA
>Ga0075473_10000745_pt1 | contig 13651 bp, 23 predicted proteins | sample DEB19_08_DNA_FD_76340 | JGI IMG/M metagenome (GOLD analysis project Ga0075473, IMG submission 76340) | Aqueous microbial communities from the Delaware River and Bay under freshwater to marine salinity gradient to study organic matter... | ecosystem: Environmental > Aquatic > Marine > Coastal ... | reverse complement strand
TTAGACAATGCGTATTTAGTAATCAAAAAACATTCAGAAATACTGCATCTTGAGTATCAAAGAGAATGCATTGATGAGAAACTTTTTAAGATTAAAGAAAATGACAAACAATAAACAACAAACACCAGTAGAGTTATTAGTAAAACTACTGTTAGAAAAAGTAGAAATAAAAGGAGATGGTTATGGAATTAATCATATAATTAATTTAGCCAAAGAAATAGAGAAGGAAAGAATAAAAGAAGCAATGCATATGCAAGTTAAAAAATATACAACTACATACTTGGATGAGGATGGTAACCCACAATTATCTTACGATATTCAAGATTCATTTAAAGATTATTGGAACGAAACATACGGAGGAGTTAAAGAATGAAAATCACAGTAAAGCACAAACAAACATACATAGAGGTTGATGATGTAATGGTAGGTAAAGACTGCGGTTTAATTTACTATAATAAAGAATACATAATTAAACTTTTGAAAGAAATAACTGAAAATATCATTAAAATACAAGGAGATAAAGAATGACAAACAATAAACAAATAGACTTTGATCTTCAAAGTTTTTTTCTTGGTATTTTTACGGGGATGGTTATTTCAGTAATAATTTTAACGATTTTACTATAACAAACAATAAACAAAAAACGGCAATGAAACTATACACAGAAGAACAAGTATTAAAAATGTTAGATTTAGCAAGGTTTACTTATAATTCAGAGGATAAAATACTTTTATCTCAAATTCCCATTGAACTACCAAGTGATGAGGAGATAGACAAAGCCAATGGTTATGCGTATTATGGAAAACCTGATGGTGGAAAATATATTGCGTTTAATGAAGGTGCAAAATGGATGCGTGATAAAATTCAAGGAGGTAACAAATGATAAAGACAATCGAAATGTACACCGTAATCTGCGATGGTTGCGGTAAGGATTCAAACGAAGACGCACTTTATGCTGCTTGGGGATGCAAACAACACGCCTTAGACATAGCGATGGAAGAAGGTTATTTTAGAGATGGAGACGAACATTATTGCACCGATTGCCATGAGTATGACGATGAAGACAATTTGATATTACACAAAACAAAGGAGGATAGCAATGACAAACAATAAACAACAAACAGCAGTGCAAGAATTTTGGGATAAAATAGCATTAAAACTATCTGTTGAACAAGCAGTAGAGTTTCTGCCTTTATTTATAGAATCCAGAGAAATAGAGAAGGAAAGAATTGAAACTGCATACAACAAAGGAACAGTTCATGGAATTGATTATCCTGAAAGTACACTACCAATAACTGGTGAACAATACTACAACGAAACCTTCGGAGGAGGTACACAATGACCCTTGACTTAAATAAACTTGAAAACAAACTTGATGAAGCGTTAAGCAATGAAACAAGTGAAACACTAAACAAATTTTTAAACGATAAAAGAATGACAAACAATAAACAACAAACGGCGGTGGAGTGGTTGTGGGAAATAGCATATAATCGAGAATTAACCGTTAAAGATTGGAAACAAGCCAAAGCAATGCACAAGGAGGAGATGGTAGATTTTGCAATGAAATTTATGATGCAAGATAGACCAGTGGTAACTTTTTACAACGAAACATTTAACAACAATGAGCAACACTAGAAAAACAAGAGAGATTGTGACATCAATCATCAACCGAGGGCTATTGAATCTCGAGCCAACAGTGCCAAACATCAACGCACTACACCGCGCAGTCATGTCGGTACTCGACAAGAACAAAGACCTATCGATCAACATAAAAGTTGACAACGATATGATGGAGAATGTATTTGTCACCGCGCTAGAAGGTGGTAGCAACTATTGGTATGAGATCCAAGACTATACCTTGGAGATCATAAGATCGGTTGAACCCGATGGTTCCCTGTCGGTAGCCACATGGAAAGCAATCTCCGAACATGGTGTAGAAGTGGATGTGTATGACGCAGAGAACGAAGAGATACTTGGCACGCTCACCTACGACAGCATCAAGGATAGACTGCAACTGATCAATGACGAAGGCCAAGCACTAGCATGCATGATGAACCTTATCATGGATGACTACGATGCCGGTGATGCTGATGCTGTGTTCCAGTACTTGGTGATGGGAGAAGTTGCATTTGGTTAACTATCTTTGAAGATGATTAAAGTTATTAAGAACGCTTGGAATTTTCTCCGTTGGCTTGACGACCAATGCCTGAAGGTAATGATGCACAACAAGACGGGGAAGTTCTGAGTGTCGTAACGACACCGGCTATGACACACCAAGAAATATTTAGAAAACTACACGCAATCACTGAGAAGATTGATGCCAACACAGAGGTTGCCCCATCGTACAACTTTGAAGACCCAAGGGAGTTGGCACTCGTCACTGAGTGGAGAGAAGAACTTGAAGAACTGAAAGAAAAAATCAAAGATTCAATTAAATGATGTAGCATCTTTGTATTATATTTGTAACAACAAAAGCAAACTTATTGGAGAACTATGAGCAACCTTTATTGGACTACCAAGACCGGCGTTGTAATGAACGTCGATGACATGGATGACAACCATGTACGCAACGCATTTAAAATGTTGTTGAGAAAGATTAAATCACAACCCACCACACAATTCAAAATCAATGGTGACATCGCGCAGATGATGATTGACGATGCCATTTATGAAGAGATGGCGGATCTATTATCAGATGAAATATGAAAGACTTACGCAAAGAATTATTGAACGAGAAGATGCAAGTGCATCCAAACAAGAAAGCCATTCAGTTCCTACAACGAGTACTTGATGGACATCCCGTAACCAAGATGGAATTCATTGACACTATGGTTGTCAAGTCAATCGATTGGGACTTAGCATTTGCTTTGGGATATCGATCTGATTGTGTAGAAGTATTGTGTTATGCAGGTGGGTTTAATATACAAGTGTTAGATGAGGGAGATTATCTTTATGAAGTCTTTGACAATCAAGAGTCTGACGAGATGCACACTAGAGTTAAATCAAAAGAAATAAAAGACATTATAAGTTTCATATGGAGATTTGAAGCAGACAAATTATTTAATAAAAGCAAATGAAAAAAATACTATTTAATCAATTCGTAAAACAAGTAGCAAATACATTCGGTATGAAGAACCCGGACGTAATGTTCGAGAGAACCAAAAGACAAGACATCGTTGATGCAAGGCAGTTACTTTTCTTTCTATGTATGGAAAGAGATATATCCCTTGCGGATATCCTAAGACTAATGGAAGAGCGGGGCTTGCCCCTTAAACACCCAGCAGTTATCAACGGAATCAACAAAGTAAAAGACAAGGTCGACAACGATCCGGACTATCGGTTCTTGGTAGACAAACTTCAGAGCGCAGTTGGCTTTGAGTTGGAAACAAAAATCTAATTAAATTTTATATGTCAGAAAAAACAAAATCAGTATTCGAAACATTGAGCGCAATCAATGTGAACGACAAGGTCGAAAAGAAAAGTGGGTTGACCTACCTCTCATGGGCATGGGCATGGGCCGAAGTAAAGAAGGCCTACCCCGATGCATCTTACCTAGTCCTTCGTGAGCCAAACACATTCCTCCCTTACTTCCACGACGAGGCTCTTGGCTACATGGTGATGACGCAAGTAACCATCCAAGGGCAGACGCTTGAGATGTGGTTGCCTGTGATGGATGGTGCCAACAAGGCGATGAAGCACGAGGCTTACTCATACTCTACCCGCTACGGCGACAAGTCAGTTGAGCAAGCAAGCATGTTCGACATCAACAAGACTTTGATGCGGTGCTTGGTTAAGAACTTGGCGATGTTTGGTCTCGGCCATTACATCTTTGCCGGTGAGGATTTGCCCGAGTCAGAGTCTGACTCAGTTGCCAACACCACTAGCAAGCCTATCGCCAAGGCGCCGGCTACCAAGACAGCCACCGAAGGTGAGGCCAAGCCACAACTAAAAGTTGACAGCGAAGACTGGCAGAAAGTTGTCAAGTGGATCGGCGACAACAAGACCAAATCATTCGAGGACATCGAGAAGATTTTGAAGCAACGCTTTTTAATCGCTCCTGCTGCACTAAAATCACTCAAGGCTATAGTAGATACCAATGGACAGGATTGAGTTGCTTAAATCGCTTGAAAACGACCAAGAATACTATACTGGGATAGGCAGACAGTTCCTGTCAAACTCAGACATAGGAACTTTGCTCAACAATCCGGGTGCTTATGGCAAATCTCGGAAGGATGGCAAAGCCTTGGCAGAGGGGCGTTTGTTCCACCAACTTCTGCTCGAGCCGGAGAAGGTGATAGACTTCCCCGTGTGTGACACATCGACACGCACCACCAAGGAGTACAAGTCGTTCATCCAAGAGAAGGGTGTTGAGTTCTGCATGTTGCAGAAGGAAGTGGATGATGTCATCCGTTGGACCGAAGCCATCAAGCAGAACTATACGTTCTACGAAATGATATACCAAGCCGACACGCAGTACGAGGTACCCGAGGTTACCGAGTTGTGTGGCTTAAGTTGGAAAGGTAAGGCTGACATCGTCACCCCCGATTGTATCATCGACCTCAAGACCACAGCAGACATCAACAAGTTCAAGTACTCTGCCCGCTCGTACAACTACGACAGCCAGTGCTACATCTACCAACAGTTGTTCGGCAAGCCATTGATCTTCTTGGCTGTCGACAAAGAGACATGCCAACTTGGGATGTTCAGACCATCAACAGAGTTCGTTGAAGGCGGAGCCAAGAAAGTTGAGCGTGCCTCAGAGATTTTCAAACGATACTTCGGTGACAATGCCACCGAGTCTATCATCAACCATTACATCACAGAAATTTTATAAACACATGTCACAAGAAAAAGTATTCGCAGATGGCTTCTCTTTCAAGAGAAACGAGAACGCCCCCGAGTTTGTAGTAGGCAGACTCTCAATCAAAGTTGAAGACGCGGTAGCGTTCATGAAAGAACACCAAAAGAATGGATGGGTGAATGTATCCATCAAGTACGGCAGAAGTGGTAACCCATATTGTGAACTCGATATGTACGAACCCACCAATATGTCGAAAAATCAGGGTGATATGTCAAAAAATCAGGGGTCTATGTCGAAAAATGTACAACCCCATGTTGAAAAAGAGGAGGACGAGTTACCATTCTAAACCCAATAAAGACGGGACTTAAGGGGAGTTCGCTCCCCTTTTTTGTCCCCCTAAAATGTTGAAATGTTAAAAAAAAATTCCTTATTCTCTCTCTCTCTTTATCTCTCTCTCTCTTTATTTATTATTCTATTTTCATTTTTATTTTTAACATTTTCAACATAAATTAAAGTAACTAATTGATTATCAATAACTTACAATTTTGAAAGTCAACATATTTTCAACATAAAATCGTCATAACCATTACGAAATCAACATGAATGTAACTATTTTCCAAAGTATCAAGGACACATCGACACCATTCCATCGGGATGTGATGGGTATATTGATCCGCATCAAGGAGGGGACGAGCAAGGATCTCGTCAAGAAGATTAGGTCTGAAAAGAACAAGACCGAAAGAAACGAACTGAAGAAACAACTACCCGCCATCTGCTTTTCGGGTACGTTCAACAAGAGAAATGACAACGCATTGCTTGAGCATAGTGGTTTAATATGCTTGGACTTTGATGGGTATGAGAAGCAGAAGGTATTGCTTGAGGACAAGGACATGCTTACCAAGAACAAGTTTGTGTTCTCGGTATTCGTCAGCCCTTCGGGCAATGGCTTGAAGGTATTGGTCAAGATACCGGCTGACGCAGAGAACCATCAGAACTATTTCAACAGCCTTGAGAAGTACTTCAACTCGGTATACTTCGATAAGACATCAAAGAACATCTCTCGGGTATGCTATGAGTCTTACGACCCATTGATATACATCAACGAGAACTCGTCCATATGGGATAAGATTGAGGAGCCGGAGTACCAAGAGGTGACCCGTAACGTAGATGCTCCGACCATCACCATCACTGACGAGAACAAGATTGTAGACATCCTCATCAAGTGGTGGGTCAAGAAGTACCCAATGAGTGAGGGTCAACGAAACCACAACGCATACATACTGGCCATGGCGCTGAATGATTTTGGTATCAACCGAAGCCTAGCGTCCTATGTGCTGAACCAATACGCCACAGAGTCGTTCGACTTGGCGGAGATACAACGCACCATTGATTCTGCATATGCCAACAAGCAGAACTTTGGTACCAAGGCATACCAAGACGAGGAGCGCATCAATCAGATACGCGCCAAGATGAGGAGGGGTGTGCCAAAAAAAGAGATACGCATCCAATTGCAGGACTCCAACTTGGATAGCGATGTAATCGAGACTGTGCTTACCAAGATTGAGGAAGAGAATTCCAAGCAGACATTTTGGTCCAAGTCAGACAAGGGAGTCATCAAGATTATTCACATTCAGTTCAAGCAGTTCTTGGAAGACTCGGGCTTCTACAAGTACTGCCCGGAGGGTGGCAAGAACTATGTGTTCGTGAAGGTAACGAACAACCTAGTAGACCACGCTTCAGAGAAAGAGATAAAGGACTTCGTGCTTACGCACTTGCTTGACTTGGATGACATCTCGGTATACAACTATTTCGCCGACAACACGCGGTTCTTTAAGGAGGAGTTCTTGTCCATGCTATCGACGATTGAAATCTATTTCATCGAGGACTCCAAGGACATCGCCTACCTGTACTACCGCAACTGCGCTGTGAAGATTACCAAGAAAGACATCATCCCCATTGACTACTTGGACTTGGGTGGTTACGTATGGAAAGACCACGTGATTGACAGGGTGTTCTCGCTATGCGATGTTCGTGAGAGTTGCTACTACAACCGGTTCATTGAGAACATCTGCGGTAACGACGAGTCAAGGGTTGAGTCAATGCAGTCGACCATCGGGTTCTTGATGCACGGCTACAAGAACTTATCGTTCTGCCCTGCGGTCATCTTGAATGACGAGGTAATCAGCGACAACCCAGAGGGTGGTACGGGAAAGGGATTGTTCATGAACGCGTTGTCTCACATGAAGAAAGTGGTGACCATCGATGGTAAGTCGTTCACCTTTGAGCGGTCGTTCGCCTATCAGTTGGTGTCTGCCGACACGCAGATACTGGTATTCGATGACGTGAAAAAACACTTTGACTTCGAGCGTCTCTTCAGTGTTGTCACCGAAGGCTTGACGCTTGAGAAGAAGAACAAGGATGCAATCAAGATACCATTCAGCAAGTCACCAAAGATTGCCATCACCACCAACTACGCCATCAAGGGAGCGGGTAACTCGTTCGCTCGACGCAAGTGGGAGTTGGAGTTACACCAATACTACAACAAGAACTACACTCCGCTTGATGAGTTCGGTAAGTTGATGTTCGGTGAGTGGAACGATGATGAGTGGTGTGAGTTCGACAACTACATGGTGGGTTGTTTGAAGTCTTACCTTGCCACCGGCCTTGTCAAGAGCAAGTTCGTCAACCTAAAGATACGGCAGTTGTCTGCTGAGACTTGTCACGATTTCATCGAGTGGTGTGGATTGGTGGATGGGTTTGAGAACAAGTTGCTCGAGCCTAACAAGAGAATACGAACGAACGAATTGTACTCTGACTTTGTCGACAACTACCCCGACTACGGACCACGATCCAAGATGACAGTGTCCCGTCAGAAGTTCTCAAAGTGGGTGTACTCATACGCAGTGTTCAAGTCTACATCAATGCCCGAGGAAGGCAGAGATATGGCAGGCAAGTGGCTAATCATAAAGAAGAAGGAGGTTAAGAATGATGAGGGAACTGATTGAGCCAATCAGCGGGTACACTGACAAGGAGATGTACGAGTGGTGTTTGCTACTGAAGAATACAATGGAGACCACAGTGACACGCAAGAAGAAAGTCAAAGGGGTTGAGGTTGAGGTTGAAGAACAGATGTTTGAACCCAACCCCGAGGCAGAAGAACGCATAAACAAAAGCATAAAATTCTACTTAGATAAGATGGGAAAAGGAAATATCCAACTCAGAGATTACCAATTGGACATCGTCAACCAAGGCGTTGAGTGTCTTCGAAGACACCGGTTCTTGTACTTGGCGATGGAGGTTCGCACTGGCAAGACATTGACATCGCTGAGTATCAGCGACAAGATGGGATGCAAGGATGTGCTGTTCGTCACCAAGAAGAAAGCCATCTCATCCATCGAGCAAGACTACGTCATGCTTGGTGCGTCGTTCAAGATTGATGTGATCAACTACGAGAGTCTGCACACCATCGCAGACACCAAGAAGTGGGACATGCTAATCTTGGATGAGGCTCACTCGCTTGGTGCTTTCCCCAAGCCAAGTGGCCGTGCTGAGTTGGCCGGGCAGATCATTGCCAAGCAGAAGCCAATGGTGATACTACTGTCGGGTACGCCAACGCCGGAGTCGTACTGCCAAATGTACCACCAAGTCTACACCATACCGGGTAATCCGTTCGCGGAGTTCAAGAACTTCTACCGCTTCGCTGATCAGTATGCCAACATCAAAAGCAAGAAGGTGAATAGTTTATTCATCAAGGACTATAGCGATGGCAAGCCGGTGATTTTGGAGATGATGAAACCATACACCATCAGTTACTCTCAGAAGGAGGCAGGCTTTGTGGTTGAGACCACCGAGGAGATTCTTGAGGTAGAGATGAAGCCGGCTACCTACAAATTGATTCAGCGATTGAAGACTGACTTGGTCATTGAGGGCAAGGACGAGGTAGTACTGGCTGATACATCGGTGAAGTTGATGACCAAGATGCATCAGATGTACAGTGGTACGATTAAGTTCGAGAGCGGGAAGTCGATGGTCATCGATACCACCAAGGCTGAGTTCATCAAAGAGAACTTTGAAGGGTGCAAGATTGGTATCTTCTACAAGTTCAAGGAAGAGTTCGAGGCGCTCAAGCAGGTGTTCGGTGATGAGTTGACCACCGAGTTGGATGAGTTCAACAACACATGGAAGAACATCGCGCTTCAGATTGTGTCGGGGCGTGAGGGGATATCACTGAAGAAGGCTGAGTACTTGGTGTACTACAACATCGACTTCAGTGCTACGAGTTATTGGCAGAGCAGGGATAGGATGACAACGATGGACCGGTTGAAGAACCAAGTGTACTGGATCTTCGCCAAGGATGGCATCGAGCATAAGATATACCAAGCGGTAAAAGATAAAAAAGATTATACTCTTAAACATTTTGAGAAAGATTTATTTAGTTTGTAAAAATATGGAGAACAATAATTTGCCAGCAAGAGTGATGCAAGCCACCGTCAACAATCAGATTGAGTGGCGTGTGTACTACCACCAAGAAATCGCTGCGAGATTCGCGCAGTACAATCACGCAATTTTTTTCAGGGATTATTTAAACGAAAATTATGATTAGCCCTCAAGAACAAGCAGAAGAGTTAGTTGATCAGATGTACTATCAGATATTCGATCAGCACACGCCCGACACATGGAACAAGTCTAAGCAATGTGCATTGGTTGCAGTGGACAACATCCTCAACAACTTTGGCGCCCTAACTGATGGCAAGTCTCACTACTGTGACTACGCCGCTATCAAGCACTATACCCAAGTAAAAGAAGCAATAGAAAAACTATGAACACAGCAGTAGAACAATTCATTGAGTGGCTTAAGGAGTTCCATCCCGATGCTGTTCCCGGGCCAGAGACCATACAACATTTCTTGATGAGAGAAAAGATCGATCAGCAAATGGCCTACAACGCGGGCTTCTCGAAAGCGAAGTCCCTCTACTTGGATGGAGAATGAGACAGACTACCGCCCAGTTAATCATCAATAAGTTTGACGAACTTAGATGGATAGAGTTTTGTATTTGGCTTAATGACAACCGAGAGTTAGTGGCAAAGCACAACAAGGATGACATCGAATACTCCCACTTTAATGGGGCGTTGAAGTCTCAGTCATCTGCTGACTACTACCGAAACACATACAACCCATACCTAGATAAGGTGGTCATCACCCGGGTATGGGGCAATGGTGGTTGGTTAAATAGATTGATTTACAATAAGAAAGTTATCGGAGATTTCATTAGTTTTGAAGAAGCGATGCATTTCGTGGAATCAAATTATGACCGAGCAACAGATACAATCAAAGAGAATAAAACAACTTGAGCAAGCCGGCTACTACGTAATCAAATTAATCAAGACCAATAAGAATGGCATCCCCGACCTCGTTGCTATACCGCCAAGATCTAGAGTCCTTTTCAGTGAAGTCAAGACCCCCACTGGGAGGTTGTCAAAACTTCAAGAGTTCAGGATCAAGGAACTTACTGAGCATGGCGTACGCACGGAGGTGTATAATGGAGTAACCGACATGGATCCTCAGAAAAGAAAAGAGTCTGACAGAGCCGAGAGAATTCTTTTTAACATTGAAGAATGTCAGGAACTGTTGACTAATCTTTACGAGGGGTTGGTCGATCGTGAGTACGAGTCCGCAACCAAAGACGCTCAACAAATTATCATAGAAATAAAGACTATAATCAAATCGATAGAGGAAGATGATTTCTAATGAAGAGATTCAGAAGCGCAAACATAAAGCAATCGAAACATTCATAGCCACCTTTGGTGGTACATATCAAGCCCAGGTCAGAGGCGATATTGATTACAAGATATTCAAGGATGGTGAATTGCTTGCGTACTTGGAGGTAGTTCCAAGGTACAAGACCATAGCCACTGCATACCCATTGGTGATGCAAGCATCTCGCATGATTAAACTCATAGAGAAACGCCACAATCCTGTGGTGTTATGGGCGTGTGATGATGGGGTAATTTATGCCCGTGCAAAGAACATTGACGGTCAAATAAAATGGGGGAGTTTCCTCCCCCATCTTGATCTTGCTGAACACGGAGAACTAATGTGCTACTACGCAAAACAAAAGCACTTCAAATATATAAAATATAATTGACTTACTTGCCAGAACCAAAGCCTTTACTGCCGAATCCCTTTGATTTTTTACCACCTCCGAAACTACTTCCTCCAAACTCTCGCTTCATTCTCTGCTTAGGTACGTAGTTGTAGTAATCATCTTTCATCCGGCGTTCAAGTGCGTTTTTCTCTTGCTCGAGTTTCCTTCTAGCCGCATCCTCTGTTCCTTCGCCATAGTACTGCTCATAAATCTCTGGGTAGTAACGCTTAAGGTCTGACTTGTTAAGCCCCATTGGCTTAAACTCCTCTTTTTTCTTACCTTGCTCATCCAACTCCTTATCGAGTTCGCTGTAGATTGACTTATTGACTATGGCCCTGATGTCCTTGTAGAGTGGTACATAACCAAGGTTACCAAGTATCTCAAGTGGGACACGGATATTCTTCTCTGCTTCCTGCCTTTCGATTGCTGCATCCTCTTTCTTTGGCTTCTCAGTGAGTTTCTTTGTCACAAGGTTCAATGACTTCAATGCAGGTGAGTAAGGCCCGGAGATGTTGGCTAACACGTCGAACGCTTCGAGCGATTTACCTTTCTTCTCGGGCGGTATGAATGTGTATTGGATGGCATCCTCGTATGGGTCGTACTCGCCATCACGAAGGAAGTCCAAGTATTTCTCGTTGGCTTTCTCTATGCCGTAATTAATTACTGACCTTGCCGCGTTACCAAAGTCTCTACCAAGGAATAAACTCGTGAAGGTAGAAGCCAATCCTTGCCCCAACTTCTGAGCAAATGATTTGTCATCATCCTCCTCTTCGTCATCTAGGAATAGGCCATAGAAGAATTCACTCGCCATCTTACTCATCACAGTGTACACCGTCATACGAGTAACAACCGCCGCCATAAGTCTTGCTGCTTGCCCCTTGGACATGTTGCCGTTTCCAAAAAATGCATAAATCCCTCTGCGTGCTGTTAGGTATTCGCCAATCTGAAACTTCAACATAAAGTTGTCGAATACTTTTGCAAACTTAGTAACTGCTTTTCCTCTCTCATCAGAAGCAATATATGCTCTGAGCGCATTCATGTATGGGTTATCTACGTTACCCGCCATGGTCACCTTCTCATCTGCTACACGACCGGCTGCTTCAAGAGCCTCCTTGTTTTGTATCATGTAGTCAGCATCGTTGGCTTCAATCTTATCGTAGTCTGGCTTCTTACCTGCAAAATCTTGGAACGCCATGTCGAAAGATCCGAACCACAAAGGTCTCATCATGATTTTATCAGGTGAAGAAATCAAAGTATCGGCAGTCAATTCTGCTGTGTTCTTTAATTTTTTAGTAGTGTTGTTGTGAATGGTGGCAATGACGTTGACAGTTTCTCCTGTTAACTTACTAGCCCCTATACCAGTCCGCTTACTCAACACACTAGGGTCAACCATTCTGCCTTTGAGCGGATCAGATCCGTATACACGACTAATAACCTTACTACCAACCGACTCCATGATGTCAACCGCTTTACCACCACGAATTATCTTCATCATATTCAAGCCTGTAAACCACTCTTTAGGATTAACCATAGCAACATATGCCATGTTGGAAGTTAATTCCGTAAAAGCCCTCGGGATACCACCAAGCATCGCTCTATATCCGGTCTTAGCCATCTCTTGGATAACCTGTTCTACGAATGAATCATTAAACGCTGCTTGATCAAGTGATGACTTCAATGCTAATTCTAATGCGTCATTGATTACATCGATGATTGTATTGGTGTCTTCCGTAAGTGTTCCATTCTCTTCCATCATCTTTCTCGTGGTGTTGATAGTCTTTCTTGCTACCCTCACTGGGTTTGTCAGGTAGTAATCCATCAATACAAACTTTGCACCTCGCTGAACGGTTGAGAATATATCGAAGTTGATAGCCTTGGCTTCGGGGGTTCTTTCAATTAATGACTTTGCCTTGGTTGATACCACATTCTTGGGATCAAACTTACTCATCACATCGGCAATTGGATCCGCTTCTTGCCCCTTTGTTGGCAACACGCTGATGTGGTTGTACTCGTTGAGCAACTTAACTTTATCGCCACGAATAACATCGCCTGTGAATATGGCCTTGTCTTCTACCTCTTTGTTAATCTTATCAAAAAGATCTATCGCTTCTTGCTCTGCTGTGTTGAAAGAGTTCTTTAGTTTTTCGGCATCGATACCACCATTGCCATCGCTATAATCCTTGGCAATCTTCTCAAGCATCTTTGCATCCTCGTCACCATAATTTGTATTACCACCCTTGATGGCTTTTATGGTTTCGTTGATGTACTCAATGGCTGGGTTTACGCTAGGATTGCCGGGGTTAGCCTGGAACTCTCGCTGTATGCGATAGATTGCCATCTTCATCTTGGACTCAACGATTTTGTTCTCATTGTTTCCATAAGACTTGGCAATTTTGTTCAGTGCTTCTTCTAATTTTTGATTTATCTTTTCTAGTTCAAGGGCGTAACGCTGTTGGTTCTGAGCCAATGAATTGAACAAAGAGTTAAATATATCCTTGGCTTTGAAGTCCCCAAATAGTTCATCGATGTTGAACAATGGCGTAGACTTGACTCTTTGGAACAAGGCTTTTCTTTTGTTGGTTATTCTCAACTTTAACTTGGCGAGCGTTGGCATCTTTGCCTTGGCAATAGCCTTGCTTAAGAAGCCAGCGTTCTCCGCCGCAATCAAGTCGTTGTTGATACCATTGGCATAGGCAGGGAAGTA
>Ga0075473_10000730_pt1 | contig 13754 bp, 6 predicted proteins | sample DEB19_08_DNA_FD_76340 | JGI IMG/M metagenome (GOLD analysis project Ga0075473, IMG submission 76340) | Aqueous microbial communities from the Delaware River and Bay under freshwater to marine salinity gradient to study organic matter... | ecosystem: Environmental > Aquatic > Marine > Coastal ... | reverse complement strand
TACCATGGAACAATCCCTCGCCCTCTATTAGAGAGTTTTGTGGAAACAATAGTTCCATTAGTAGTAGTCTCGATATTTGCATATGCAGGTTCTCCGGTTGGAGAACTGACGATGATGTAATCGGTATTGCTGTATCCAGTACCCCCGTCTGATATTCCAATCGAACTTACGACATTTGTGTTAAAGTATCGTACATCGCCACCAGTTGAATTTACAGTAAACATGTTTAAAGATGAAGCATTGACGAATCCTGCACCACTTACTGTTAAGTTTACGTGTGTTAAACCACCAGTAGAATTGGTTACAGCGTTTCCTACTGCATTGATGTTACCGTTAGTAACGCGTATAACATCCGTGTTCACTGCAAATCCATCATATACGCTATTTGCTACTACTATATTTTGAATAATATTTGCGTTTAAATACCGAGTGTTTCCTCCAGACGAATTAGCAACTAGAATTTTCAAGCTTGCTGAAGTGAATCCTCCTCCAGAATCAGTAATGTTTGTAGTATACGTCGGATTGGCTTGGTACTCAAAAATAGTGTCTGTTATTGTAGAACCAGCCATCCACAATTTTCCTAAACTATGATTTAGATATACCGTCGTAGGTCCTGACTCTAAAGGTTCAAAATTAAGATTTGCATAGGAAGTAGTTACTATAGATTCAACGTTCCAAGCTTGTGTAAGATTGAAAGAATATAATATTGATCGTCCCGATTCAACAACGTAGACAACAGTGCCGGTGCTGTCCAATGAAACGCTTTGATACGCTGGATTGCTAGGCCCGCTTGATATATTTGGATTTACATTTGCATTGTAAGTTGCAGTTGATATGCTCCAAGGAGTAGATAGATCGTATTGCTGTATTCTATCTGCAGTGCTTCCTATGATATATGCTCTTGTTCCATCAGATTTAAACCAGACACCAGTAGGAACTGGTTCTCTAGCAAACGTAACTACGTTTGCTACATAAGACATAGTTTGAACGTTCCAGGCTTGTGACAATGAAAACTGTAAAATACCATTAGCTGCTCCAGTTGTATTTGCTGAAGCAACATATATTGAAGTACCATCTGACTTTATATACAAATCATTTGGATTAGTATGAAAAAGAGCGCCTGCTACAGTATTTCCTGCATGTGTAGATGTTGTAACATCCCATGCAGTACTCAAATCATACTGTGATATGATGTCTGCGCCTGAGCCAATAGTAAAAAATCTAGTTCCATCTGATTTGAAAAATATCCCAGTAGGCACACTTTCGCGTGTCCCCAAATATCTACTTCTACCAGTATAATACATGTTATATATGTTCGAGATTTGTCCGTTCGCTATTAGATTAGCTGATCCATTTGCTGTTCCACCATAAAACACAATCTGATCATTGTTTGCAAAATTAGTAGCAACACCTTCTAATTCTACTCTAAACGTAGCACCAGAACCAACTGGGTCTGAGATCGTTGCAGTTGGTGGTGTAGTGTAACCAAATCCAGCATTAGCCAAAGTAACATATGAAATTATACCACCGCCACCTGTGCCATTTGTAAAAAATGCTACAGCGCCGTGGCCATTATCACTGCTCGTGATAGTAACAGAATTTGCTAAGACTGGTATTAAGTTTGCGCCTATTCCATTTGCTTGGGCATTGATAGAGATGGTAGTAACACTTCTTAAGTACTGCGTAGTATCATCAGTTGTTGCCGTTATATTAATAGCTGTACCATTTATTTTATCAGATAATTTTATACCAGTAGTGTTTGCATCTACGATATAATATATTTGATTATTTGTTAAGCCTCCTATAGTAGGCTGACTGCTTCCGGAATAATAGTAAACGGCTTGTCCATTTGCTAATCGACTTGGAGTAATTCTGATAAAATCATCAGCTGATATTACATTTGAACTATTTCCAGAAAACAGTACGGTATTACCATAACCATTTCCGTTTGCAACCATAGTGATAGACGTTATCTTACCAGTGCTATCATTTGAATATGTAGCGTTTGCACCAAAACCGGAACCATTAAATACTAATATGTTATTTGCTGTAGAGTTATAACCAATACCACCGTCTGCTATGTCTACTCTTAATAATTTAGTAGCATCATAGTTGCCTCCTCCAGCAGTAATGATTATATTTTTTATTCTGTATGAAGGAGCGCTGTTACTTATAGGCGCAGAACTAACTATTTTGCTATCAAATCTTCTTTTAAATCCTCCAGATGAATTAGCAGCAAAATATTCAATATTTGGATTTGATAAATTAAATCCAAAATTATTTCCAGAATTTACATTGACTGTTCTAAGGGAACCGTTTTCATATGTGATAACATTAGCTACAGCGTTTCCTTGTGGATTCGATGGACTTACAAATATGATGTTATCACTGTTTGCGTACAATCCTTCATCACCAGTTGGTGAAGCTGGATCTTCCCAAATGCTATACGAAGATGAAGTGAAATCTAAATCAAGAGAAGTACCAGTAGTAAGTAATAAATCTGTCTCATTGAAATAAGCATTAATAACTTTAGCGCCGTTGGAATAACCACCAGAGCTATTGGATATTTTTACACTTATCCCATTTGCTTGAAGAACTGCAGTGAATGTACCTACGAGTGAAGGTGTTCCAGGAGGAGTTACTGTAGGCGGAGAAGTATACCCTTGTCCTTTTGATGTAAATACAATTGACGTTACGTTACCAAGTGAATCCGTTATAGCTGTAGCAGTTGATGTTGCCCCACCACCAGAGAAAGCAACAGATCCGTTTTGATAACCAAACCCACCATTTACAATTTTTACATATGCAATTTCATTGCACGCAAATCCCTTACCCCTATTAGTTATGGTTGTTGTAAGTATTCCGCCAATCGAATTAGTGGATAAAGAAACAATCGCATTTACACTTACTCCCGTTCCAGACACTTCTATGTAATCATTGTTTGAATACGCTCTTCCATTAGCGGAAAATGTTGATCCTGAAATTATTCTAGAATTAAAATGCCTGACGTTTCCATTTTCAGTATTTGAAGCAAATATAACAGGTGATGAAGAATCACTTATTCCATACCCAGCTGATAATAAAGAAATAGTTTGTATGTAACCGGTTGAATTTGTCGAAAGATTGGCTGAAGCATTAATAACTACATTTGAAACGGTAATTAAATCTGTAGTATTTGAATACGTTAAATTTCCAGATGAAGAAACAACTATTCCATTCAGCGTTCCTATGCTTATTACATTTTTACTTGTAGTAGATACTAAAACAGTTCCATTTATTCTATTTAATTTAGCTTGTATTATTTCTTCAGTGTCTTGAAAGCTACCATTTAAAGAGTCATAATTTAATTTTACATTATGAAATTTAGGATCTTTTAATATTCCTATTGTTCTAAAGTCATTATCTGTAGATATTTCATCGTTTTCGTTGTTTGAAAATTTAACGCTGATGCCAAGCCTTGTTGCAAATAATTCAGATTCAACATCGTAGCCATGACCTCCACGTGGTGAATATATTACTCTTAATTGCGCGTTATTTTCATTTGTTCTAGAAACTGGATTCGCGTATACAGAAGCATCTGCAAGAAAATAACCTTCACCAGGATTTAACATTTCTATTCTATAGATAGAATTAGAAGCCGATGTATTAACCAAAGCTCTAGCTTCAGCATTAATAGTTTGTCTTCCATCGCCGACAATTTCTACACGAGGCATGATTTCATAAAAACTAGTCGTAGGATCAGTTATAAATTGTTTATCAATTGTTATAACAAAATAACCTCCTGAAATTGCACTTCCAGTAATCGTTCTATATTGACCTAATCCTGGATTAGAAGTTATTTTTATTATACATCCTTCATAAAAATTAGTTGTAGTAGTTGCATTAGGAGATGTTATTCGATATGTTAAAGGGTTTCCTCCAAATTTTATATCATCTGAAGAAAATTGACCTGTTAAAAAATTATTATATTTTCTTCCTTCTGAAACAATTTTAATTACATCTATTCCACCGTTTACTGCGTTTGAGGAAACATTTGAATCAGGAATAACAGGAATATAATCATTAGTAGCAAATTTATTAAAAGTCGTGCTATCGATTTGATACATGTATTTCCAAATATATCCATCCGCTGTTTCATAGTAAGAGTCATCCGCAGAAGTTGCACTGAATAATGGTTGACTTGTAGAATTAGCTCCATTTTTATTATAAAGACACTTAAACACATAATATGTACCTCCTTCTGGAGATACAACAAAGAAGTTTTTGTTTTGTAAAGTTTTATCTAAGCTATCATACATTGCATATGGAATGCCTGTAGTCCAGTTGTGCCTAGCAACCATTGGTTTTACATCATTTGATGTAATATTTTTAGCAAACGTCATTTCATCATAAATGCGAGTACTTAAAGATTCTATATCGGTATTTGGAGCATCAATTGCTTGATCTCCTAAAGTGTATTCAGTTGGCTTTCCACCAAAGACGTAATAGATGGTGTTTGCTGGTTCAGTAATAGATTCTATAAATTGGCGAACGTGATGAAGTTTAAAATCCGGTGTAATTAATTTATTATTTGCCATTTTGATCTCTTAGTGTTATTCTATTACAATAGTGCTGTTAGCTACTTGAATAGTAGAACTATTTTTACTTTCAATCTCGACGCCCGGAAACATTTTTGTTCCTGCAACATGCAAAACTTTCTTTAACATGTTTTTATATCGTTCAAATGGTATTCTACTTATTATTTGATATGAGTAATCTTGATAAAAATCATTGTCATGAAGATATTTATCTCTACTCAAAAAGCCTTTAGTATTTTGATAGAAACCAGATCCTTCGCCTTGTTTGATATTAGATCCTTTAGCGAGGCCGATCGTAGATTCAGAATCATTTTCACGCTGAAAAGACATTATATCTGCTGGTTCATACGCAAATCCTGAATCTATAACTTTTAGAGTTTTAACGTAACCGTTTGCAATGATAGTGTTAGCTTCAATTATAGAATTTAATCCAGAAATTGATTGATCATCTTCTATGTTAAGTACTAAAGCGTTATATGCAGATGTTTCACCTTGAAGATATATCGATGCAGCATCATCGATTACTTTAAAAAGATTTAATCTTTTAACTTTAAAAGAATTATTATTTATTATTTCTTGTATAACGCCAAATTTTTCATAGTTACCATTTTGAATATAATGATAACTAGTAGAACCAGTAGGTGTTAACACTACAGAATCTGTTGCACTTAAGCTTATTTTTAATGCAAACCCAGATGAATTAGATGAAGTTATATAGTACGTTAAGCCATTAGCAAGTCCACCAATAACGCTGCTTCCAGTTTGTGTTGTATACACAATTGGTTCATCATCTATAAAAGGATGTCTATTCATGTAAATAAATGATGAAATTACATTAGAAGAAGATCCATCAAATAACTTTTTACTGGAAATTAAAATATTTTCTTTATTGGCGAGTCTAGCTGTGTCTCCATCTATAGTGATTATAACGTCATGTTTATTATAACCCGCAATAACTGGTTCTATTACTGTTATGAAAGGATCTAGTGTATAGTCTTCACCGGGATTGACTAATCCTAAATTAGTAATAGTTCCAATTGTAAACATCTCTTTTGCTAATATAGAATTAATACTACCATAAGTTAAATTGCTAAAAGGACTTGCAGGAAAGCCATATGAATTAGAACCAGATAATGCGCTGTTTGAACTCGCATCTATCTTCATATTTAAATACGGCGCGCCGTAGATATTGTAGCCATTGATGAAATCAGTATTTAATCTATATGTCTCTTCATCATCTAAACTGCTAATTCTTAAATCTGCTAAGCTACCTTCTCCAGCTAAATCTAATATGCCTGAACTGTATGCTGCAAAAGAATGACCGTTTTCATTAGATCCAGCTGTTAAATTTATGACAGTTTCTGCTTGAGAATCTGATAATGTTTTTGCTAGTTTTATTCCAGATGAATTCGCCACAGTCACATAGTAAACTACATTATTGCAAAGTGAATTTAATCTAGTTCTTCCTGCTTTTACTTCATAGACAATAGCTTGGCCATTAGCAAATGAATGATTGTTTAAAGTGATGAAATCAGTAGATGTACTAACGTCTGTTGCTGGATTGAAAGAATATTGATTAGAAGAAATATTATATACATACAATTTATTTCTATAATCAAATAATGATCCTAGTTTAGTGTTTCCAGCAAAATTATTTCCAGAGCTAACTACAGCAGTAAATGAATGTCCATTTTGATTCAATCCCTTCGTAAGAGAAATTACATTTCCAGCAGGTGTTGCTGATAATTGTATACCGCTATTATTAGCTAATCTAGCATAATATGTAAAATTGGGAACTAGGCCTATTAAAGCCGTATTACTTTCTGTAACGTTATAACGAATAAATTGTGCGTTAATAAACCCACTATTAGGAATAGAGATAAAATCCGTAGTCTCATTAACATCTGTAAATGCATTAAAAAATTTAGGAGTAGCAGTATTAACTACTTTAACAGTAGGAGCAGTTATGTATCCTGAGCCTGGATTTAATAAATTTATTGCTGATACGCTACCGTTTGCTGGATATGTAACGATTAATCCAACTGCTCCATATCCTTCTCCATCATCTGACTGAAACGTTACTAATTGACCATTAGAATAACCTGATCCCATGTTAGTAACTTGAACAGAAGCTATAGAGGTTTCCGACGTATCATAGATTCCTATAGTAGTAGAATAAGATGATATTGTTGAGTTTGAATTAGAAGATTTTCCTTTTAAATTAAATGAAGATAGAAATGAACCTTCAGTTCCTGTTACTGTTACAAGTGTTTGCCCGGCTTCTTGTTTTACTTCTTGAACAATTGCGTTTACCCATTCACCGTGGCTATCATTTGATTGGTAAACTTCTTCTCCTACTATAGGAAGTCTACCACTTGAAATATTAGTGAGCAACAAAACATTATTCGTAGAAACTCCCATGATATTAGCGGTGGATGTTTTATCAATTTTAACCGTAATATTTGCAGATGAAGCGTTTCCTGACACGTAAAGAGTATTGTTTATATCTGGTAATGAACCAGATATAACAGAAAGATTCATGTTTCCTGTTGTAGAGCTAGATTGAATATTAATAATTCTAGAAATGCTTGTTACATCACCTGAATTATATGAATAAAGTAATGAGTTAGCAGATAAAGTTCCTACAAGAGTATCAAATTCAATGTATGCTTTAGGCTGTATCAAAGAATTAAATAATTTAAATGGTTTAGTATTTCCGATCGAAGATGAAACATTATTAATTACTAGTGCTTTTTCTGAGATGATTATTTTAGGTGAAGTAGTATATCCCCATCCGCCATCAATTAAAGTAAAATCAACCTGGCCCGTAGTATTAATTACAGATGTAACTAGCGCTTTGCCATTGAATCCAGTATTTGATATTAATGTTACTACATCGCCAACAACATAATCAGAAGCACCAGTAATTACTTGAAGTTCATTCAATGAACCTATTACGCTCGGAGTTCCTCGTGGATCAGTTGTTCCTGTGTGAACTAATTGTTCACCATATTGAAAATTTCCGCGTCTATTAGTTATAAAAAAAATGTAAATATTTTTTGAAATTTTTACAGGATCCCCATTAGAATCAAACTGATTATTGACTTTCTTTTTGATAGCATAATTTTCCACGAAAGCAGTAGCACCACTAGTTAACCCAGTAATCTGTTTCCCTTCAAAATCTGGGTTATATATGCTTTCAGATACTTCTAAATACTGAGGAACTTTCCACGTATTATCAGATAGTTTAAAAAGGTCATCACCTGGATAATATACTTTTGCTGGCTGCGCATATACCAATTTAAAAAACAAATCTATAGATCTTTGAGTTCCTTTTGACCTATAAAAATCTAAAGCATTTTTAACAAAAAGTCTTTTGTTTGAAGCAGTATCAAACTGTATATTTTTTAAAGTTTGCTCTTTAAAATAAACAATAAAATCTTCTACGGTTTCATCTATATCATGATATTCTAGAAGTTTTCGTGAGTGATATAAGACATTATTTGATTGTTCTAGCCATTCATAATATGATTTAACTAATGCTATAAATTGAGGACCTTCTTCTTGGTAGAAAGAAGGAAATTGAGATGCTATAAGAGGTGATATATGTGGAGTAATATTTTTCACGATTATTCTCGTTCTGGCATAATAGTAATCTTTATATCAGAATCTTTAATCGATAAAATGGTTCTCAGCTCTGAAAGAATGTCTTTTGATTTTGTTCTAGCATATATTTTTATATATTCTCCAGTATAATCATCTATTTGAAGATTGTTAATTATTAAACTTCCATCTTCATAATTAACACTTCCTACAATGCTTACTTCTATATGATCATTTTCTTGAACTGTTTTCAATTTTAAATTACCCATTCCATCGTCTTCTAAAATAACTTCTTGTTTGTTCACGATAAATTTAGTAGAAGTTATAGCACTTAAAAATACAGAAGGATGTGTTGTAGCAAGATCTGCAAAATCATCTTCTAATGGTTGCTGAAAATAAACATTATAATTTGTTTTTTGGCCTAACGTAGGCACTAAAGTACGTATTGCTCTAACAGTCGTATCGTTGCTTATGATACTTTTATCTGTATTATCAATAGCAGTAACAAAATTACTGTATCTAAATTTAACATTAAAATCATCAATGTATGTGGTATTGAAGTTTCTAATTGTTGTCAATACCGCATCTTTAATAGATTGTTCACTGAGAGAAGTAAGATTAAGATTATACCTTACCATAGTTTCAACTTCTAAATACATGAAATCAGGATCAATGAAGACAGGATCTATCGATAGAGAAGCTCTGGGCTTTATGAAATTATAGTATTGTTGTTTACGAATATCAGGAACGCCATCTACGTTTTTAAGATCTACAGCAATGAAAACTTTACCAAATTGCGGAGGATCTACTTCTTCTCCACCAAAGACAGAAACAGCACTTATTTCTGGAAAATTTAGTTTCAATAAGTTTTCATAATCTTCGGCGCTTATTGCTCTTTCTTGTGAAGTAAAATATCTTGGAGCATTGAATTTAATCGAATCAATAGATTCACTAATTGATCCTTGTTGTGCGGCAGTTATAGTCTTTACAGAAACATTAGAAAAACCACCTATTGAACCGTCAGCTTTAAACGTAGTAGCTCCATTTGGTAACTCACCTTTAGTTGCACGATACTCACACACAATAACTGAATTGTCGCTGGGTTTTCTACCTATTACTCCATCACCGAATAATATTTCGTATCTTTCGTTTTCTGCGCCTTGAATGAAATATATCTGTGAATTTGATTGTTTATCGAATAAAGAAGATGCTCGTAAATATGTTAAAACGTCTGATCCGTTATTTTCTAAAACTAAAACAGTTAATGAATCTGTATCTATCGTAGGATTTGACAAGATATAGCGTTGTCTAGGATTTGAATAGTTCACATTAAAAGTATCTGTAACATATTGTCCTTCATAGATAGTTATTTCATCCGAAATAAACGTGTTTCCAGATCCGGTAATAACTGTTGTAGAATCGGTTGAAAATGTGAAAGTATTCGAACCTACTCGACTTGTAAATGTAGTGCCTTTGGGCATGGTGATGACTGCAACGCTACTATTACCTGCAATCGTAATTTCCACATTAGCTCTAGCTGATTTAAAAGATCTAGGTACATAATTTAATTCTTTTGCTTTTGAAATTACGCTTTCACGCAACTGAGCACTATCAAGAAACATTTCGTTTCCGATCATATTTAAATAGAATGCATTTAAATACGTGTTATAAGATAATATATCCAATAATACGCTAATATTGCTACCTTCAAAATCATAATCTTTAAAAGTCGGCTGTGCTTTTAAATAATCTTTCAGATTATCTTTAAGTGTAGCAAAGTCTAAGTTTACTAAATTTATGTTTGTATTTGCCATTATCTTACTCTTTGAAGAGGTATATTGATAGTTATAGCATTCTCAATCGTTGTGATAAAGAAAATTACTGTTATAACGTAAGCGTTTTGATCAGGATATGGAGTAGCTATAACATCTATTAATTTTGCTCTGGGTTCAAAATTTTCTATAGTTTCTTTTACTTGATCTACTATACCAACTTGTGTCTGAGGAGATATGGGCTCAAACAGAAGTTTTTGAATATTAGATCCCAACCGAGGATTAAATAATCTTTCATATTTATTTGTAAGTAACAAGTTTCTTATCGAACGTATGACAGCTTCTTCGTTCGTGCTTCTCATTAATTGATTATTATCAGGATGAAAATTCAAATTCACCAAAAAATCAGAATATAGATTTTCTTCTTTAGGCCGCTGTGCTGTAAACCTATCTGCAACTTTTGGTAATGCCATGTTTGCTACTTATGTTTATTTTGTCTATTTATCCGCCTACGAACACATTACCACTACCGCTTGAAGAAGCTGGAGCGCAGTGTGCTCCACCCAATGGAGGACATAGAGAATCAGGAGCTGCTGAGTTTCCTACTATAACTACCATTTTACCATTAACAAAAACTTGATTACACGCTGCGTTTAAAGATCCGGCCCCATGACTATTTGGATCTGCGTCTACGGAAACTAATTTTGAGTTAGCAAAAACTGTTCCTTGTCCCGCAACAATTGTTGCAGCACCACATGTACGAGAGTCTCCATTTCTATGGATAGGTATTGCCATATTATGGATTCAAGTCTATCTTAGAACCAATTAATGTCATTGCGCCACCGGACTGTATTTTACAAGTTCCACCTATCTGCATCTCGAAATTTTTACCTACTTGTGCCTTTATGTTTTGGTCAACTTCCATAGTCACGTTACCGACTACATGTATATGAACGTTTCCTTGGACATGAATCTCATCGTTCTGAGCATGAATAACGAAATTGTTTCCCGTAACTTTGGTTACTGTTCTTCCATCCGCGCTGATTTCTACATAAGTACCAGACTTGTGATAGATGTGTATCCGTTCAGCACCTTGAGTGTCATCAAGTTCAATGACGTGACCTGAGATCGTCCTTTTAACTTTATTCTGGGGATACAGGGCAGCATACGTAGAAGGCGGCTCAGGCCCTAGAAGAGGCTTGTTTTCCCATTGATTTACTTCTCTAGCCAAAGGGCTTACATCGTGGAGCTTAGGATCATTTTGCTTTATAGTAGGCATGGTTCCCATCAACACTGGAACTTTAGCCGAAGGCCCATCCGCAAAGAAGCCAAACACGAAACTTCCGACCAAGATTCCTGTTGGAGAAACACCAACTTCTCCGAATTCTGGTCGCTGATAGCTTGCGCTGGTGATGGGTAAAACAGGAGCAGCCCAAGGTAAGTCTTTGTCTTCAAAGGCGTCATGAAACCCGTTGATGCGGATCTTTACTTGACCAAGCATGTCTGGGTCCATGACATCGATCACTTCAGCAAAAAACCAGCAATATGGTATATCACCTACATACCTATTATTATTCATGATTAACTCCTAGTAGTTTCACCATAAGTTCCCTTTATCAATTCCATAGAATTAGTATACCTGAACTTAAACTGTAACTTGTTAAACATGTGTCTTATGGATGACACTAAGTACTCACCGGAAACTTTTGTAGACGTTTCATTCTTACGATTTCCTTTTGACTTTGTCTTACCATCAATGCTCGGCACTTGACACTGTATCCTGTATCCTGCAGATAGTACGCTGTCTCCCCATGTCATTATTCTTAGTATGTTCTGCGTAAGCAACTCGACAAACGCTTTATTGTATCCTATCTTATCTACTAAATAATTGTCAGGATTCTTTGATGTATTGATTAAAAAATTTGTAACTGAAGGATGTTTACCATATTCAGATTCAAAATTGGAGCTATTGATTTTTGAAGTTTTTCCTGGGAATTTAAAATTAGAATATTCTTTTGCTAGATCAAACGTAACTGACTGATACGTGCGAGTTCTCAAGTCTAAACTTGTAGTCGTATTTTTCAATGCTCCTTGTTGAACCATCTTAGCAGTAGATTGCTGTGTTATGTGATTATAAGCTAAGATGTTTCTGAAATTAACGTTCTTTACGCTTGTTTGAACATCGGTGTCGTAGAAAAATTCAGCATCTTTTATTCTTCCTTCTTTTCGTTCAAACAAGTATTCTATGGGAGCAAAAACAAATCCCATGTTATTTTCAAAGAAAGAATAAGCTGATGATTTATATTTTGTTGACACCGCTGTTCTACGTAAAAAATCTATGCTTTGAAAAGGCTTCATCTGTATCAAGTCTACATCTTGAATACCTTTAGTTCCAGCTGGATCCAAAGTTATTTTTTTACTAGTTCCTATAATATTTGTAAGGATGTATTTAACGTAATCATCTATTTTCTTTTCTCTAAGTGTTCCGGTGAATAGTTGCTTAGAATTATCTAGTATCTCTTTTGAGCAAAGAACTAATTGGTACTTAGAAACTTTAGCATTTGGATCCGGTGATATGTTGTTTACTTCAGTGATAAGCAAGTCAAATGTACGAGAAGGTAAGTCTGGATGATTCTTAAACTGTAAAATGATCTTGCATTTTTCTGCAAGTATGGGATAGTCTTCTCTTATATTCAAACCGTCGGTGATGTCTATAACACCCGTTATCAGGGGTGACTTTATTGATTCAAAAATGTCAATAGTTTCACATTGCTCAGTTATAGTTAAAGGAGCCTTTCCGCCTTTGAGATCGACTAATTGCAAAGATTCTATGATTACGTCACCCGGTTCAAAACTTATTCTAGATGCCATTATCAAACAGCTCTTTTAATGAAGAGTGAACTTCAGGAACGAATCGACGATCTAATATGTTTATATTTCTCTTCATTTCATTCAATTCATTTTCATAGTCGAATGCAGAAACAGGAGAAAAATAAACTTCTTCATTTGGAGACATGCTTCCGGTAGTTCCTCCAAAAGCGTTGAAAACCGTATTCACTACTACTGTTTCTGCATTAGCTTTAGAATCTTCTCCATAGATGTAATATGGTGTTGGGTCTTCTATTGTTTCATATAAAAATGAACCCTGTATATGTTGAAGATTAACTACTGTAGTATTGCTGAACGTTACAAAACCAGACGAATCTCCCTGTGTAACTCTTTCACCAACTACAAACTGAGTATTGCCTATCAAAGAAATTTCTATAGTTATTATTCTATTGGTAGCTATAGTAGTATCTTCTTTAGCGCGGTCATACCCAATAATTTTATTATCAAAATTAGCTGTAGGAACCCAGTATTTTTTAACTTCTTCGGTTAACGCATTGTATCCACTTTCTGATAGAAATGAATCATCTTGATCGTAATTATTTCTATAGAATAATATGGTCTGATAAGCTTTTGCTAGCGATCCATATTTTTTTGTCAAGTGATTACTAAAATCTTGCTGTGATAAAGCAACGTCGTAATAAGGATCAACAATTTCGTTAAACAAATGAAGAATCCATACGTCTTCTGATTCATCATAATAATCATATGCTATATCTTCATATCTTAATGAACCAGAAGATTCTTTTTGCACATATGGATAAAAAGATGCAGCATTTTTTTTGTAATCTTCTGCGAATTTTACTCTAGTCAATAAATTTCTAACGTAGTTATTAGAATAATTTATGATTGGTAAATTTGTAAAGTACTTCATACGTTTATTTGTTCCCGCCAAAAATGTTAGCACCAATATCAG
>Ga0075473_10000729_pt1 | contig 13765 bp, 12 predicted proteins | sample DEB19_08_DNA_FD_76340 | JGI IMG/M metagenome (GOLD analysis project Ga0075473, IMG submission 76340) | Aqueous microbial communities from the Delaware River and Bay under freshwater to marine salinity gradient to study organic matter... | ecosystem: Environmental > Aquatic > Marine > Coastal ... | reverse complement strand
GGTCGAGACAATCATCGACGTGGCCAATGAGATCCACCGCAAGACTCTGCGTGGTTCCGCAAACTTCGTGGTCGTTGGACCCGACGTTGCAACCATCCTGGAGGCCTCGGTGTTCTACAAGCCTTCTTACAGCCTGGACGGTAACGGTCAGGTAAGCCAGCCGCTGGTCATCGGTGCCGACAAGGTCGGTACTCTGTCCAACCGCTTCACGGTTTACAAGGATCCTTACTTCCCACGTAACAAGGTCCTGGTCGGTTACAAGGGCTCCGGCTACCTGGAGACAGGATACGTCTACGCTCCTTACGTTCCGCTGATCGTCACACCTACGATCTTCGCACCGGAAGACTTCACGCCTCGTAAGGGAGTGATGACTCGCTACGGTAAGAAGATGGTTCGTTCCGACTTCTACGGTACAGTTACCTGCCTCGACATGAACATCATCTAAGCGATTAGATTGACGTAAAGGTCTCGGAAGGGGCCCTGGGGAAACCTGGGGCCCTTTCTGTTTTTGTGTAACTTTGTCCAGAAAAGCATACTTATGTGTACTTACGGAGACTAAAATGAAAAGAGCGCCACAATTTTCGTTGTCAAATTTATTGTTTGAGGATGCAGCCGATGATTTGGAAGCGGCGTATTCTGCAGGACCAGCCGCAGTAAGAAATCTCTTTAATTCATCTGATGATAAGATTAGTTTGAAGAAGGCGCTAGACGGTGAATCAGATGGACAGCCTAATGATGATAAAATTACAATTTCAGGACCAACAGCGACACCAGTAGGTGAGCTCTACCCAACTCAAAGAGAAATTGATCTGCTAAAGTCTGTGGCGTATCCCCTTGCTGACATTGGTATTCTAACCAGAATGCTGTCTTCAGGACAGTCAACTGCAGGTTCTATTGCAATTTCAGGAAAGTACGTGCTTGATGGGCATCACAGATGGTCACAAGTATGGGCAATTCTAGGAAAACCAGGTAAAATTTTGGCAACAGATTATCAATTTCCAGGTGATCAAAGCCAAAAATTGGCTGCCATGCAGTTAGCCGTCGCTGCAGTCGACCCCAAAGTCAATGATGAATTTCCATCCGCTGACAAGCCTTTCAAGACCAACATCATGGGTGTTCCTGCGAAAGGAATTGAAAAAATGATCAAGGACAATATTGGAAAAGGTGATAAGCCTATTTTGAATCCTAACTTTCTGAAAGCAGCCGCCGAGAATGAAGAGGTTGCAAAATGGGCAGGTTACAAAGTAGGAGCAGGCAGTCAAGAAATAATCGATGCAATTGCTAAAAAGGTAGGAGAAAATCTCGCATCTCTCCGTAAAAATTCTGAAGCTCCTGCTAGAGCAGACATGCCTCAGCTTGATCACGATAGCATTGGCGGAATTAAGGCAAAAAATAAAATTACGGCAAAACTAGCTTCAGGTGAATACAACGTAGTTCCACCTTTCAAGTCAAGCGGTGCCGATGCTGGTAAAAAGACAAAAGCAGAAACGGTAAGCAGAAGAGATGATGTCATCATGGAGCGTTGGGGTCGCCTCGCTGGTATTCTGAAAGACTAAGGATACTTTTCATCAGCCATGATTACACTTCATTCCGAGGTGTTTCATGGCTGATGAAGTAAAACCAAAAAGACCAGTTCCTCCGCAGTTCCTGAAAAAGAAGAAAGAGAAGGAAGATGCGGCAAAATTACTTGCTGAAAGTTCACAAGATTCTCTTGTAGAGAACACGATTGTCGAAACAGTTACACCTGCTGAAATTGACATCAATGGTCTCATCAAGGACTTGATGTTCAATCGTTACTTTCATATCTTTGAGAAAGAAGCTAGGCCCATAGCCGAAAAAATGATCGATGAAGGATCAGAATCTTTGCACAATGTCAAATGGTTCCTTGCCCACTCAGAAAGAGTTCAGTTGGCAAAAGAACTCAAAGAAAAATACGGACTTTGCTGACAAAGCCTTTACAAAAGCATACTTACCATTAAGCCCGGGACCTTTTTGCTGACCCACCGGTGTCTCGGAAGCATGTGGGGTAAGGATAGTTATGCCAAAGGTAGTCTATACAGCAACAAAAGGATTGGTTCAGCAAGCAGGATCAGGATTTCAGTTAGAGACACTTCCATTCTCTTCTGTTCAAACACAAAATACAGTGTCAGCTAGCGTCTCTCAGCCAGGCGTTTACACAGTGTCAGGCACAGCTTTTGTTACCACATTTTTGCCAGCAGTAGCAACAGTTCCAGGTGGACATTTCACATTTAGGTCATTGTCTGCCGGACATGCACACGCTATTTCTGCTAGCGCCACAGATGCAGGAAATTCTGTTATCAAAGGATCTAACAATGCAAACAGAGGTTCAAATCTTGCCTTGAATACTCTTGTAGGCAGTTCTGTTTCTTTGGTATCTGACGGTGTACAGTACATAGTCTATGCAAGCTCAGGAACACTAACTTTCTCAGGTGTTTAATGTTGTTTCACAGCCGGGCCTAAAAATCCGGCTGTGATTCTCTTTTCTTTGGAGTCTCTCATGGCTGAAGCCGAAATGAAAAGAAGTAGATTCAAGAAACTTCGTGATACGCTTGAATCTGTTGAGCAACAAGAAAAAGTAAAGGCTGAAAAAGCAACCATCTGTGACAGAATGGTAGAAATTTACAAGAACAAAGATCTCGACATCTCCAAGAAATCGGAGCTTTTCCTACAGGTGCTTTCAACCGCGCCAGAAGGTAACTGACATGGCAGAAGAAAAGCAGACAAACGGTTGGCATGAGTACTCCAAACTAGTTCTCAAAGAGCTGGAGACACTAGCTGATGGTATGGACGCCCTGCAGAAAGAATTGCAGGAAGTCCGTCGAGACATTGCAAAAATTGAGACACGTGAATCCAAGGTCGATGAGGTTCGTGAGTGGAAAGCAAAAATGGAAGAAGTGATTTCTCCCGCACAGCTGAAAGACCTAATCAAGGAACACAAAGAGAACCGCGACTTCATGATTCGTTCTGTCACAGTGTTCGCGGTTATTCAGTTCGTCATTGCCAGCGCTATTGTTTGGATGAAAGTATTCAAATAGTACAATCTTGCCTATTTAGTGATAGAGGTCACTAATGGCAACATTCGCTCAGACATCATCGCCTACACCTTTTGGTTTCTTTGACACAGATGCCACATTTCAAACTGAAGCCGATGGAATGGTAACATTTGTCAAGAGAAAGCTTGGTGATGATGTTCTTTCTGTGGAGTTGACAAAGAAACAGATTTGGGCTTGTTTTGAGGAAGCATTTCTGGAATACGGAAAATTGATCAACGAGTACCAAGGAAAAAGTCAGCTTCACAATTTTCTTGGAAGCTTGACAGGAACCTTGCAAGGTGGTGAAAACAAGTATCCAAAACAGTCTTTGGAATTTTTTCTTCGTCAAGCCGAACCTTACGCACAGGAAGCTTCATTAGGCGGTGATTATTCAACAGTTAGCGGGTCCATTGCTCTTGTTGCAAAGCAGCAGGACTATAATTTGCTGACAGACTTAGTTGATGGGAATAGCGTGCCGCTTGTTAGCAGTTCTATCAATACCATGAACAGCAGAATGAAGATTATGGAGGTCTTTCACTTTAGTCCTCAGGCTGCTTACCGCTTCTTTGATACCACTTCTGCAATCAACTATCTCAACAATGAGTTCGCATTTGAATCATTCACACCAGAAACTGTGTTCTATGTTCTACCAACATTTGAAGATGTTCTTCGTGGTGGGATGCTGAAGTTTTCCAACAAACTTCGTAGGTCAAACTACAGTTATCGAGTTATTGGTCAAAAGTTGAGATTGTTCCCTCAGCCAACATCTCAAAGTGTTACATCTGTTCCATATCTTTGGATTAGGGTTCAGTTCGTTTCTAATCCAATCGGTGAAACAGGTGATAAAACCCTCAACGGTGTCAACAACATGTCCAACATTCCCTTTGGAAATTTGGCGTATTCAAAAGTTAACTCGATTGCAAGACAGTGGACAAGACAATATACTTTGGCTCTTTGTAAAGAACTACTAGGTTTAATTCGCGGAAAGATGAAGACCATTCCTATTCCAGGCGCAGACCTTTCACTTAACGGTGATGATTTGGTCTCTCAAGGAAGAGAGGATAAGAAGGATCTGGTCACTCAAATGAAGGAAATGTTAGAATCTTTGACATACGACAAGCTAATAGAAAAAGAATCAAATTCATCAGACAATCTCACAAAAGTGCTGAGAAAAGTGCCGATTCCGAATGGTGGCGCCATTCGAATGGGGTGATGAATGGCTAGACTTTTCGTAACCTCCAGAGAACTGGACTTTATCAATGACAGCGTAAAAGAACTCATTAAGGATGTGGTGGGTCAGAAAATCTATTACTATCGTGTCAGGCCCGAATTCACAAACATTCACTCTGTTTATGAGGAAGCCATCGATAAGATCTTTGATCCGCCTATTGAAGTTGAGGGCAGAGTTCAGTATGAACCAGAAGAGGTTAGGGTCAATAAGTTTGGATCTGAAGAATACTACACTTTGAATTGTTACTTTCATGCCCGCGATCTAATTGAGAGAAACATTGACATTAAAGAAGGAGATTTTTTCAACTTTGATGCCACTTGGTTCGAAGTTGTCAAATCTGTGGTTGATAGTATTGTGTATGGACAAATTGAGCACTCTATGGGTGTTCATATCATCTGCAAACAGGCGCGTCAAGGTCTTATCGATGTTGAACCTTTGGGTCCCACCAACGAACAGTGGGCAGATCTCAATGCTGTGCAGGATACATTTGTTCAACAACGTGGATTTGCTATCAACAAAGAGGGTGAAACAGCAGATGTTAGAAATCTGCAGCAACGAGGCATTTTGGATGCTCCTATTTCTGGCCCTGCAGAAATTTTACCTGATGAGAATACGAACGCAGTAGGAGTTAGATCATCTTTCTACGATGAGACATAAGGAGGTTTTCGATGTCAATAGCGTCACAAATAGAAGCCCGAAAACCGATATTCACACCTGAAAAAGGTGATAACCTTTCGGGTGAATTTTTAGACATACCACCATGTACAATAGAAGACGTTGATAGGGCGCTGTTCAATCTTTTTGACAAAGATTTGCCTTTGCTTTACACGCACAGAAACGACACACGTAGAGTGCCAATTGTTTTTGCCACGGGTGAAAGATTCGCGATTATTGCCAGAAAGCAACCGCTTAGAGATAGAAGCAAAGCACTGATACTTCCTGTCATTTCAATTATGAGATCAGGTCTAACATTTGGTTCCGAAATTGGAATGGGTACCGCGCCTGACATTAGGCATGTCGTAAAAAAGCAGCTTGGTCGCGAGGATGCTGCTTATCAAAAACTTGTCAATAAGATAGGTTTGAAAAATTCAGATGACCTTGTATCAGAGTCTGCTTTCATTGATTCACAAAATGAAAGAGGTGTCGAACCAGGTAGAATAGCCACTAGAAGAAATGATGCAGGTAATGTTGATGAGAACAGATTACAAACAGGAAATCTGTTAGATCCACATCTTGGAAATAATGTGTATGAGATTTATGAGATGCCTGCACCTTCGTATTTTATGGCGACTTATGAAGTCACAATCTGGACACAGTACATGCAAGAAATGAACAATCTTCTGGCTGCCATAGCAACAGAAAATCATTTTGACGGTGTAGATTCTTTTAGAATTGAGACCGACAAAGGATATTACTTTGTTGCGTATGTTGATAGTTCAATCAGTTTGGCAAACAACTTTGAAGACTTTTCAGAAGAGGAAAGAATAGTTAGATCAAGCTTGACGATCAAAGTTCCAGGATACTTTTTAGGCAGCACTTACAAAGGTGCACCAAATAAAATTCGTAGATATGTTTCTGCACCACAGATTAGCTTTGACACACTTTTCAATCAAGATTCCGATACATCCGAGCCAGGTGTTGCATCAAGCAACCCAGGAGATTATGTGCTTAGCAACATGATGACCGAAGATGATCAGAATCCAGGACAGTTCATTGGTGGTGCAAGACCCGTTATTGCCACAGGCAGGGTTTTTGATCCTATTGTTGCTGCAAAAAATGCCTCCACTACAATCGGGGGTTATTCACCAGGACAATCTGCCATATCCAGGCCTGTCGTCGCCACAATCAAGTCACCATTTCAAGGTGATAAATCACAAAGTAATTTGAACGTCGCAAAAACCAGCACCACTAAACAAGGTGAGACAACTTATCGACAGATCTCATGAATTTTGACAAACTCGTGAATTCAAGCATACTTAGATTGCGATCGCAAGATGCTTTAGGAGCTAAAAATGGCAGAACAAACATTCAGGTCACCGGGATTTTTTGAACAGGAGATCGATCTTTCAGGACGTGTGCAAACTCCAGTAGGAGTTCCAGCCGGTGTCATTGGTACTGCGCAGAAAGGACCCGCATTTGTGCCAGTCACCGTAGGATCTTTCGCAGACTTTCAAACGAAGTTTGGATCTTTGGACCCTAGCCGTTTTGGTCCATACGCCGTTAACGAATGGTTGAAGAACAGAACTGCGCTAACATATTTGAGAGTTCTTGGTGCAGGTGCAAATAACACTGCAACACAAATTGCGACTACAAAAAATCAAGGCACTGTACTAAATGCCGGATTCAAAGTTTCAGGAACCGTTCAGGCCCAAACAACTGTCGGTGGTGTCACAATAGGTGCTTCTGATAAAGGATCTGTTCAGTTTCTCATTGCTCAGCATGCCGCTAGTTCAGACGAAGATAATGGATATCCTCTGTTTACAGACAACAGCAGCATTACAAGTCCAGCCGCCGCGAATCTTGTTAGAGCAATGATTCTACTCGCATCTGGAACCAGAATGTTGGTGCTGAGCAATACTGGAAGTTACAATCATTTGGGTAGTGCAACAAAGTTTGATACAGGATTTGTTGCTAGTGCAGGTTCAATTGCCGGTTCACCATTAACACAATCAAAATACTTCAAAATTTTGCTTAGCTCATCAATTCCTTCATTTGGAACTTCTGAAAGTACTTCTGCAATTAGAATTCTTTCTGCATCTCTAGACCCAAGTGATGGTGCTTACATCGGAAAAATACTCAATACAGATCCTTTAAGGTTTGGTGATGAGCAGCACTTGCTTTATGCCGATTTTTCTGTTGAGCACGACCTGGCACCTGTCGTTAGCACACGTGGTGGAGTTGCTCTTGTTTCTGGTACGATTAATGGAAGTATCGACTCTGGAGCGGGTTCTTCTCTCACGTTCAAGGAAATGTTTGGTAGATTCGACACACGATACACGACGGCTCGCACCACGTCTTTCATCTCGCAGCCATACGGACGCAAAGAGTACGACCTCTTCCACTTTGAGTCGCTGGATGATGGAGATGCAGGCAACAATTCATACAAAGTTTCTATCGCAAATCTTCGTGCTTCCACGGATCCCGCTGATCCTTATGGAACTTTTGAAGTCCAAATTCGCTCCTTGGGAGATCTGGATACCGTGACACAGGTGGTTGAGTCTTATCCGCAGTGCTCACTCAACCCACAATCTGATAGATACGTTGCCAAATTGGTAGGTGACAAGAAGGTTTACTACGATTTTGATCAGGAAAATCCACAAGAAAGAAGGCTGGTCATCAGTGGAAAGTATCCTAACGTCTCACAACGTGTCAGAATTGTAATGAATGAAGCAGTCGAAAGGAATGAAGTTCCTGGAAGCGCTTTGCCTTTTGGTTTCCGTGGAATTCCTGCGCTAAAGACAACAGATACACTTAAAGATACTAATTCTGCTCTCGTCAGCAAGGATGGAAGAACTCTAGGCCATACAACTTCAAGAAGATTTGATACACCATCTGGCTCTGCTGGACTTGCAGCAGGATTAGCAAATCTAAGCGCAATTGTTCCTCCGCTTCCTTTCCGCGTCAAGGTTACTCGTGGAGTTACGGCAACAAGCGGATTCTTAGGCAATCCTGGTACAAATGAAAGAGTTGATGGAAGATTTTATTGGGGTGTCAATACCGCCAGAATTCCTGTAAGTTCTAGTACTGATCCTACGCTTGGAACTTCTAACACTGTTTTGAGACCTAATGAAGGATCAGATTTCAACAGCCTGATTACAGCATACTCAAAATTTACCGGTATTAGAAAGCTTGATGCTTTGGTGACAGGATCTGCTGCCGATGAATTCAATGACAATAAATTCACTTTGGCTCGAGTTGCGACATCACAAACGGGCAACAATCTAGCAGGAGTTTTTGGAATATCGGTGTTTACTGGATCTGCTGATCAAATCATGCTTGAGTCGGCTTACATTAGAAATGGTGATCCTGACACGTCTGATTACACAATTGATGATGGTATCAACAATCGTTACACATTGGCTTCATTGATTGCAACATCTTCCGTGCTGTTCAATAGGTTCACACCTTACGCTAAGTTCACAAACATCTTCTACGGTGGTTTTGATGGACTTGACATCACTGACAGAGACCGTTTCTACTTCCGTGATAAATCAATGTCGTCAGACACAGGTGGCAAGGCAGCAACAGGTTATTCAGGTCCTCTTGGCACAGGTATGGCGGGAACAGGAAGGACAAATAACAATGTTGCTTCCATGAATGCAGCCGTAGGTATCATGACCGATACATTCTCCACAAACATCAATTTGTTGGCAATTCCAGGCGTCAGAGAGCCGTTTGTTACAGATAACGCTTTGTCGCTGTGCCGCAGCAATGGACTAATCATGTATGTGATGGACATTGCCAAGTACGACAGCTCAACAACACGCTTGTATGATGATTCCTCAACACGTCCTGATCCAGGAGTGACATCAGAGCAATTTGAAGGAAGAGCAATTGACAACAATTACGGTGCTGTATTCTTCCCAGATGTCAACATTCAGGATACGGCAAATAACCGCGTTGTGAAAGTTCCATCTTCTGTGGCTGCTCTTGGAGTCCTTGGTTTCAATGACAAGGTTGCATTCCCCTGGTTTGCTCCTGCAGGTTTTAACCGCGGTGCATTAGGATTCGTCACCAATGTCGAGACTCGCCTCTCGCAAGGTGACAAGGATACGCTGTATGATGCACGCATCAATCCGATCGCCACATTCCCGGCAGGCGGATTTGTGGTCTTCGGTCAGAAAACTCTGCAACAGGCTAAGTCCGCACTGGACCGTATCAATGTTCGCAGATTGCTACTTGAAGTCAAGAGAGTGGTTGGAGGAATTGCACAAGGTCTGCTGTTTGAACCAAATAACGCCCAAACTCGTGCAAGATTCGTTGCAGGTGTTGCACCACAGCTTGCATTGATTCAGGCTCAGCAGGGTATTGAGTCTTTCAAGGTTGTTTGTGATGATACAAATAACACAGCTGCTGATGCAGAGGCAAATAAGTTGAATGGAAGAATCGTTATTGTTCCAACCAGAACAATCGAATTTGTCTCAATCGACTTCATCATCACAAATTCTGGTGTCCAATTCCTGTAAACCGAATAGTTAAGAGAGAAGGAACTTTTTCCTAGGAGACAAAATGGCTGAACTGACATTCAAAAGCGCTGGAGTGAGCCTCCGTGAAATCGACCTTTCTGGACCTACAGCAATTGGTCCAACAGGTGTACCTGCAGGTGTGATCGGCACCTCGCTTCGTGGTCCTGCATTTGTGCCCATCAAAGTTGGTACATTTCAGGATTACGTTGCAAACTTTGGTAACTCAGACGGTAAAAAGTTTGGTCCAATGGCTGTCAGAGAATGGTTGGCAAACGCGAGTTCTGCCGCATACGTCAGAGTTCTCGGTGCAGGAGATGGCAAAAAGAGAGGATCTGACGGTGATGTGACAAATGCAGGTTTTATTGTAGGTGACAGACAGGTTCAGTCAAACGGAATTGTGGGAGCGAATCCTTACACAGGAACTCCTGCAGGAACTGCTGGAGGCCCACTAGGAAGAACATATTTCTTAGCTGCATTCATGTCGGAGTCAAATGGGTCTGACGTCTTTTCGAAGGCAGGAATTCAAACGGGTGTCAACGCTGTACCGATTCTTCGTGGTGTGATAATGGCAGCATCTGGTGTTGTGCTTGGCCTATCCGCGACCGTTGCAAATGTAAGCAACAACACACCTGCTGCAAATACCGCAGCTTATGATGTTTACGGTGCTGCCAATAGCGGAAATGCAGGAGCTAACATTGGTTCTGTTGTAACAGGAAGCGCAAAGCAAGAATTTGTGATGTTAATCAATGGATTGAAGAAAAGTGATGAATACAACAATGTCATCACTGCATCGTTTGATCCACAAGCAGGAAATTATTTTGCCAATCTGTTCAATACGGATCCGACAAAAATTGAGAAGGCAGGTCACTACCTCTATACACATTACGACATCGCACAAACATTGGCTGCTATTACGGGCACAGGATTAAATCAGTCGGCAGCAAGCGCAGGTCCTGCCGTTGCTGACAGAGGTCTATTTGCCTTGCTGCTAACTTCATCTCAGACAAGAGCTTCTGGTCTTGCTTCTAATGGAACAACTTCTCTAGGTGTTCCTGACTTTGAAAGCTTCACAGATAGATTCGGTGGAGCTTACTCACCATGGGTAATATCACAAAAGTTCGGCGGACAAAATCAGAATATTTTCAAGTTCCACGCGCGTTCCGATGGAGAGGTCTCATCAGCCGAGTTCAAGATTACTGTTGAGAACATTCAGGCTTCAACTAACGCTTCTAACAAGTATGGCACATTCGACATTGTCATTCGTAAATTTGATGATGTCGACATTCAGCCTGTTGTGCTTGAATCTTTCCGTGGAATCAATTTAGATCCAACATCTAATCGTTACATTGCAAAAGTGATTGGTGATACAAGAACTTATTACGATTTCGATCAACCCATTGGAAAGCAGAGGCTTGTCGTCGAAGGAGACTATCCCAATGTTTCACAATATGTTTACATTGAACTTTCACAGGGACTAAAAGATGGAACAATTGACCCAACTGCTTTGCCAACAGGATTTAGAGGTCCATATCACCTTGTGCTAGGTGGTACGACTTTCAATGGAGCGTCATCAATCCTGACTGGATCTTTGATAAATGCCGCAGATGCAATTAGCGCCAACATTACAACTGCTCAAATTAATTCTATCAAAGAACCACCTTTCCCTCTTCGTCGCAATCTTGCTATTGGTATTTCACCAAAGCAGAATGTGCAACCTGCATTGACTTGGGGTGTGCAGTTTGACCTGTTTGACGATGTCAATGAGCCCAATAAAAATCAAAAGGTTGATGCTTCAATAGCTTCTCTAGCAAAATACTTCCCCACTTTTCACCTGTCTGAGCTGAACGCTTGGGCTGGTGACAATGCCGGAACTGCAAACGTTGGTGGAGCAGTACTTGACTCCGACCTGTACAACAACAACCTATTCACGCTTGAAAGAGTTGAAGTTATTACCAGTTCTGCAGATCGACCAGATCCAACTCAGTGGGTGGCTGCTCAGTACAGAAGAAATGGTGTAGCTACGACAACTTTGACAAATGCTAATGGAACAACTGGAATTGGTTCTCGTTTCCTCGATCCAGCAAAGGACTTTGGTCACCTGCCCACCAAGCAGTACCTGAAGTTCACGCTCCCAATGCAGGGAGGATTTGATGGATTGAACATCTTCGATAAGGAGAAGGCCGAACTCAGCAACACTGCGGTGCTTCGTGAGTTCAGCGATTCAACAAATCAAGGTGGGACTGCGGGACCAACAGTCGCAGCATATCGCAAGGCTATCGATGTTCTTTCTAATAAAACAGATACAGACATTCAATTGCTAGCAATTCCAGGAATCAGAGATACATCGGTCACAGACTACGCAATTAGTGCGGTTGAAAATCGTTTTGACTCAGTCTATCTGATGGATGTTGAAGAGAAAGATGATGTCAGCTCAATTGTGACAGGCTCATTGCAGAATGTCAATGTCACAAACACTGTCGCAACTTTGCAGGCGAGAGGCTTGGATTCTTCTTTTGCTGCGGCATACTTCCCAGACGTCGTCATCACTGATCCTGCGACACAGACCAATGTTCGTTGCCCACCATCGGTGGCCGTGCTCGGTGCATTCTCTCTGAATGATCGCATCGGATTCCCATGGTTTGCTCCGGCAGGATTCACACGCGGCGCGCTAGGAACAGTTCTGGAAACTCAGGTGAAACTGAACCAGGACAACCTGGACACGCTTTACAGTGCCGACATCAATCCAATCACCACATTCCCAGGCACTGCAAATCCTGTGGTCTTTGGACAGAAAACGTTGCAGGCAGCACAAAGCGCACTGGATCGTGTGAATGTCCGTCGTCTATTGATTGATATTCGTCGTAAGGTACGTCAGGTTGCAAATCGTTTCATCTTTGAACCCAATCGTGCAGCCACACTAGCTAACTTCTCGGCTCAGGTAACACCAATCTTGGCCGCAGTTCAAGCTCAGCAAGGTTTGGATCGCTTCAGTGTTAGAATTGACACCACAACCACCACACAGGCGGATGTGGAAAACAACACGATTCGTGGCAAGATCTTCCTCCAGCCCACACGCTCGGTGGAATTCATCTCCTTGGACTTCGTGGTCACCAATGCTGGCGCCCAGGTGTAATGATTAGTTCAAATTTGAGAGTACTTCATACTTAGAAACAAGACAGGAGAAATAAAATGGCAGAGACACTTTCAGTCACAGATATGTTACCCAATAAGTTTGAACCGAAGCGCAAATTTAGATGGGTATTTTCAATCGAAGGTATTGATGCGTTCCTGATGAAGTCGGCGGCCCGTCCATCGATGACATTGGAGTCCATCGAAATTCCTTACATCAACTCAGTTCGTTATGTTTCGAGTAAAGGAAAGTGGGATGAAATGACAGTGACCCTGTACGATCCCATCGCACCGTCAGGCGCCCAGCAGGTGATGGAGTGGGTCCGCACTCACTTCGAGTCGGTATCAGGCCGTGCAGGTTACGCTGACTTTTACAAGCGTGACTGCCAGCTCAAGATGTTGGACCCAGTCGGAACAGTGGTGGAACTGTGGGACATCAAGGGCGCCATGATCACCAAGGCGGACTTCGGTGGCGGTTTGGAATACAGCGGTAACGATGCCGTTGAAATTTCACTCGGTCTGAAGTTCGACAACTGCGTGCTCCAGTACTAAAAGGTTTTGGCCTGTCTTTTTTCGGAAGGGTGCCACTCATGGTGGTGCCCTTTCGTTTTATCTGTGATAATCACGTTGACATCAGCGACACGGAAATTATCTTTCTTAGGTTACCATTGGTCAAATTGAAAAGTTCAACCTAAGTCAACCTCGTAATCAGAACAAATTTGACAGATTGATTTTACCAACCTTTCATTTGAAATACAAGCATTAGCAAAAGGAGTGTTCTCAATGCAAGATTTTCGCCAGGGTAATGACATTTTCACACAGCAGCAGGCCGCAGCTGCAGGTATTATGACAAGAAACGTTATGAAGGACGACTTTGGTTATGAAGTTCCAGTTGAGTCTGTTCCAGTTCCATCTGGAGGTCTGATTTATCCTGAAGGCTCACCTCTGCATAACTCAGAGACGATCGACATTCGTGCAATGACCGCTAAGGAAGAAGACATTTTGACTTCTAAGGCCCTGATCAAGAAGGGAACCGTGATTTCTGAGCTTCTTCGTTCTTGCATTGTCGACAAGCAAATTGATGTCGATCAGATGATCACAGGTGACAGAAACGCAGTGATGACAGCAATTCGTATCACAGGTTACGGATCGTCATATTCATGTGA
>Ga0075473_10000726_pt1 | contig 13833 bp, 10 predicted proteins | sample DEB19_08_DNA_FD_76340 | JGI IMG/M metagenome (GOLD analysis project Ga0075473, IMG submission 76340) | Aqueous microbial communities from the Delaware River and Bay under freshwater to marine salinity gradient to study organic matter... | ecosystem: Environmental > Aquatic > Marine > Coastal ... | reverse complement strand
AACCAAATTTGTTCCAACCGTATCAAGAACCCAGACTTCAGTCTTTTTATAAACACCCTCTTCACTGTCAACATTATCAATTAACTTGCGAGGATTAACTTTATTAATATTTTTAACACCACGTAATACAATATTATCTAACAAATTATCTTGAAAATTCTGCAACATATATATTTCATCTGATTGGTCTAGAGGATTAATTTTATTTAGTTGCTTCTTTTTGTTAGGATTGTTCAAAATATTATTCAATCGGATTCTGAAAACAAGCTTATCAGAGTTATAATCTGAAAATACACAACTAATATCATCTTTCATAGAATTTTTAAGAGCAAAGTTAATATCATCCATGGTAATGTTTTTATCAAGCATTGCCTCCGTATTTAATTCTAAACGAACAACCCATTTAGATTTTTGTTTATCTTCATCTGATGATTTTCCGAGACATTCATCAATTAAATTTTCAAATTGTTTGTATTGCTCCATCGTGTCTTTATCTTCTTCAATTAAGGTATTCGCGTCATCCGGGTCAAAACAGATTTGCACAGCATCAACTAAACTTCTAAGAGTTGTATGTTCCAATCTATTCATCACCTTCTGAGCATTTTTCTGGTCACGCTCTTCATTCTTTTTAAGGTAGACACTACAAGAAGGATTTTTAGGATTCGCAGAAAGTGATAGAATTTCTTCAATTCTAGGAACGCCTCGTGTGACATTTGATTTACTTGCAACACCAGCAAAGTGAAATGTATTTAAAGTCATCTGCGTAGTAGGTTCGCCAATTGATTGAGCAGCAATCATGCCTACCATTTCGCCAGGAGCAATTATGGCCTTGTGATAATGCAATGTGATGGTTTCTAGCAAAACCATAATTGAATCACGATTAAATCGCTTTATCATCAACAATTCTTTAGGAGATAAGTAATAATAATATAACACTTTAAATAATTCATTTGGAGCCACATAAGACGATTTTGTTAAATTTTCAAATGTTTTATCAATTAAGTTAAATACTTCTAGGGGCGTTATGTCAATCATTAAATATTCATTAAGCATTTGCTGTCCTTGAATATTTTCAATAATATGACTAAAAGCCACTGGAACATTCACTTGTCTACTGTCTCTGTAATTAAATACATTTTTAACTAATTTTTCTTGCATTTCAAACATATTATTAATCATTTCACCGCATCGGGTTGACAATTTTTCTTTTTCAGAATTTATTTTTTTACGAGTTTCAGCAGTATAAATAGTTCCATATAATAAACTACCAGCATCATCTGTTGGCATCTGGTAATGAGCATAAATTTCCTCAAGACTCATAGAGACAATAGGTATTGCTTGCGATTCTACTTTTACGGGGTCAAAATTATCTTCACCATAAGAATATTGAACAATCCGACGCTTACTGTTTCTAACTGTCATATCATATTCAACTTTTAAATCTTCCAAACCTTTTACAAGACGACGCTGAATATAACCAGTTTGACTAGTTTTTACAGCAGTATCAATAAGGCCAACACGACCACCCATAGCGTGAAAGAACAATTCATCTGGGTTTAGACCAGAAATAAACGAACTCTCAACAAAACCACGAGCTTTAGGTGTATCATCAAATTTTGAAAAGTGCGGAAGTGTTCGGTTTTCAAATCCATAAGGAATACGTTTTCCATCTACATTTTGTTGTCCAAGTGTAGCAATCATTTGTGAAATATTAAGGTCGCCACCTTTAGAACCAGCATTAACCATAATAACAAAACGATTTTCTTTAGATAAACTCTCGCGACCAATTTTGCCTGCTTCTTCCGTGGCTTTATTTAAAATATTATTGACTTGAGTTTCAAACTCTTGTTCATTGGTTCGTCCTGTTTTATTTTCAAAAATACCCAAGTGTGTTTGATCAATCAAAGATTTCACTTCTTTCTTTTTATTTGTAATAGCATTGGCAATTGCTTGATTGGTAGCATCATCTGCTATCAAGTCACTAATACCAACACTAAAAGACGAGGTTTTCATATACTCTGTAATAATATTCTGCAAATTGTCAATAAAATCGGCTGCCGCTTCTACACCAAAGTCATTGTAAATTCGTTGAATTAATCCTTTAGTACCATCACCCAATACTGTTTTTTCTAATTGTCCGCGTTTATAATTGCCATTTATAATTTCTAAAACGTTATTAGATGTTTTATACTCTTCGTTATCTTTAAAACGTTTCGTTTTATAACGCATCGTAAGAGGAGGCATAATTTGCGTAATAATATCAAAACTTGAAATTACGCCTTTTTTTTCAAATATTTTATATAAATTTAATTCATTTACTTTATTATAAGCCATTAGCAAATTCATCGCCTCACGAGGCGTAAAATTAATATTTTCTCTGCTAATTCTGTAAGCACCAAGAAGATTATCTTGGAAAAACCCTATAATAGCTTTATTGTTAGCAGGGCTAATAATTTGATGTGGCACTGCAGCCAAATTTTTTAATTCAACCTCGGACTCTTGGTCTTGAGGTTGGTGTAAATTCATTTCATCCCCATCGAAATCAGCATTGTATGGTTTGCAGTCTGCTACATTCATTCTAAATGTATCACCTACTGGCATAATTCTAGCAATATGACACATCATACTCATGCGATGGAGACTTGGTTGTCGGTTAAACAAAATACCATCTCCATCCATCATGTGACGATGCACAATATCACCATTTTCTAGTTCAATAGATTTGCGGTCAACATAACGCAATGTTATGCTTTCGCCATTTTTTCTTTCCAAAATTTTAGCACCTGGATGCTCGTCGGGACCATTATGAACGAGTTTCAACAAGAAGTCCCGATTAGCATCATTTACGATAACAGGTTTAGTAATATTTTTAGCAATTTTCATAGGAATACCAAGTTCTTTAATGGAAAGGTTAGGGTCGGGTGTAATAACCGAACGAGCAGAGAAATCGACACGTTTACCCATAAGATTGCCTCTGACACGACCACCTTTTCCATTAATGCGTTCTTTGATAGATTTCAAAGGTCTCCCAGAACGCTGAGAAACGGGCGCAGCACCTGGAATATTATTATCTACGATTGCCGCAATATAATATTGCAAAACAGTAGTCCAGTCATCGATTACATGGGCTTGAGCATTTTGCGAAATTTTCTCTTGTAAAACTTTATTTGCTTTAATAATATTCACGATAATATGACTAAGATCATCTTCGCTGCGCTGCTGAGAATCATGTTTTACAGAAGGGCGCACCGCAGGAGGAGGCACAGCAAATACTTGGCAAATCATCCAATCAGGTCTTGACCAGACAGGACTAAAACCCATAAATGCAACATCTTCATCAGATATTCGTCTAAAGTTTTTAAGCACAATTTCAGGAGTAAGTTTAATAGTTAATTTTTCTGTTTCATCTGTTGAAATACCATTTACAGCATCCCATTCAGCAATAAGCGTAGCGAGACCTTCTTTTTTAATATTTTTAGGTTGTTTACATCCACACCCTTCATCAGTGTCTTCACCACAACGTTTAATTTTACTGGCTAAATTAAATACAAACCCCCATCTATCAGATGGGCTCATATCAAGTGCTTGTTTATATTTTTGTTTACTAATTAAAATTTTACCACATTTATAACAACAGCATCTTGCAATTTTAATAATTGTATTTAAATATTGATGATAAAAGACTGGTCTAGCCAATTCAATGTGCCCGAAATAACCAGGAGTATTCATATAATCTAATCCATCGGTAGGGCAAATAAGACCAGGCTCTAGAACACCCATACGAGGATCAAATAGCCCACCAATTACAGGTTTATTATTAATATATGTATCCCTGGTTGTAATTTCAGCAACAGAACCTTTTCTTATTTCTTCAGGAGATAGAATACTAAATTGAATACCAATAATTTTAGCAGGTGTTTGTTTATTAATTCCACTTTTAGTGAGTTTTGACATCCTTCCTATATTATAAACATTATATTTAGATTATTTTGTTTCAATTTTTAATAAAATTGAAATAAAAAATGAATATAAATAAAAAAACATATTATAGTTTAAGATGAGTGAAAATAATTTTGCTAAAAAGCACCAAATGAAATTGCGTGCTCGTAAAAATAATGAAGTATTATCTAAAAAATTAATAGAATCATCTGAATCCGATGACAGTTCTTGGGAAGAAAATGAAGAACAAGAAGAAAGTTCTGATTATGAACCTGAAATAAATTTAAAAGAATATAGAACACTTCTTAGTAAAATATTTCCATCTAAATACATCACAGAAAAGGCTAAAAATACCCCTCAGAATACTAACATTAAAATAAATAAAAAAGAAAATAAAAAAGTTAATAAAAAAGTTAATAAAAAAGAAAATAAAAAAGTTAATAAAAAAGAAAATAATGTTGAAGAAAAAAAAGAAGATAATGTTTCTGTTAAAATTTCCGAAAAAACTAAAACAAAACCAAAAAAAAATAAACGAAAAAATGTAATTGAAAGTGATGAAGATTCAAATGATGAATGTGAAAAATGTAATATTGTTGAAGAAAAGGAAAATAACAATAAAAAAGATAATAGAAACGATAATACAAAATCTAAAAAACAATCAATAAATAAAAAAATTAAAACAGAAGAACAAAGCGAAGATATTGAAGAAACAGAAGATGATTATGATAGCGACGACGATTATGATAGTGATGATGAAGATGATGACGATTACGACGATGATGAAGAAAGTGAAAATAATTTGATAGAAAATATTATTAGTAAAAAAAATAAAAATAAATTTAATATTATATTTACTCTAGGTGGTTCAGGTTCAGAATACAACAAAGATGAATACGAATATGACGATGAATATGAATACGATGATGAAGAGGAAGAGGAAGATGAAGATGAAGATGAAGATGAAGAGGAAGATGAAGACGAAGATGAAGACGAAAGTTCTGATGAAGAAAAATCCATTGAAAAAACAGATAAAATTAAAACTGATAAAACATTATCAGATGAAGAAATTATTAATGAATTTAAAGAAATGGCTAAAAAACTGCAAAATTCAGGAAATAAAAATAATAAAGTATTAAACGATATTATTAAAACCACTAAAGAACATGAGGCACAATTCAAGAGAACTCAACAAAAGAAAGACAAAAAGAAAAAAGATAAAAATTGTAAAAAATTCAAAAAATTAATTAAAAATAAAAACATTATGAATGATATTTCATTCTTTAAAAATAAACTTTCATATGAAGAACAATGCAAAGTATTGAAAGAAATGGATGAAGTGCAAAAATACACTAATATTGAAAAACCATATCGCATTAAATTGTTAGAATCTAATATTCCACCTAGTTTTAAATCATGTGCTCTTAAGAAACTTAACCAACTTCGCTATATGGAGCCCGGAAGTGGTGAATATTACAAAATAAAAAATTGGGTAGATACATTTATGCAAATTCCGTTTGGTGTAAGAAATGATTTACCTATTTCTTTTGATGATGGTGTAGAAAAATGTCATGAATTTATGGAAAATGCTAAAAAATATTTAGATAAATCTGTATTTGGATTAAATGATGCTAAACTACAAATTATGCAAATGGTTGGACAGTGGATAGCAAATCCAGATGCTATTGGTTCGGCCATCGCCATTCATGGACCTATGGGAACGGGAAAAACTACTCTAGTAAAAGAAGGGATTAGTAAAATATTAAACCGTGAATTTGCATTTATAGCTCTGGGTGGTGCTACTGACAGTAGTTTTCTAGAAGGTCATTCATATACATATGAAGGAAGTACATGGGGCAAAATTGTTGACATTATAATTCAATGCAAATCTATGAATCCTGTTATTTACTTTGATGAACTTGATAAAGTAAGCGATACGCCTAAGGGTGAAGAAATTATTGGCATTCTTACACATCTTACTGATACAAGTCAAAACTCTAAATTTCATGATAAATATTTCTCGGAGATTGATTTTGATTTAAGTAAATGTCTATTCATCTTTAGTTATAATGATGAGAGAAAAGTAAATCCAATTTTAAGAGATCGTATGTATAGGATTAATACAACTGGATATAACAAAGAAGAAAAAACAACGATTGCCAAAGATTATTTGCTTCCAATAATTAGAGAACAAGTTAAATTTGAAGAAAAAGACATTATTATTCCTACCGAAACAATACAATATATTATTGAACATTATACTGATGAAGAAAATGGTGTGAGAAATTTAAAGAGATGTTTAGAAATCATTTATACAAAACTGAATTTGTATCGACTCATGAAACCTAACACTAATTTATTTGAAAAAGAAATGTCATTGACCATTGAATTTCCTCTTACAGTTACAACCGACATTGTATCAAAACTAATTAAAAAAGATTCCAAAGAAACTGTTCCTTTTGGAATGTATAATTAAATTAATTTAAATATAATAAATTATTAATATTATTATGAAAAATAATATTAATTATAACATTAATGATAATGCAATTAATGATAATGCAATTAATGATAATGCAATTAATGAAAATATAAATTTTTTTATTGATTTAAAATTAAATGTGAATGATTTAATTAATGCATCCAATAGATTAATTATCAACCATGAACAAAACGAAGAATTTATAAATAATAATAATAATAATAATAATAATAATAATAATAATAAAAAACTTTTAATTGAATATTCAAATGTTGCAAAAGATATTAAAAATAAAATAGATAAATTAAAAACTTTATTAGAAATGACAACAAATTATATTCAAAATAATTGCAAACATCAAATAGAACACGATTATATAGATATATCACCAGATAAAATGATTAATATATCTTATTGCACTATTTGTGGGCATAATTTCACATAATTTAAAACTCAGTGTTAAATGTTCTATTTCCTCCACGCTGGTTCATATATTTCATCTGTTCAGGCGAAATGCAAGCACATCCTGTTGACGATGAATAAAATGACGGACAGCAACTAGGTTTAAAAGAATTGTCAGCCAAAAGATCTAAACGACCCGATTCAATAAATTGGTTTGGTTCAGGCGCGACATTTCCTTCTAAACTATTATACCATTGATTAGGATTTGAATATCGTATTCCCTCTGGTGAAGGAGGACTATGTTCCCAACTCTGAGGAATATCAGCACCTAACTGGTATGAAATAGGAGCACCTTTTAACATACTAAATCCTTCTTTTATTGTTATTCTAGAACATGAACATAGTAAATAACCTCCTAAAATATATCCTACTATTACACATGCAATAACTATTTCAACGCGTAAAGTTTGGCCAAAAATTTTAATTTCCATTGCTATACATAAATAATAGATAAAAATTATAGTATTGTTGATAATAAAATATGAAATTTTTGAATATTCATAAATTTATCAGTACAAGAATTATAATCACATATTTTTAATCCATTAACACTATAAGTTCTCTTATCAGTTATTAAATGATATACAAAATCTACATCTCTAATAGGAATTCCTTTTATTTTTGTTGTATCTATAATTCCTAAATTACTTTCACGCAAATGTAAATTTGGACCACCTTTTAATATTTTATCTCCTAAATAATATTCATAAACACCACTCAATTTAGTAGCATCTATCTTTACTATGCCTACAACTATTTCTCCAAATTTTAATACATCATTTACTTCTATTTCGCTTATTTTAACGCTTTGACCATCTTGTAATTCTATATTTGTATCACTAATAAAACCTCCATCTAAATACTTATGAATATTTTTGCTTTTATCAAAATTAATATTCAAATATTTGGCATTGTTTTTTAATTCTTCTATACTTTTATCTTCAAATTCATCCCAATCAGCAAATGAAATAACACCAGATTCAGATTGTAGATTTATTAATTTATTTGAAGTCCCAAGACAATATATATAAGGATTTCTATAATCATCAATTTTAATACTTTCCGGATGTTCTTCTGCTAAAATCCATCCCTTTTCTTCATGAAACACTTTATGACTTCCTGTTACAACAATTCCTCTTAAAGTATACATTGTATGATCAGCACTTGTCATTTTCATGAAAGATGTTACACAAGAACCATCCGACAATACATCATTTATTTGCACTTCACTAAATTTTTTACTACTTCCGTCTTTCATATGAACTTTTACGTTTTCATCAAAACAATGAGGCACCTTCGGAACACCCCGAAGCCCTGATATGTTTAATGCTTCTTTAAGCAATTTTAATAATGGAATCAAAAATATCATAATTGGTGTTGCAATTGCAACTGTTACTGCTGCCGTACCAAAATTAAACGTTGCTAAAGCAATAACAATTATTGAAATTAAAACTATAAGAACTTTAATAAGTATACTATAAATTGCACCAAAAAGAGCCGTCATAGCCATATAACTCCCCATAAAAGTATATAAAGTAGCAGTTAAGGTGCCTAAAACCTTTCCAAGCGTGTCTTTAGTAATTATGAATAATTGAATGATTGGCATTGTAACATTTAATGCTCTTCCAAATATTTCCTCAGAAACATCTCTTACACTATTTCTAATCTTATCAAACATTGCTCTTATTGAATTCAAAGCATCAAACATTTCTTTAAAAGCGGTAACCATTGTGTTTCCAACATAATAAATGGGTTGTAACGCGAAATCTGAAACGGTTTTTAATATATTATTTATACAACCAGAAAAATTTTGAGCTGTATACTGAAATTTGCTCTCTCCTTCAGGCGCATTAATCAATCCAGCAAACGGAATAACTGAAGGACTGCATCTTTGGTTTGGCCAGTCTTCTTTAATTGGTTTTAATTTATTCATTATCATAAAATAAGATGTAAGAATGAAAAATAATAATATTATGAATATTGCAATATAAAAGTCTGAACTATATATGTCTAAAAATCCCTTTTTATTGTATAAATTAATTATCTTTCTTTGAATAGTATCCATATATATAGTATTTGAATATTATTCATTGACATTTACACATCTTTACATGATGAACCATTACTATCTTCCCAATCATGGAAGATATTATCGCCTATTAAAATAACGTGATCTGATGTAATTAAACAAGAAAAATAATCACTTGATACGCCTGTTTCTTTATAATTTTGATTTTCATTTACATGTTCAAATTTTTTACTTTCTGGATTATAAATTAAATGTTCTCCTGTTACATAAACATCTTCACCTTTTTCACCCATTGATACTTTATAAAATTTTTGAATTCGTTCTCCGTTTTCGTCTAAATTATGTATCTTCATATTAGCCATTACTTTACTCCCATTTTTAAGAATTTCTCCTAATTTAATATCTTCCATTTTTACAAATTCGCCATTTTTTGTTTGTAATAATGTATCTGGTTTGAAACACAATGCTCGTACTGTTTCTCCTGGAGGACCTTTCCACATACTTTCCATGGTCATTACACTTCCTGAAAGGGTATATAATAAAGTTGTCATAATACCAAGCGTTTTACCAAATAAATCCTTAATATTAATAGTTATTCTTTGAAATTCAATTACAAGATTTAAAAAAACACCAAATACATTTTGAATTACTTCTGTTATCATATTTCTTAAATTATTAAAAAATGCTCTTACATTATTTAACGAGTCTGTGATTGCACTTGCATTTGAACCTAATACATTAAGATTATAATTGACTGGTTGTAATAAATATTGCATATAATCTTTCTGCATGGTCTGTATACAGTATGTAAAATTTTCACTTGCGCTTTTTCCATCAGGACTTAGTGCACCTGCCATAGGCATAACTATCGGGTTACATCTATATTTAGGCCAGTCTTCCTTTATATTTTTAAGACCTACTGCTAAAATATTAAACATGTAAAGTATTATAAATATAATAATAATCAAAATAGTTAATGCGCCATCATTGGATCCCATAATAAAATATATTGTTATTATTTTATTTTGAAATTCTCTCTATAAACGAATATTAACTATTGTTTATTTAACTATTCTTTACTTATTCTTTTCATTTTTTTGTCATTCTTGTTCTTGTTTTTCTAGATTTATTTCTTCTAGATTTATGTCGTCTAGATTTATGTCTTCTAGATTTATGTCTTCTAGATTTATGTCGTCTACCTCCACCTTTTGCCAAACAAGTTCCAGTAGCATAACAATCATTTTGTGCTTGACTCAATCCACCAATTAATGTTCGGTTAGAATTTAAACTTGCAGAATTGGCATCAAACGGTGAAACTTTTGTTCCTCCTGATGGAAAAGAAGGAATTGTAATTAAAGCAGGAGAAATTGTTGATGAACCTCCTCTATATCTTCTACTTCTACCTCCACTAAACTTTCTTGACATTGCTGCTTGGTTTGCTTGCATCCTTTGTAAATGCATAAACGATGCTTTAGATGGGTCTCCTCCTTGAATGGGATAAACCTCATTAGGAATTGATTTAAAACTCATTATATATATTATATAATATTTTATAATATTTTATAAAGTTTTATACATCTGGAAATATTTTATTTTTATTTTTATTTTTATTTATAATTATTGAATTAAACTTTTTCTTTTTTTTAATTGTTTTGTCATCATTTGTTTTATAATTTATTTTATCATTATTTAATATTGATTCTTTTTTAAAATTATTATTAAATAAACTTTCCATAATTATGAAATCATTTTCATCACATCTATTTTTTTGAATAATTCTAAGACGTTCCTTTTCAAGAGCGTCTACATCACGTTCAAAACGTTCCCATTCAGTAACAACCCAATTTTCATCATTCTCATCATTATCATTATTAGTATTCATACTATTTATATAAATTAGTATAAATATTTAAACAATTTTTATTTATTATATTTTTTTTGCGTTTTCAACGTTGACTTTTTTTAAAAAACTAATATAATATATCATGGATAAAACAGACCGTCTTAATTTACAAAAAATGATAAATGCAAACCAAACTGAAGATTTTACTGATGACATCCGACAAAAACAACATAGCGAACCTATTAAGAAAGATTTACAAACTATGTTAAGTCTTAAAAAAATGTATTCAGATATGATTAAAAATGACCCTGGGGAGTTTGAAACTATTTGCATAGAGAGATGCCAATTTTTATTTAATAATTATACTGACATTTTTAATAAAATTAGAAAAGACGAATTAGATTTAGATATATTTATGAAATTTATTGAAATACTTAAGATGATTGAAGACGGTAAATTAGACCAACATGAAGCGTCTTTTAAAGTAGGAACTATACTTAAACAGCTGTACGTTGACAGTGCATTAAGAAAAAGTAATCATTTAGACAAAGCAAACAGCGTAGAAGAAGTTAAACAAAAAGAAGGGAAAAATATTTCTTGGTCTCAATGGAAAGCATCTAGATAAATTATATAAATTATATAAATTACATAAATTACATAAATTATATAAATTATAAAATAATTAAAGGCCTAATTTTATCCGCGCGTTTATTAAGTCTTGTTGCGTAAGATGTTTTTGATAATATAATACATCACTATCACATATGTACGTATCTTCTATAATTGTGATGTAACCGAATTTTTCATCTAATATATATTTAATACAATAATCAGCAGTTAATGTTTGAGTTGAAATTATAGTTTGATTATCTAAATTATTTATATTTTCTTCTAATACTTCTATACTAAATTTACTTTTATACAAATCATTGTTTGTTATTTTCATTGTATTTATTTTTTATTATATTTATTTTTATTATATTTATTTTTTATTATATTATATTTACAACTAAATCAATTTCTAAACTAAATATAATATAATAAATGCCAAAATTTATTCATTTTGGATGTTGGAATAAAGGAGGTTGTTATTTAGATAAGCCATCTAAGGGCTGGAATGATTTATCAAGCGTCATGCGCAATCTTAGAGAAGTTTCTGAAAGCCATTATAAACCCGAGTTTGTTGTAGTAGCTGGAGATAATTATTATCCAACATACGAAGCAAATGAAAAAACTGGAGAATCACAAAAAAAAATAATAACCAAAGATTTAATGTCTGGTCTAGAATGTTTGCCTGATAATTTACCTGTTCATATACTTTTAGGAAATCATGATGTAGAATCCGATGTGATAGTAGATAATAATAATCGCGTCAAACCTTCTCAAGAATGTTATATATTAGATAAAGAAACCGAATTTGTTCGTTCAAGAAGAGAAACAACCAGTTTAAATACTTATAATTCTCGTATTTTTAATAATAATACATTGGTTTTAATGATTGATACTACTATTTATGCAGATGATGAAGAACTAGGCCTTAAATGTTATCGGCATATGTATGAAAATAATTCAATCACATTAGATACACTTAGAAATGACCAAAAATTATACGTAGAAAGTATTATATCTGAATTGCCTAAAAAAATTAAAAATATTGTCATAATAGGACACTTTCCAATTACAGGTTACAAAACTAAAAATAAAAAAACTAATTTAATTCAAACACCTGGTTATAATTTTGCGAATTTATTATATGAATCTATTTTTGAAAATATAAAACCGAAAAAAAGAAATAAAATAAATTATTATTATTTGTGTGCAGATTTACATCAATATCAAATTGGTAATATAGAAATAATCGGCAAAAAAAACAATGTCATGAATATTAAACAATATATTGTAGGAACTGGAGGAACTACTTTAGATCCTTACCCTTTTGTCCGTGGTAAAAATTATAATATGAGAGAAATTGAATTTATAAATAAAAATGATACTTCCGAACATTACAATATAAAATATCTTATGACTGATGAAGAAATAAAATTATCTGGTTCAAAACACGGATTTTTAGAATGTCATGATATAAATGGGACATTAGCATTTAATTTTATAGACATTCAAGGAAATAATTTTACTGAGAGAATGTATTCTAATTTAAAAAGAACCATCGTAGGTGGTAAAAGAAGGAAAAAAACACACAAAATACCTATTATAAAAAAAAATAAAAAAAATGGTTTAAATATTATTGAATTTCCAAAAATAAATAATTATCTACATGATGGTAATATAGATTTTGAGAGATTTTTAAATGAAAATGCCGATTTTAATAGATTACTTTCAACATTAGAAGAATATAATGATGGATTTGTATATATTTCAATCGGAAGCACAATAGCAAATGGTTCAAAAAAAAATAATATCAATCAATTAGTTCCTTTATCATTAGTTACAAATTCATTGAAGAGAGAAAATGCGAATAATTGTCAAAAAAAATCATGTAAGACTTTGTGCATAGCGATTGATTCATTAAATATAAACAATCCTCAATTAGATTATGAAACTATTATAAAAGATAAAATTAAAGATAGCAATATACAATTTATTTTATTAGACATTAAATCTATAATCAATAATAAACAAGATATTCTATTAAAAAATAAAGAAGTTGAATCGTTTTTTTATACTTTATTTAACAAAATAAAACAAAAATTACAAGAATTTAAAATAAATAATAAAAATTTGAAAATAAATAATTATCTTGAATTTAATAATTCAAATATATTTAAAAATGTTCTTAACCCATACAATTATGAAAATAATATAAAAACTATTAATTCTACAAAAAAAATTACTAAAAAAAATAGAAATAAAAATAATAATAAAACTAGAAAAGTTAAAAAATAATTTAAACTATTGAAGATTTACATTTTTTTTACATTTCAAACGCACATTTTTACTCATCATAAAACAATTGGATTATTTCAATCGTTTTGTTTGTTGCGTTTGATGGATTTATCCAATAAATAATTTGATTTTCTAATGTGTTTAATCGTTGTTTCCATTCATTTTGTTTTGATTTTT
>Ga0075473_10000725_pt1 | contig 13840 bp, 15 predicted proteins | sample DEB19_08_DNA_FD_76340 | JGI IMG/M metagenome (GOLD analysis project Ga0075473, IMG submission 76340) | Aqueous microbial communities from the Delaware River and Bay under freshwater to marine salinity gradient to study organic matter... | ecosystem: Environmental > Aquatic > Marine > Coastal ... | reverse complement strand
TCTCCAAGACTGAACCCTTCTTCGCCTTTGGTGATGGCCAGGGATCCATGGACGCCTTCAAGACGCATATGGAGGGACGTTACGCCAATCTCTATGACGCCATCCGTTCCCCCTGGAACCTGATGAATCAGGTCGACAAGAAGTTCGTCGGTCACAGGGACGAGATCCTGCATACGGTCAAGGAGGGTAGAGGAACCCAGGGCAATCCTGTGTTCAACCTCGTCAGGGCTGAAAGGCTCGATCCGCTCTCGGCCATGTCCGATGGCATCTCTAACATGATCCGCAACCACCACATGATCGACCTTCGCCTTCAGATGGGTGAGTCGTGGATCAAGGAGTTCGGACACATGCTCGATGGCGACAAGCAGACCCTTTACAACGACATGGTCAACACCATCCTCGATCCGCCCTACCTCAAGAACATCGAGAACGTCAATTACCCCGACTGGGTGAGAGCGGAACATGCGCGGCAGGCCTTCCTCGAGCTCATGAACCTCGAGACCCCCGGTCAGTCCGCGCTCGAGAACCTGCGCAGCTCTCTCCTGGATCAGATCTACGAGCGGCTGGGGCAGGAGACGTCCAACGAATGGGCGACCTCCAGGATCATGACCACCCGTCATCCCCTGTCCTTCTTCCGCGGCATCGTCTACCACATGAAGGTCGGGATGTTTAATCCGCTGGTGGCCATCCAGAACGCCGCCCAGATGGCGAACATCCTTGCGATCTCTCCCCTGCACGGCACAGCCGGGTTCACCTATGGGCTCTTTGCCCATCTGACCCGTCTCAACGCCCACCCCAATATCGTCAACGCTCTTGGCGAACTGGCCGAGAAGGCCACAGGCGGCAAATACAAGAAGCAGTGGTTCCAGGAAGGCCTCACGGCCATGAAGGACTCCGGCTACTTCTCGATTGGCGGAGGTCACGCCCTGGGGGATTACCTCAACGAACCGAAGTTCATCCGGAAGGAAACCGGAAAGATCCTCGACGGGTCTTCGATCCTCTTCAAGGAATCGGAGAAGCTCCTGCGCACCTCCGCCTTCATGACGGCTTTCCTCGAGCACAGGATCGCCAGCAACGGCAGGGCCCTGACCTCGATCGATCTCAACGAGATCCTCGGGAGAGCCAATCTCTATGCAGGACGCATGTCCCGCGACGAGAAGGCCCGCTGGCAGTCCGGTGAACTGATGTCCACCATCACCCAGTTCTGGTCCTACCCCGCCCGTCTCATGGAGATGATCTGGGAGAAGGGCCATGGCCGCAAGGACGCCCTGACGGGTATGGAGAAGGTTCGCCTCGTGGCGATGAACTCCATGCTCTACGGTCTTCCCATCGGTGGTCTGGGAACGGCTGTCGGTGGCGTCGTCAACGCCTACGATCACTTCAAGAAAGAGGCTGTGGACAGGGGGATCAACGTCGATGACGGAGCTCTCGGTCTGCTCTTCAACGGCGTCGCCGGTCAGATGTCCAAACACTACCTCGGCGTCAATGTGTCTCCTGCGATTGGACCCACGGGACGCGACCTGACCCAGAACCTCGATACGGATCTGGGCTGGTTCAAGTTCATCACCGGTCCCTCGGGCGCTGTGACCCTCGATTTCTACAACAGCACCAAACCGTTCCAGAGAGGCTTCTGGATGGCGATCAATGGCGACATCCAGCCGAAGGCGATCGCCTCGGATCTGATGGACATCGCCCGTAACGTCAGTGGCATCGATAAGGCCGCCAAGATGTATCTCGCTCTTCAGCACCACAAGGTCTACACCAAGATCGGTCAGGAGATCGATGAGGTGGAAGCCTGGCCTGGAGTGATCTCGGCCATTACAGGCCAACTGCCGAACGAGATCGACCACGCCATGTGGGAAAAGAAGATTCTGGATGATCTGCCTTTGATCAAAGGGCAGCTCGCTCGTCAGGCTCAGCACGATGTGCGCCTCTTGCTCCAGGCCTCCTCCGAAGGAGACCGGGATCTCGAAGCGCATTACGCAAAGAGAATTGATCTATATCTCAGCGGACTACCACTTAGTGAGCGTCAGGAAGTCGTGTATAAAGCCCTCGAAGGGAACAAACGACTAATTGACACTATCAACCAAAAGTGGAGCCACTACCGCCCTGAGGCTTCTGAAGAATTCAAGAAGGCTTACGGCAAGTATTTTAATCTTCCTACTACTTCTGAGTGAGACAGTTTTAACAATGGCAAATTTCAATCCGGGTCTCAATCCGACTGCCGATCCTGAATATGATCGTGTCAGAGGCGTAGATCTCGTCAATGTCGAAGGGCACAACAAGGAGATCCAGTCCCGGCGTGCAGCCGAAGGGCTGTTCACCGGCCTTGGAGCCGCGGTCAGGGGAACCGACAAAGCCCTTGCCGAAGGAGCTCAGACCGAGCTGCAGCAGGGCTACGAGAAGCTCAATGGCGCTCAGGGTGTGGATGTCGCGGCGGGAGCCGCCGTCATCAACCCCGACAGGACTGTCTTCAATCCTCTGGCCGACAACAAGCCTCCGACCCAGGAACAATCCCTGATTGCCGAAGGCATGGAGCGTCTCAACGCCGCCAGGGACCAGGGGAAGATCTCCAACACCCATTACTACGCCCAGCTCGAGGCGATGGTCCGTAACGTCAAGAGCCGCTATCCCGGCTATGGCGAGATCATCGACAGGCAGATCGAAGGCATCGCAGGCATCAAGCCCGCCAATGCGCTGCGTCAGTCCATGCTTCACGACATGGAGAGGGCTGCAGCCGCCTCCGCCGAGAAGATGGATACGAAGCAGAAGTTCATCCTCAACAACGCCGAATACGCCTCGGAAGCCGAAAGGGAGAAGCACCGCAAGGGCGAGATGTCTGACGATCAGATGATCGCTTCCATCCAGGACCGGAAGGGTAAGCTTCAGGAGATCCAGGCGCACACCACCCAGCTGGCGGCAAAGTCTGCAGAGAACAAGCTGAGTGAGGATGAAGCCAAGAAGGGGGCCTCTCAGGTCGCCTACAAGGTTCACGCCCTGGCTCTGGACAACGTCTCTGCGATGGTGGACCAGGCCCAGGCCGAGATCAGGGCTGGCACCTACGATCCGGTTCTCTACGGCAATACGCTTCACCAGGTCCGTATGGACTTCCGGAAGAACGCTCTGGCGACAATCCAGAAGGGTGTGGGCACTGCTCTAGACGTCAACCAGGTCAACCAGATCATCCAGGACGCCGACAAGGCTTTCGATGATTATTCCCAGGCCTTCACCAAGGATGGCACGGGAATGCTCTCGGCTCTGAAGACAGAGATCGAGGCGATGAAGAACAAGGACTACCTGACGGTCATGCGGGACGGAAAGGTAGGCGTTCCCCTGAGGGCGATCTCTGCAGCCAACGCCGCTGGCGGTCCGGAAGTAGCCAAAGCTCTGACCGACAAGCTTCTCACCATCGACAACCTCGGCATCGGAATCGAAGGGGCTCTCAATCCTCCGACCTCGGGTCCTGTTCCCGGTGGACAGTCCGCCGCCAAGAGGGATCCTGTGGCGAAAGCCCTGGTGGGCAACCAGAGCATCTATATGGGCCTCGGGGACCGCGCCAATGGCGACCCGAAGAAGCTCATGGAGAACCTCGTCAAGGTGGGCAAGGACCAGCCGACCAATGTCCAGATGGTTCTGGCGTCCTGGAAGGACAACCTCACCAATCCGAAGTACGGAGCCGACTTCCTCAAGAACTCCGCGGAGGCTCTGTTCTCCGATGGCAACAAGGACTTTCTGACCTACGCCTTCAAGGACTACGAGAGTCGAAGGGAAGCCTTCAAGACGCTGACCTCTCCCCAGGTCACCGAAGCCATGCAGAAGCTGAAAGGCTCCAAGGTTTACGACGACTACAAGAAGTGGGCCTATGACGGCTATGTCACGGTCCTCAAGGGCTCGATCAACAAGCTGCAAAATGTGGCCGAGAGACCCTACCTCGATCTGAAGATGGACGAAGAGAGTGGACACCTTTCCCTGGTGCCCAACGCCGAAGGCGAGAAGATCGCCAAGGAGAAATGGTACAACAAGGGGATTCCCTACAACATCGCCACCGGACTGGAGATGCTCCTCGGTCGTGGTCTTTCCGAGAATGTTCGTGAACTGAACAACGCCACGGACAATGTGAAGAAGATCATGGAGACGGATGGTTACAAGGTCGGGGACCAGTTCAAGCAGCTGGTCGGAGCCCTGGCCCAGTCCCAACCGGAGAAGAAGGGGATCTGGAACTGGATCGCCAGGAGTATTCAGCTGCCGAAGGGTAATCCGGACGATCTCGAGTTCGGAGGGATCCATCCAAATTTTACCCAAGCTTCTGGGACTAACGGGGAACCCAGAGGCTTAACCTCCCTCATCAACAGCTATGGTCCCCAGACCGCCTCCAGGGCCATTATGGAAATGATCGCCAAAGGAGAGTCTGGATCGAACTACAACCGACTGGTCGACACCTCTACGCACCCGAAGGAAGCCCCTCTGACGGATATGACCATCCGTGAGGTGCTTTCCTACCAGAAGGGAATGCTGACTGCAGGGAATGCGTCCTCAGCCGCTGGCAAATACCAGATCGTCTCCAAGACGCTGAAGGGGCTGGTGGACAAGGGCGTGGTGGCGATGAACGACAAGTACGATCAGGACACCCAGGACAAGCTTGCCAACGCTCTCCTCGAGGGAAGAGGCTACAAGGACTACCTGGAGGGCGGGAAGACGCTCAGGGACTTCATGAAGGACCTGGGGGAGGAATGGGAGATCATCAAGGTCAACCCTTCCCTTGCCCGCAAGGTGGCCGATGAGCTCGCTAGTCAGAAGCAGGCCTATGCCTCTGCGGATTGAGGTAGCGATACCACAGTTCCCTCGCGACCTGACGGAGAACCCATAGCCAGACAATAACCCCGGGCAGAGCGATGATCCGGGTCACAGGACTGGTGAAGTCGACGTCCATCGGTAATCTCCATGAGCGTTGCTCAACGCGATTAGCATCGCTAAAAGAAAAACCCTCGGAGTCTCCTCCGAGGGTTTCTTTTTGTCAAACGTTACAGTTTGTGTATCTTCTCATAGTCGCGGATACACCTTTCGAGGTAGATCGCAAGGTCGAGGGCTTCCTCCTGGGCGTGTCTCAACCACCCGATGGTGTCGACATCCTCCCGCGTCATGGGGACGCCATATTTGGACATCCCTGCGTCGGCTCTGTCCTTGATCCGCTCCAGGACGTCCACGACGATCTTGTCGTTGAGGTAGGGGCGAAGGAACTTACGGTCTGTCAACTCTTCCTGAAACTCCAGAACATTAAACGCCACAGGTGCCACCGCCACGAATGTCACAGGCGTCGTTCACTTCCAAGTGTTCTTCAAACTCAACACCAAGTTTTTCTTTAGCCTCTTCATAGGGGACTGACGTAAGAGGTTGTCCCCCTCTTGCGCCATCTGGGTACATGGTCAATCCGCGTAGACGAGAAGCGTATTTAGCCACCGTCATAGCCATTGGCTTAACAGTGTCCGGATTGTTCAGCTCTGATCCCCAGGCAGGAAGATTCAACGTTGAGCTGATACTCATGTCGACATAGTCTTGAACGTCAGCCTGGAACTTTATTCGCCGTTCGTAGTCCCCAGCGAGGTCAATGGCAGATTCGATCGACTCTGGCCGTACTCCGTAATCTTGAATGAGTCCTTGAGCAGTGTGATCGACAGCAAATTGGTATTTCCATACTGATCCGTCAGTGAGATATCGGCGTCGATAAGCAACGGCATATACGGGTTCAATTCCTGTAGTAGTCCCTGCAAGCATTCCGATAGTGCCTGTAGGGGCGATCGCTCGATTAGCGACGGGTCGACTGATACCGAGAAGGTCAGCTGATTTGCGGGAGACGTCATCTGATACACCTTTATAGATTGCGAGCCACTGATGCAGCTCGGGAGTTACTTCGTAGCGGTAGCCCCTCTTGAGGAGCCACTCGTGGACACCCATGAGTCCAAGACCAAGGCGTCGGTTCTTCTCTCGAACCTCGTAGACTTTCTCATAGGGTAGCTGGGCCTTCAAGGTTCCGAAGAGAAGGAACTTCGTGCCCAGTTCCGCAATCGCTGCAAACTCTGCCGCAGAATCGATACGAGAAAGGTTGAGGGACCCAAGGTTGCAAACATCGGAGTCATCCTCGGAGGTGACTTCGGTGCAGGCGTTACGGAGTGTTTCGTTCTCCTTGTCGAAGAAATTGAAGCTGAAGCCAGGCTCTCCGGTTCGAAGAGCTTGCTCCACATTAGCAAGGAAAAGTTCTCCAGGGTCTCCGCCTTTGAAGTAGTTGAGCAGCCAGGTCGTGTCGTAGTTGACCGAGATGTTGGTCATGTCGAGCGGGGCAGGCCAATTGAAGTCCTCGTTCTTGAGGTCCGCAAGGGTCTTGCCCGTACCCGGGACGTTGATGGAGTGCCAATCCTTGGCCTTCAGGAAGTCCCAGATATCTGCATGTTGCCAGTTGAGGGAGGCGTAGATCGCAGAGCGACGCGTACCTCCCTGCATGACCCGACGACCAATTTCGTTGATCATTTCCATTTTCGGAATAGGGCCAGAAGCTAGGCCACCTGTTCGGGAAAGAAGAGAACCTTTATGGCGGTAAACAGAGTAGTCAACTCCAATACCACCACCGGTCATCAAACAGGATTCAGTCTTCCAGGAGAGATTCGCCCAATCTTCACGAGTATCTTCTTCTGCCCGCAGTAGATAGCAGTTGTTCCAGTACCTGTTAGCCCGCCCTGCGTAATACAAATATCGACCTCCGGGAATGAATTTACCGGAGGAAATGGCCTCTTTAAGGGCTGTTCGGTCATCAGAATTAAAGACACTAGAAGGAGCGTCCTGTGGAATAACATCATCCACCAGGACACTTGCAAGCTTTTCCCAAGTCTCGCACCCATCGTGCCGGTACTTGTTTTTGAAAACGGTTTCAGAAAGGGTTGATCTAAAAAGGCTACCTAAGCTTGATTTATATGTCATTAACTCTCAGAAAGTTTGTAATGGAGTTCTCGATGGCAATTGTTCGCTCGAGGTAGTAGCTCAACGACAGAGTCCATCTTTACATGCGTGGTAGAGAGCACCACAACTAGCTGCGCTTAGGCTGGCGCTTGCGATTAGCGCGCTGAGACACAACCTTCGTAGGAACGTTCTCCAGTGAGCCGGTACGGTGGAACCCGACATGATCTAACTCCTTGCCATCACCCTTGTGGACCTTGCCTTCCTTCATGGCCTTGCGCCTGGCGGCATTCCTGGCTTCTCGTCGCTTGACCTGCTCTGGTCGGTTCTCGTAGGCGGTTTCCTTTTGATAGTCTCGATTAGGGTTTTTGGGCAATTCTTTTTCTTTCTATGTAATTGAGGATTGCATCGCACTTTTCACGTCTTCGTACACCGAGGTGTTTGTAGACAGCAGATATAAGAGACCTAATTTCTTCATGGGAAGATACTGCCCAACGCCAAGAAGGTTTTGCGTTTGGGCACCTTTCAAATTTAGATGGGTAGTTAGACTCCCATACCTTCCCACCAACCAAAGACTGAATCCTTTCGATAATGTCAAAGTCAGTCATTTCAACTTGGATTTTGGTGCTGTATCCGTGGAGAGTTCTCTTATCTTTTGATAAGAGGAAGCAACCCTCTCCTTCTAGGATACCAGCTATCCAAGCTACATCAACTTCACTTGCCAGTTAAAGCCTCCCATGAAATAGGGAAAAGCTCTTTCATATGTTGACCAATTGCTAAAACAACTGGTTTACACTCTTCTTGTGCGTCAGGGTGCATTCTAAGTTTAAAAAGGCGAGCCCAAAAAGCCAAACTACCGGTCCAAACCCAAGTCGTCATCATTGATTGGGGGAGGACGATACGGGCCTGCTCAGGGCAGACTCCTGAAGCAAGCAGCCATTTATAGATATGAAGGCAGTGTTTCACTGCATCCTGGTAAGCAGTCTCAGGACGACAGGTGTAGCCGAAGTCATCAGGCATCATCATAAAGACAGACTTGTCTCCACTCCCCTGCTTGAGATTCTCAGCCCGTTCCCGCCACATGTCAGGAGAAAAGAACTCAGGTTCGTCATCCACATACCGCCTGGAGACCCCGTTCCACCCACAGATATCGTCCTGGGTGGCGGCACCGATGTGGGACTTCCACAGCTGGTGGTTGATGACGATGGGAGCCTTCACACGGAACTTGGCGACGACATGTGAGAAGGGAGACCAGTGGTCATGCTCTACGAGGTAGTGGATGAGCCTGGCGTCCTTCTCGGGAAGCCTCAGCTCCTCGAAGAAAGATCCATCTACTTTCTGATCACCGGCGTAGAGTTCCCATTTGCTCTCCTTGTCGAAGGAGACCCTTGCAGCGTTCACCACCTCGAGGTCATTCCCCATGTGGTTGAGGAGTTCAACCTTCATTCCGTCCAATGCTTGTCACTTTCGTTCTGGGCCATGAGCTCCAGGACCATGCCAAAGAAGGCAAAGCCTGCGCCCATCATGGTGTAGAGTTCTTCCCGGGAGAGGAGATTCGTCAGCAGCTCCTCGGGGCCGAAGTGGAGGCGGAAGCTGTAGAGGGCGTAGACGAGACCAAGGAGGTAGCTCAGTCCCGCGAAGAAATTAATCAACCCGTATTTTCTCAAAGTGTTCAAGGGGCAATACCATTTGGTTATCCTGGACGGGCGTATCGTCCACCAGGCGGAGGTGATCCTTCTTTGCAGGCCTGACGATTTCGATGTCGAACTCGACAAAGCCTTCCTCGTTGAAGGGCAGGCCGAGGTCCATGAAGGTGATGTCCCAGCTCTCAGGAACCGCCCTCATCTGGTAGAGAAAGGAAGCGATGGCGTCCTCGATGTTCTCGATGGACATCACGATGGTTTTTGTTTCTACCTTCGTTCCAGTCGGTCTCTTCATCTGTTAATTCAATATCCTTTGGATGAAGTTTAATACGCTTGTATTCCTCTTTGCGCCGTACAGGCTTGAGGGGAAATTCATGAGCGTTGCTCAACGCGACTGAGCGTCGCTCATTCTCGATCAAATGGCGATCTGACATGGCCTGCTAGGAACAGTTGGAAGAGAGCTTCTGCAGGCGTAAGATCTTCCTGTTCCAGAAGATCCTCGAGCGGGTAATCCTCCAGAAGCTCCTCAAACTTCCTGATAATGAGTTCATCGGAATCTCCGAACATCCTCAGCCGTATTCCTTCTTGATTTCATCGAGGGAGATGAAGCGGATGTTGTAGGTCCCGTCCTCGACATGAGTCTTGTAGATGACACCGCGCCACCAGAGGTCATTTGCTCCTCCGGCCCATCCAGCCCGATAGTCCTGATAGACCCCAGCGACGCATCCCATAACCTTGCGTTTAGCTCCATCAGTACGGATACAGTAATCAGCAGTGTGAACGTGGCCACAAGTAGAGGAACGAAGACGCTTAGTGACAAGGCTATAAGCAGGATGCTCGCCACCGATTGCGCGGCCCATGACACCCGAGATAAAATAGTGGGCATAGTCGACTCCATCGATACTGACTATTCCAGGACTCCCTCCATCGTAACCGACCACTTGATCGTACCATCTTGGCAGTTCCAGATCGCCATAAGAAATGGTTCCTTCAAGTTCGCTCTGGAGTTCAAGAGCTCGTCCAATTCGCTCCTCGTGATTTCCAATGAGATATACTGAGAAGGGGAGCTTCTTTTTGCTACGGCGTAGAGGGCTCCAAAGTCGATCCTGGGACTCGAGGAAAGCGTCAATGTCTTTTCGGTAGGTCCTGCCATGGAAGCTTTTCTTTCCTTTGTCGTAGCCGCAGAGAGACGGCATATCAGCTCCATCACCGAGGTTGACGACGACGTCAGGTCGGAGATCACGGACAAGGGAAGATAGCCAATCAAAACGGTCGTTGTCGAAGTCGGGGTGGGCATGGGCGTCTGGGATGACCAAATGGCTGCGACTCATTCGAACCATTCCTCCGGGATGACCCCGATGGCGTAGGGAATGTCGTGCTTGACGCACCAGTCCGAATATCGGGTGTTGGAGCTCTTGTGGAGCTTGTTGTCGTATTGGAACACCATCCTCAGATCGAGATCACTGTGCTGCTCCAGGACCTTCTTGATCTTTGATCGATCCTGGGAGGTCCAGTAGCCCTTGGTCTCTACGAAGAAGATGGTGTCGTCCTTACGGGCGATACGCCAATCGGGTTTGTACCAATGCTCTACGTAGTAGTTGAACTGCTCAGGCTCGTATTCAATGTCAAAGCGATGCTTGCGCTTGAGAGCCTGACAGCCTTTGTAGAACTCGGCTTCGAACCCTGATCTGAGTTCGTCAATATTGAATTTTGTTATGGGTAGGTCTCCAAAACCCAATGGGCAAATTGCTTGAGCTGTTCAACGCTGGCTGAACTTTTCATTGCATTGGCCAACCGTGAAATGACTTGAATATTTCCGGGAATGTACCCCTTAGTGTTGTCGATACGATCGACGGATGCTGAAAAATTTGGATCTCTAAATTCAAATGGTTTCTTGAATACCGGACAGACATCCGGAATTTGGAGGTCCTCCCACTTTAGTTCAAAGGGGGTGCCAGCTGCTCTGGCGTTCCCTTTCTTTTGTCTGTAGATGTACTTTCTGTACTGTTCTTTAGTCTGAAGGTTTAGATAGCTCAAAAACCTTAGGTTCCCTTGCAACGTTGGTTAAGAAAACTGGCCCTGTAGAATACATGAAGGTCCGAATTTCTGGGAAGCAGGTCCTTTTGAAATCGCAATAAGAGCACTGTGTGCAGAGCTTTTCGTTTCCAGATTTTCCATCAGGCACCGGAGCAAAATGACGTTCCGGAGGCTGCTCTTTTGAAACAATTTCTTTAAGTTCTTCTACCTGTTTACTATAGTCTACTTCGGACTTTGGGTATGTGTCAAGAGTAATATGCCCTAAAGTCTTGTCGACTACGAGGAATGATCCAACATCAGGCTCTGTAACCTTAGGATCTCCCTGAGCCGCCCACATGTAGCTTCCAAGTTGGTCAAGGTATCCAAAAGGATCGTCTCCCCGCAGTCCGTTGGACGCAAACTTCTTGAAAGAGTAAGTAGACGCAGACTTGCAATCCACAGTTCGTCCATCGATAACTGCATCCCGGTGTCCCTTGACGCCGTTGATGTCGAGCTCATCCTGCTGACCCTCTACCGTGTGTCCTGCTTCTTTCGCGAGGAAGAGGAGGAGCTCTTCCAAGATATCTCCGAAGAGGAATTTGAACCTCGCCGCGGGCGGGAGGGGTTGAGCTTCCTCCGGCTTGTTGATGGTGTACCAGAGCTTCCGTCGACAGGGCGTCCCGATGTTGGAGAGACGTAGGGTTGGTTTAGCCCGAACGCTTCGAAGACGTGATACCACATGGCGAGCCAGGCGTTGGCCGAACTCTGCAACATTCTGTTCATCAAATTCATGTTCGTAATCAGGATCCAATAGATGGTAGATATCGTCTACGAGAGTATCGATTGTCTTAGCGGTTATCGCCGTCTCCCTTCAGCGTTCCCTTGCTCTTGCGATCCAGGAGCTTGTTCACATTGGCCTGCGCCACTTCCTCCAGAGAGAATCCCAGGTCTGTAGCAAGGGCGGAGAGGTACCAAAGAACGTCTCCCAGTTCCTTGAGGAGGCCTTCCCTGTCGAGAGCCTTGTCCCCGCGTAGCCACTTCTTGACCTTCTCAGCAACCTCTCCCGACTCTCCAGCGAGTCCAAGAGCGGGGTAAGTAACCTTGTGATCAGGGTTGTAAACCGCGGTAGCTTTGGCGGAAATTTGATAGTCATTAAATGTCAGCACAGAATACCTTTTAAAGCGATTTTAAAGGGGTCTGGAGAGGCTCCGAAGAGCCTCCCGCTAGTAGGCCCCTAGAAGGGAAGCGCAGGACCTCCGGTGGCTTCCGTTCCCGTTTCGTTCTTAGGCGGGTTATACTCCACCAGCTTCTCGACCCTGACAGTCTCGAGGCGGTGACCCTTGCCCTTCATGGTGTCGTAGACGGAGATCTTCACCGTCACCTCGGAGCCATTGCCGACCAGGCCATCGAAGATGGAGTTGTCCGCATTGAGCACCTTGGGTGGACCAAACTCCACCACTTCATTCTTGATGAGCTTCGACACGGGACGCTTGAAGGTCACGAGGACTCCATCGTCGTCCTTTTTCTTTGTAAGACTCAATCCTAACGTGTCGTAGAGCTCGAGAGACTTCTTGTCCATGTAAAGGGGAAGCTGAAAGTTGTTGTACTTGTCGTCCGGTTTGCGAAGCTTAGCCCATTTGCAAACACCAGACAGATACACATAACGCGTTGTCATTCTAATTACGTTCCTTTAAATACTGGATAGCAGATTGCAGAATGCTAGTACTGTCCTTGGCGTAGCCAAGCATGAAATTGCAATGGCTACAAAGGACACCCCTAACCTTTTCTGTGGTGTGGCAATGGTCAACGTGCCAACCACGGGGTGGTTCTTCATCAGTGTGGCAAATGGCGCACTGACAGTTTTGGCTTGCTAACAGGTTGTCAAAGTCTTCCTTTGTGATACCGTATTTTTGTTTGAGGCGGTAGTTGTGACACCGATCTGGGTTAGCCTTTTCCCACGCTTTACGATTTTCTTTAGCACGTTCTGGATTAGCTTCCTGCCAGTTTTTAGACAGCTGAATGGCTTTGTCGCGGTTTTCTGCATACCACTTTTGCCGCTGCTGTTTGTGCTTTTCCTTGTTCCTTAGGTAGTAATCATGTTTCTCTTGTTTGCGGTCTCGCATCAGTTAAGCGTACGGTCAGAATCAATATCTTCTGCCGCCAGATTTGGAGCATCGAGAACTTCCCGAACCTCCACCACTTCAAAGTCGGTAATGCCGGGAGAGTTTTCGGCAAGATCGGCCTTGATCTTCTCAATGGCTTCCTCCGCGGAGTCAGCTGCAATGGTCCCCATAGCCGTGGACGGATCCATGAACTTGAAGACGATCTCAAAAATTTTCACTTCTTTTCCTTTGTCAGTGTGTCTGTGCCCAGTTCTTTCCGATGGACAGCTCTTTGTGGCTGTTTAGAAAGGAGCCTTCCAGGGGACAGCGGAGACCCAATTCCTCTCCTGCCCTGGTGATTGCTTTTGCCTGTATTTTTGCTACCTGTAGCGCTAGCTCATAGTCTCCCTTTACTTCGACCTGCCACTCATCGTGTACGAAATTCACCTGCTTGATTTGTGACAAAATCCCGCAGGCCTGTAACTCCTTTCGCCAGATGAGGTTAGCACGTTTCATGACGATTGACTCGCCATTCTGCAAGTAGCCTGCCAGCATCAGATGCGCCGAGTCACAGAGGACAGCCCGTCCGTCCAGTCCTGTAAAGTATCCCCTTGAAGCGTCAGCGGGAATAAGTACTTCCTTTAGTTGCTGCAGCCCCGGGTAAGCCTCAAGAAATCCCTTTCGAGCTGCTCGAGCCTCTTCAAACGTACAACCAAGGATCTGAGCGATTTTGCCGTCTCCTGCTCCAAGGAGCCAGGCGTAGATAAACGTTTTAGCGTCATCCCGAGATCGGCATACGTCCCCCAGAGCTCTTCGGTTAAGGCTGTGTACGTCTGTTCCCTCTTCTTTCCGTCCTGAAATGAGGCCATCGGTGAACCTCTTGTCGTTCATATAGTGGGCCAGGATCCGGAGCTGGATGCCATCCGCGTCGACACCGACGAGCCAGTGCTCCGATTCGTTACATTCTGATACACACCATAGGCTCCGCATCTCGGTGGCGAAAGGAGAATCTCCTGCCGGGATATTGGCCATGTTCGGATTGCTGTGGCTCATCCGGTGCGTCCAGGCCCCGATGTGGTGGAACCTGCCATGGATGCGTCCTGTAGCCTCGCTGTAGGCTCCGAACCATTCCTC
>Ga0075473_10000722_pt1 | contig 13862 bp, 5 predicted proteins | sample DEB19_08_DNA_FD_76340 | JGI IMG/M metagenome (GOLD analysis project Ga0075473, IMG submission 76340) | Aqueous microbial communities from the Delaware River and Bay under freshwater to marine salinity gradient to study organic matter... | ecosystem: Environmental > Aquatic > Marine > Coastal ... | reverse complement strand
AACATGCTACACCTCGCTCAAATATAATGTCATATTTGGTCCATCACTGCTTCTGCTGTATTCAATGTTATATACTAAAAATTTAGTTGATTGCAATGCAACCATATCAATATTGTCACTGTTTTTATAATCAATAGTAACTAAATCTCCTAATTGAATAATTGGTGTTGCAAAAATATTTAATCCAATAGCCTTTTTGGGTGTCATTAATTTTTTTAAAATCCAATCCATCAATAGTTCTGCATCATCTTGGTTTTGAATATAATCACTTTCAATAGAAAATTCATTTTTACCATATGTTATCCTACTTAACCTAATTTTATCGTATTGTTGTTTTTCAAAAGTTGGAGAATATATTAAATTACTTCCAACAAGTTCTGGGTCTGAAAAACTTGAACGTTTCTTAAAATAATCATCTACTGTTAATTGTCCTCCACCATCTTGTGTAAATGCTATTCCATTAATATTTAAAAAGTTATAATCAGTTGTTCCTAAATCTAAAAGTGAATCAGTGGTATTAAAAATTAAAAATTCTGCTCCATATGCCGTAGATGTATATCCAGAAATAACATAGTCTTTAGTTCTATCTGGTAGTTTAATAATTTTAGAAAATAATGCTGGATATGCATTGTCAAACCTTATATTAAAATATGCACACTCTCTCATAATTGTTCCAAACTCATCAAAATACATTTTGAATTTATTTGGTTCTGCAGCACTAATTCCAGAAAGATATGTTTGTTGCAATATACCACTTAAAGCATATTTCCTCATTGAATTATTAATTGTTATATTTTCTCCTCCAAAAACATTTGCTATTGGCTCTCCAGATATATTAGCATTTGGGTTTTCAGAATAGTTTTCAGTTAATGCATAAACATTTTCAAACATGCATTTTGATCCTCCTCTTGTAAAAAGTGCCATATTATTATATTTTGGCAAAGGGGAACTGTCATCGACTGTTGCAACTAAAATATTATTTATATATAAAAAGAATCTTCTAGAATTTGCATTTAAAACATTATCTGCATATTCTATAGAAAGATCATAAACTGTATCTACTTTATCATAAAACTTTCTTGATATTCCAACAAAATTTCCACTATCGGAAAGTATATCTCCTCTACCACTCCATAATAATTCTGGAATTGCTTGGGTTCCATAACCATCTGCTCCTGGAGAAGTTTCACTAGAATATATTTTATAGAATATAATGTTTGCGGTTTCATCTGTTCCACCATCTAAAGAAATAATTTCAAAATAATATCCATTATTTGTTACTGGATTTACTAATACTCCAATGCCTCCAGAGTTTCCAGAAACACCTACTGTTGCGGTTGGAGATTCTGGATTAAGTTGATAATATGTTGTTCCATTAAGAGGTGTTATTTTTTGTTTAACAGTGCCGTCTTCACTTTCAATTGATTCTGCTGGAGATCCAATAATTCTAATTCTTGTTCCAAAATTTTTAAACCTATCTTCTAAAGGCTTGTGTACATATGTTATAAAATCAATTGGTTTAATATCTGTTGTGTCAAAATTTGGTCCTTTTAACACTAAAGCAGAAGACTGAACAACTCCTTTGTTTTTTGTTGGATCTATTTTATTAACATTAGTAACTTCTGATTCTGTTAAATTATATTTTGATAAATATTTTTTAATTACACCATTGACAGAACTACGCTTTGCAATAACTGACCTGACACCTGCTGCAAAACCAACATCAACGTTTCCTTCAAAAGTTTGATTACCAAATAAATATTTAGAAACCATAGCACAACCTTTACGATTTTCTGGATCTGTCCAATGTGTTTGTAATCCTGAAGGATGATTTGTTATTGTTGTTCCAAACTGTGCCCTACCATGTTTTGCAACATCTCCATTTTGTCTTTTTTCAACACCAGCAATTGTTACATAATATGGTTCTGCAAAAATTCTTACATTTCCAGTAGGATATATTTTTCCATTGTATGGAAGTTTATTAAAATAATATTTATATTCTGAGTCATTGCTAATCCAAACATTACCAATTCCATCTATATTATATTGAACCGCATCATATTTAATTACTTCACCATTTGCATAAAAATATCCCTGATGTCTAGCAAGCAAATAAATACTTTCACCAAAGTCTATAATATTATTTACTATTTCATTATTAACAACAGTTGGTGGTTGATTTGAAATGTCTTGATTTAAAGTAAGTGCAGATAGCGCATATCCAGTTCCTTTACCATCTTTTTTAAGTTCTGCAGATTCAGATATTTGCCATAATAACGCTGGTTTATAAACCCACCTTTTATCACTTTCTTCAATACTTAATTCTTGACCAAGGGCGCTATAAGTTTTATCAATATATCTTGACTTATAGGTAATTTTTCCATCATTATATATTTTTTTATCTTGTGATGCTATTGAAATTATGTTTGGTAATTTTTTATTATTGATCAATTTATTTTTAATAATAGTTGCAGTATTTTCTATTAAAGATGGACTGCCTTGCCCAATTGTTAAATCCCACGAAGACGTATTGTAAAATCCAGCATCTAATTCTTCTTCTGTTGCGGTATTATAAAGTTGTCCATCATTAGAATTAATTAAAATTTCTGGTACTTTATCAACTGTCTTAGATCCTATTAGTTCATAGTTTATTGATCGTGAAGAAATTCCAGCACCTATTATAGTTCCAGTTGTTGATGGCATAAGATAGTTTTTGCTCATAACGATAAAATTATTATACTCGTCAAAAAACATTGCTGTTTGTGTAGATACTGCTAAATCATTTAGTACTTCGGCTAAGTTTCTATCTGGTCCAACAAAAAAGTATGGGATTATTGGTTCTCGTTCTGAAGTATTTCTTTTATAAATATAGTTGCTAAATCCTACATAGTCTAACAAAAGAGCAATTGCATAACTTAATGATACATTTGTTATAAATAATTCTGGGGCAGGCAATGATTCAAAATGAAAATAAAAGTCTCTTAATTCTATAGATATGGTTCCACCAGTTACATCTGCTTGTGGAAATCCTTCTGAATATAATGTTTTAATTGGAACTGTATAATCATTTCCACTAACATTTATAATTGTTTCATAAAATGTAAATTTAATGTTTTTTCTTAAATAGTCTTTGATAATACTATTTGAATTATTTTCATTAAATGCTTGTTGGTCATCAAATATACTAATTGAACCAGTAGATACCAATAAATTTCCAATTGGTAATGCACTTGATCCTAAATCACCTAAAGATTTTTTAATATTATAATCAATAACATTATCTGTAATATCTACTAAAAGTCTTGGGGAAAATTCAATTAAATCAAATGTTGATTGAATTTTGTTCATAGTATCAACAACAATTCTAATACCACTAATATATTCAAACTCTCTATATCTAATTCTATTTGTTGCTGTTTCTATAAATGAATTTGGAGATGTTAAGTCAGTTACTAGGTGTTTACTTTGATTTAATGATCCATCGTTTAAAAACCACGCATACTCTGGAATAAACTCATCATATTTATTTGTTGTAGAGTTCCAAACATAATATTTTCCTTTATCTGTAGAACTTGTTATAACTAAATAAGAGTAGCCATCTATTGATTCGCTTGGCAATAAACTTGTAGAAGAATATGTTTCTGCATGAATAAATTTATTTTTAAATATATCTGGAACTTTTAAACCATATGATAGTTCAACATAACCATCTTCTTTAATAATTGGAGTTCCATCTGGTCTTGTTGATGCTGAATTAAATGTTTGAACAGTAGTCCATTGGTTTCCAATTAGTACATCTATTTTCCAATTTTTAGGAACTGTTTTATTTGTTTCTCCGTAAAATGGATCTATATTAGTAGATGCTGGAGTTGTTGAATCTTGAAGTTGATAACTTCCAACATTGGTTTGCATTTTAACAATAAGTCTATTTGTTGGTACACTATTTTTATAAACAACAAAAGGTGCTGCATCATCAATATAAAACTGAGTTCCAACAACTCTATTTGCAATTCCTCTTTCACTTGTTCCAGTAGAACTTGTAGAATCTTTTTCTGTTCTATAAGATGTCCAATATTTAAATTGATCATCTCTTGTTGGCATATAATATCTAGGTCGTTGTGTAAAAAATGTACCTTGATTTTCTAAAGCATCAACAGTATGATAGGGAATTTTTTTATCTAGCAATAACATTTTATTAATACCAGATCTTGGTCTAAATGGTTTTGTACAATCCTCTAATGAGTAATATAAATTATATTTTTCTTTTGTTGATGTAAATATAAGTGGTTGACTATTTTCATCATATCCACCATCAACAACAATATCTGAATCTGTAGCACCAGTATAAAAACCACCAGCATCATTGTTATCAAATGTAGACTGTATTGTTAAATATCTAGTATCAGAACTTTGTGGACGATATCTATAGTTTCCTAATTTAAAAATGTTGTCTGGCATATTCATATTCCACTCAGCAACAACATTTGCTCTTAATTGTACTGTTGATGATGTTTCAAAATGATTTTTTAATGTTGAATTTTCAAACATTATAACTCTTCCAAAGATACAGACACATTCCAAAGATCGTGTGTTGCTCTGCCTCTTTTTACAACATCATAACTAAAATCTGCAAAATATACTTGAATTATTTCAGTATATTGTGTAAGATGTAAAAATGTAGAATCTTGATCACTAGCCCCAAAATTATTATATTTATCATATGACAAAAACATCCAAAATGGTCCTTTATGGTTTTCGTACCAATCAAGAAGTTCTACTCCTCCTGCTCCTCCGTCTACTGTGTATTCATTTGTTGACGGTTGATCAGAAACACCAGATGAATCAAAATCTGCAGCATATGCATATGCTCTTGAAGGCAAATCGCTCCATGAAAATGATATGGTTGTTTTATCTGCAATATGATGTGATCTCATATTTCCATTAATCATTCTTTGTCTTTGTTCTATTCTTGTTGGTTTAAATTGAAGGGCAGATCTATTATGGTCTGATAAAATTAAAAATTGATTTACCCCACCAGATGTTAAAAGTGGATTTGCTCCAATTTCTTGACCAGTGGGAATATAGATACCAGTGGCATCAAGCGTACCTGGATTTTCAGACCATATTACAGCCTGTGGTCTTGTATACCTTTTACGACCAGACAAATATGCGCTAGTTGCCATTATCTATAACTCCTAATTCTTTGTGCATCAATTTGTTTAATTTGATTAATAACAGTTCTTGCAATTTCATTTGGATTTGCATTGCTGCTAGTAACATTAACACTTATACCATAATTATACACTGAATTGAAGTTTCCACCTGGAAGATTACCGTCATTAATTTTATGTAATTGACTAACTCCTAATTCATCTACAGCACTTTTTCTTACTACAAATTCTCCAGGAGTTAACATTGCTGGAACAGTGTCAGTTCCCTTTGAGAATCCACCATTAGCAAAATATTTTGGAACAAGGCCACCAGAATTAAACTTTATATTTGGAATAACAGTTCTAAGAAACTCTTGCCTTGCTCTTTCTGCTGCAGTTATTGATGGTTTTTTCATTTTTGGTGTTGGTATTGAATTATTAATTGGATAAATTGTTCCGCCAACAATGCCATATGAAGGCACTGACTTACCAGATGATACTTGTTCTGAAAGCAATTCAGGATCTATTGATGTACCACTAGAACCTGTTGTTGCAGTAGGCGTGGTTGAACTATTGTATAGAATTTCTGATTTTAATTCTGGGTCAATTGGGGACTTTGGAGGTGGCACTGGCTCTTTTGGAATTCCTGGTCCTTTTACCCAGTTTGCTTGACCTTCTACTAATGATTTTTGTGCTGCAGTACCACCAAATAAATCTTGGATCATTTTATCAATTTGTGTTTTTACTGAAAATAATAATGTTTCTGGTTTTCCATTTGTTGCATCTTGAATAGCCTTTAGTACTCCAGCATCATCTAAATTAAATCCACCAATTTTTTCTAAAAGTCCAGCAATATTATTATATGATGCAGCCTGTTCTGGTGTAACATTTAATGCCTGAGTAAATGTTTTAGATAATTCAATTTGTTTCTTTAAAATATCAAGGTTAATTTCTGCTTGTTTTTTAGCGTTTTCAGCATTTTCTTTTTCAATTTCTGCTCTTGTTTTTCCGTCAGCAGTAATCTTGCTAAGTTGTGCTTCTCTTGATTTTTCTAATGCTTTTTTCTTTGCTTCAATTTGTGCTAATACTTCTTGTTGTCTAATAGATTGAATCGCTTGTGCTGCCCCTGCCATGTCTCCACGGGAAAGAGCCTGTGCAAGACTTAATCTTCCCTGTTGTAATTGATTTAACTGTTCATTACGAGAAATTATTTCATCAAGTGCTTTTATTTGTTTATCATAAACACTATTAACAATATTTTCTTCATAATTAATTAATTCAAGTGCATATCCGTTACGTTTTTGTGCAAGATCTATTTCTGTTTGTTGTACAATAAATGAATTTTCAATAATTGCTTTTTGTAATTCAAGATAAGCAAGCATTTCATCATTTGCCATTTTTTGAGCAGTAACTGCATCTTGTTGTTTAATAGATGTAATTTTTTGATATTTTAATTCTAATTCATTTCTTTTTTCTTGTGATGCAATAAGTTCATCAAGTTGTTCTTTAGTAATTTCTTTATTTTTAATTGCAAGGGCTATTGAATTACTTTCTGTTATAGCCATTGCTGTTGCATAGTCAACGCCCTGTGCTCTTAAAATATTAACTGCAGCAGTTCTATCTCTTAGTTTTTTCATTTCTTTTGCATTGTTTGCAACAATTTCTCCTGCTGCAACTGCTGCCATTGCCCTATTAAGATCTACAACATCTTGTTTTAATGTTACTACACCATTCTTACTAATTTCAATAAACTTGCTAAACTTTTTTTGTAATTCTTCTGGGCTTAATGCTTCTACCATATCTATAAAATCTGTACTTATATTTTTACCAAACTCATTAGATTTTTTTGCAATTTCTTTATCTATTTCTTTTCCATATTTTTTAGTTCCTTTTGAAAGTTGAATAAGTTGATTGCTAATACCATCAAATGTCATGTAAGCCTTACGTTTTCCTGGACTGCCCTTCATAACTCTTTCTAGTTCTTTAAATCCACCAAGGGCATCTACTGATGCTTTTTGGAACAATTTAAGTTTTTTAAGCATGTCATCAAACATTGTATCTCGTTCGCCTTTGCCTTTTGGTGTTTTCTTTCCACCAGTTTTAGTATCAAAATTTTGTGATTTATAAAGTTCTTTGTTTAATCCCTGTGCTACTTTAGAAGCGTTTAACCTTTCTGCTTGTCTTGCAGTCATTGCACCAGTTGCCATTTGATCTTTAGCGTAGTCAGAAATTTCTTTTGTTCCTATAGTTTTATAAATACTAATATATGTTTGAGTTGCAGTCTTTTTTACATCATCTGGTAGTTTAGAGTAAAAATCCCATTCATTAATAAGTCCAGACATATCTATTCCTTCAGTTGTCTGAATATCTAATAATGCCTTTTTATTTAGTGGATCTGGAATATCTTCTACCTTTTCCATTAATCTTGCAAGTTCATCTAACTTTTCAACACCATCTACTTTAAGATATGCTGACATATTTATTTCTTTGCCATCCATTAATGTTAAATTATTTAAAACTTCTAATCTTTTATTAAAATTCTTTTCTTGTCCTTGTGCAGACATTTTTGTTACTATATCTAATACAGTTTTCTTTGAACCTTTTCCACTAAAATTTCCTAGAATATTAAATAATTCTGCAACTCGTCCAGGATCTTGAGCAGTTATTAACGCATTAAAAGATTTTTCCATTTGTTTTTCTTTACCTGCAAAAGCATCCATCATTTTAAGAGCAGTTGCTGGTGACATTTGACCAGAGGCAACGACAGTATTTAGTTTAACTTCTAATTCTTTAGATTGTAGGTTAGCAGTTTTTCCTAAAAATAAATCAGCAAATGGATCATTTTTATATTTTTCTTTTACTTGTGTTTTTAAACCATTAAAAAATGCATCTACAGCGCCAGTAGAATCATTTGGATCTGATTTAAGAATTGTTTTATATGTTTTAAACTGCATATCTAGTACATTTTTAGTTTGATCTCTTAATGTTTGTTGATCTTTAGTTCTTTGTTCTGTAAGTCTGTTAATTTCAGACTCTATCTCTAACTGCTCTTTTTTATCTTTAGTTGTTTGTTTTTGTTTTTCTAATGCAGCAATTTGTGTATCATATGTTTTATTTATTCCATCAATTTGTGCCTGTAAAGATTCTAAAGTTTGTGCTCCCATTGCTGATGCTGTTGATGCTAATTTTTCTTCTGGAAGTTCGCCAAAAAGAGTTTTCATTGAGTCTATAAATGCTTTGTTTCTACCACTAAAAAATCCTTGTGCTCCTTCAAACATTTGAGTAAATCTTGATTGCATTTCTTCTACATTTGCCTTTTGATCTTCAACAATTTTTAGCCTTACTTCTAATGGATTAGTCAAAATATCTTGTCCATTTGGACCAAGAACTTCTCTAAGTTGTCCATTAATTTTTGCTGTTATTGTCATATCAGACATGCTAATGCCAATTGCTCTAGCAATGCTTTGTGCTTGTTGCGTATCCATTAATCCGTCAGCAACATATGAAGATAGTTGAACGCCCAATTGTTTTATTGCAACTTTACCATTTGTTGCTAAGGATGATTGAAAAGAATTAAAAATATTTTTACCAACATCTGATTCTAAAAATGTTGTTCCAAATTGTTGTCCAGCACGATCAAAACCAGTTGTAAATTTATTAGAAACTCCACCTTCGCGCTTTTTAGCATATAACTCAGATGCTCCAACTTTTCCAGTAATTTTTCCAATTTCTTTCATTTTTTCTGTTGTTGCACTAGTAGCATCTACTAACTTAGATGTTGCTGCAGCCTGTTGTTTTGCTTTTTCATTTGCTAAATAAATTCCAGCAGCAAGTGCAACTACTCCAACCGCTAAGGCACTCCAAGGACCTTGAATCATTTGCATCGCCAATGTTGCCACATTAATACCAACTAAGAATGGTGCTGCCTTTTGTGCAATTCCATTACCCATCATACCCATTACAGAGGAAAGGCTTGACATTGCAAACATTAATCCATTTGTTCTTGCTAATATAGTTTTTGTTCGCTGCCTTTGTGCATCTTGTAGTTGTGCATCTTTATTGGATGCATCACTAGAAACATTAGGATTTTGACTTATATATTCAACACCAAGCCCTTTACGTCTAGCATATCTGACATCTGCTTTTTCTGCTGGTTGTATTCCTCCTGCTTGACCACTTCTTGTTATTCTATCTTTTTTAAATCCATTTTTTACACCATTAATAAGTCCTCTTGCAGCATCTGCTCCAATTGCAAATAAAACTCTTGATGGAGAACTTATTCCCAATGTTTTATTTAAACCATCTATAAGGCCAAAAGCAGAATCTTTTCCTGACTGCAACATTAAAGATTTTATTTGTTTAAATGTATTTCTAACTGCTTTTCTATCTTCAGAATAATCTTCTCTAATTGATGCATCTGCAATAGCACTTTGGTTTCTAGAAACTCTTCTTCCTTGAACACCCATAAACGATTTTCCTAAACCAAATACTGCAGCATCAGATGGAACCCTTTGTCCTGCTCCATAAGGAGTACCAAACTGAACCTGTCCTTTTGCCATATCTCTTGGAACCATATTTAATTGTGTTCTATTAAATACATCAGTTCTTGTTCTTTTTTCATCATATCCAGCAACAAGACCCATTTCCTTTAATAATGTTGCTTGATAGGCTGCTTCCTTTATTTTTCTTTTTTCTAAATCTGTTCTTGTTTGTTGTAACAACTGTGCAATTGCTTTTTCTGTTTCTGCAATTTGTTTTTGTGCAACTTCAGATGCTTTTGATGAAGATAATCCTTTTTCGATTAATGCAGATTCTAAGGCTTTGGTAGTTTTGATTTTTGTAAACTCTGCCTTTTTAAGTTCCGCTTCTTGTTGTGATAATCCTGTTAAACTTTTTTCAAATTCAATTTGTTCAGCAACTAATTTTGATGCTTCTGCCCTTTGTTGTTTTCGACTTTCTGATTCATTTTCAACTGACTTGCTAGCAAAAAGACCAGCCTTTTTACTTGCTTCTTGCATTTGCTCATATGTTATTGGCTCTCCTGCAATTCCAGCAGACTGTAGCATGAAATTTCGTGCAGAACTAGTTGGCATTGTTGTTCCAGCAAAGCCCTGTGTTCCAACTGCTGTTGCTATCTCAATATTATTTTTTATTAATGTTTTAGATAAATCTTCTAAAGAAGTTTTAATAACTCTTCCAATATTTACTAAACCATCTGCAGTTGTTGATAATGTTTGAACGCTAACCTCAACACCTGGCAAAACAGATAAAACTTTGCTCATTATTGGATCTGATAATGTTCCTCTTAACTGTCCTGGAGTTAATCCTTCTATATGACTTGCAGCAACACCAGTAGTTCCTTTAGCAAATCCAGGAATTTTATCAGAAATAATTGCAGAAATAAGTGGGCCGTACTTTTCATTTTGTTCTGCAGGAATTACCGCTTCTCCTGGAGAAAGCATTGCTGGCACAATATCTCCAGCACCCTTTGGTCCTGGAACAGAAACAACACCTTCAGCAAATCCTGGTGGTTTAGCCCCTGGCCTAAAAAATCCTGGATTTGTTTGTTGTAGTCTTGCTCCAGCAATTGCTGCTTGCTGATATGCTGTTGCTAGTTGTGAAACTGCACTTTTTTCAACAGTAAATGTTTGAATAAGTTTTGAATGCGCCTGATCCAAAGATGCTGCAATTGTTGCTGCTTCTGATTGTTCTGTTGATAAATAATTTGTTTGATTTCCTAAAAAGTTTGAATTTTTACCAAGACCAAGAAATCCATTCCTTACAGCAGCAAAAAGTTTAATAATATTAGCAAGACCATTTGCAAGCAAACCAAATGTCATTAAAACAACTGGACCAATACCACCAATAATTAAAAGTATTCTAGAAATTCCAGATTTAACCCCGTCACTTAATCCATTAAATTTTTCAAGAATTTTAGTAACAAATTCAGCAATTGGAGTTACTGCTTTTAAAAATTGTTCTCCTACTGGAGCAATAGATACTTTAAGATTTTCTATTGCTTTTTTAAATTTAACACCAGTTGCATTTTCTACTGCGCCCAATTCTCGTTCAGATAGAATTGCAAGTTCTTCTACAGATTTTCCAGTTAAATCTAATGTTCTTGCTGCTTGACCACCGTCTCTTGTTACGTTTTGAAATAATGTTGACAAACGTGCAAATTGAAATTTACCAAACAATTGCTCAATTGCCCTTGATCTTTCTAATGGTGCAAGAGTATCTAATGCTTGAGCAAAACCAATAACTGTTCCTTTAATATCACCTTTATTACCTTCAACAATTGCTTGAATATTAATTCCAAGATCTTCCAACATTGCTGCTGCTTTATCACTTGGATTAATTAAAGATGCAAGACCAGATTTTAATGCATTAGCACCTTCGGATGCATTAATTCCACCCTCTTTCATTGCTGTTAAGAAAAACGCAAGATCTTCAACGCTACCACCAAGTTGTTTAACAACTGGTCCAGCCTTTGGAATAGCAATTGTTAAATCTTCAATACCAACTACAGTTTGGTTTTCAACTGCGTTTAAAAAATTAATTTTTGATGCAAGTTCTTCTGCTGAATATCCAAAAGCATTTTGTAAAGAAATAGTTGTATCTAATGCTTGTTGTTGATCTACCTGACCTAATACTGCAAGACGTGTTGCCTCAGTAACCTGAGCCATAAGATCTGCGCCTTGTTTTCCTTGTGCAGCAGCCTCAGCAGCCATCTTCATTGTATCTACAACTGCAACGCCATACTTTGTAAATTCTTGAGCAAGTGCTCTGATATCACCTAGGGCTTTTTGTGTTTCTGCTTGAGTTGTAAACATTTCACCATAAACACGTTTAAATCTTATTGCCTGTTCTTCTAATTGCATAAATACTTGTGATGCTTTTGATCCAAAAATTGTAAGAGGTATTGTAAAGCCAACCATAAGTTGACGGCCAGCCCACTGAGTATTTTTACCAAAATTTAAAAGATTGGTAGAGCCTTGTTTTAAAAGTTGACCAAAAATTTGTTGTTTTTGAGATGTTATTGCAACCTTTGTTGCAAGATCTTCCATATCTAATGAAAGTGGTCTTACTGCAATTGCCTGTAATGCACCATTAGCATTTCTACCCATTTTAATATACTGGGTTTGTAGATCTTTTACTCTTTCTTCTGCAACCTTTTGAATTGTATTAAACTCTGTGCTAAACATTTTAGAAAATGCTTTTGTTGATCCTGCTGCATATCTAAAATATTCTCTTGTTGAAAATTTATTTTTTTCTAATGATTGAGTAAATCTTTCAGTTGCACTTTGAATGTTTTGTATTCCAGCAGAAAATTTACCTGTTGCATTAATAGAGTTAACTAAATTTGCTGCAAAATCTGCTTGTGCTTTTGATGCTGCTGCGCTTGATTTAGAAAAAGAGGTGTTAAATATTGCTAGTTGTCTTTGTAGATTTTTAAGACTAGCAAGGGCGGGAGCCGTGTCTATATTTACTTGAATATTAGACTGAACATCTGCCACCTATAACACCTCTTTTATTTACATATTTAGCAAAGATGATTCTTGTAGATTAACACCTGATGCTGCTTCAACAATTTTGTAAACTGTTGGCAAGTCAATATTATCTTCAAGCGCCTTAAGATCTTTTGCTATTTCAGGCTTGTATTGCTGCATTGCAATTTGAACACATTCCATCAAAATATTCATTGATTTTTGATTGTCATCTGCTACTGCAGTTACACCTTCAAACTTTTTTAAAAAATCACGCAATAGTGAGATTTTTAAAGGTCTGATTTCAACTGTAGTACCATCAATAAGGGTTACTGAGTCCTTATCGTTTTTTGCCATTGTGCCTCCTATTTAGGTTACTTAATTATAGCATAAATGGCTTATTATTTTGTAAGGTCTTCATAATCTAAACCCATACCAATACCAAATCCTACCTTTTTTGCATTTGCTCCTTGAAGCGCTAAAACATCGTTTCCATCATTTGTCTTACCTTTGCTAAACACTCTGGCTTTTAAGTTTTCCCACTCATTTTGTTTATTATTTTTATCTAAGTCAACACCTTGAATTGCTGCTAAAAATCTTTTTTCTTGATAGTCTAACTCTCTACTAGATGAAAGTGTTGCCATTAATTCTGGCATAGAAAGAGATAATTCAAGTTCTTGATAATCTTTCCAAATACCTAACAAAAATACTTCTGCTTCTAATTTTGCTAAATCTAAATCATTCCAACCAGATCCCTTTTCTCCATCTAAAGACTTTTCTTTTACATTTTCATCATCTTTTACTTTAATCTTAATATTAGCGCCATAATCTAAAATATCATAAACCATATGTAAATCAACAATATCTTCTACATCATGTATTGTTTTAGCCTTTGGATAGTATTGTTTCATTGCAATTCCTGCACACTTTACTAACACCTCAATAGCATCTTGATCATTTTTAACATTTTTTATATCTTCAAATTGAGTCATTAATTCCCGTAAAAATTTAATTTTAATTGGAATTAATTCTATACTATCTCCGTTTAGCAATTCAATTTGTTTAGAATTATATATTTTAGTTGCCATTATGTAATAATTTTAGCACAAAAGACAAAGACCCACCTAGAAGATGGGCCTTGTCCACTAAACAACTAAGATTATGATGCAGTGTGAGTGCGATCAACAATCTTGCCGTATGTTGCTGTCAAATCATCTGGAAGAAG
>Ga0075473_10000721_pt1 | contig 13863 bp, 10 predicted proteins | sample DEB19_08_DNA_FD_76340 | JGI IMG/M metagenome (GOLD analysis project Ga0075473, IMG submission 76340) | Aqueous microbial communities from the Delaware River and Bay under freshwater to marine salinity gradient to study organic matter... | ecosystem: Environmental > Aquatic > Marine > Coastal ... | reverse complement strand
TTATCTTTCCGTATTGATCCTCTTGTTCTGTTGCATAATAAAGATCACAATCCATTTGAAAAAAAAGACTTGAACAATTGAGCGTGCGAAGTAGACTTGCCATCATAGCACTCCAAGTCGATAGATTGGACGAACATAAGCAGAAAGAATCTTATCTGCAATACGATTACCAGTATCTTTAAATACTCCACGCTCAAACTTCAATGTGAACTGATCGCTTTTATAATCTGTAATATATGAGTTGATATAGGGAATATTGTTACATTTAAGATCATTTACTATTAATGTGGTAGCCTGCTTAATATCTTGAGGAATAATTGGCCATCCCGCTTCTACCGTCACGACATAATCCCAATTAGAAGGAAACATTGGTGAACCAGTAATATTCTGAATAATGTTTGGTGAATCATTTGTATTGTATAGGGTAAATGAATCAGAGGCTGGCATTTGTGGCGTTACTGGCTTAGACTGTAATCTATTATATCCATCTGGACTAGCAGGCATGACAATGCTTATCGCACCCTTGTCTGGAGTAATATAGTAAGTTCTATTTGTTTCAAGTGTTGGATCTTCTGCATCATAAACAATAATATCGTTTTCAACAACCTGAACTACTTTATTTAATCTAAATGGAAGTGCAAGATAATCGTTTCCAAGTCCTACTGTTTCAATAGTTTTTCTTTCATATAAAAATCCACCAGTAATGGAATTAATAATTGCACGAGCAATAGCCTCATACATTTTTGCATCTTCTATGTCTTCTGGTGTATCTGCCAAAATATCTGGATCTACATATGGACGCATAATGGTGAGAGTATCGATTAGAACTGTATCACCAAGTATTGGAACATCTCCAATTTGTCCTAGTTTTTCTACAATTTCTAATCGATACTCATCATCATACTTCCAAAAATATTCAGGAAGTTCTACAGACCAAGTTCCATCTCCATCAGTTGTAGACTCAATTGTACTCAAAAGAATATAATGATCATCATAAATATATGCAATATAATCTGTACTGGCAGAAAGGCCAGGGTGACTTGCATACAATGGATATGGTGCTAGTCTAGTAATTTCCATTATTACTTGCCGTAGTGAGTGGCTACTTCTTCTGGGGTGGCGGTACGAATACCACCTCTAGTTAGCCACTTTGCGGAAGCCTCCTTGCTAACGATATTATAACCCTTCTTAAGTGTTCCGATACCGTCCCAACGAATGTTCTTGTTTGACCAAAGAGCAACCTTATTATTTTCCTTCTTTTCATCATTGTTTTCAATGATCTTCTTAAAAGGTCTATCTGCTGCCTTTGATCCAAAGACTCCATCTTCGTTGTTTTTAATGTTTGAAACAGGCTTTCTCTTTGGCTTTTCTGGACCGCTAATAATTTTCTGATCCTCTTCTACCTTGGCCTCTTCAACCTTAACGTTTTGAACTTCTACACCAGTTTCTTCAGCAATATCTTCTACAGCCTTTTCTGTCGCTGTTGGCTTGCTTTCTACTGAATCTTCTGCTACATCGTCATTTGACATAAACCAATACCTCCTTTTTCAATTATATCAGAATATGCTGAAAAGGGGAAGGACAATGCCTTCCCCTTTCCAAATAGTGCATTTATCAGGAAGATACTACACCTGATGCATCGATGTATGCGACTGCATCTAGTTCTTCCCATGTGATACCAAAACGGACGAAAATTGTATATTCAATTGTGTCCTTCTTTGGCTTGTATTCACGGTTCACTGTGATATCACGCTGGAATCCCCATACACGGTTCTGTGGGAATGTTAGATCAGCGTAATCAGCAGGGTAGTAAGGTACTTCCTGCACATTGATTCCGAGAACGCGAGTGGTGCGAGCGCCACCAAATGTTTGGTCTGCACCGCCTAGGTATGCATTGCGGTAATCCTGTGTATGGAATGCCTCTGCAATTGCGTCACCTAGTGTACCGTTTCTTGCAACGATATTTGCAAATGTGTCAGTTCCTGCGTAGAACTTTAGACCTGACTTGATTGCACGGTACTTGCGTGGAAGAGCATAGACTAGTTGTTGCATAACTGCTGGAGTCCAGCCGTCTGTAACGTCTGCTACTGCTTCGTGTGCGTCACCAGTTGTCAAAACCTGAGGTACGAATCCTTCCATGATGCCAAGGAAGGGGTCCATTCCTCCAGTTCCGTTGATGGCAAGATCCTCAAGGTCGTTACCAAAAGCGTTTGTCATCAAACGAACTAGGTGGTCTTCAAGAGCGGAACCTTCGATATTATCTTCAAGTGCCTCTGTTGAAACCTCCCAGTCAAGACGGATCTTCTTTGTGGTAAGTTCTACCTTTGTGAATGTTGCACCAGCATTTTCGTACTCGCCAAGAGCCTGATTCGCTGCACGAATTACACGCTCTCCTACGTTGACCTTCTCAAGTTCAATCGTGTTTGCACGCATTGTAACTCTACGACCGTCTTGGGCGAGAACTGTTGCGTCCCAAACATAGTCGATGAAACGACGAGCCTGTTCGGGATTTAGAATACCTCCTGGAACACCAACTGGATTTACAGCGTTTGGTCCTTCTGTGCTACCGTAGTTAGCGTTGGGGATGTTTCCGGGGGTGCCCCAAGGATCTCCTCCTTCAACACCTGGAACTCCTCCAATACCTAGGTTGGCTACAGCACCTTGTCCTTGGTATAGACCAGGATTAGGATCGCCATACTCGCCTGTATCGCTTGGTTGGTTCTTCAAGATTTCTTCTGCCATTGACTTTCACCTCCTGTGTTGCTTTCTTTATTTGTTATAGGTCGGCATTTGTGAGGAAACGACCGCCCCACATGGATTTCTCCATGATTTGTACTGGTTGTTCCTGCAAGATCTCGCCAAGATCAGCAGACTTACGGAAAGCGGTGTCCTTTTCCACAGCGTCTACACGCTTTCCAAAACTATCTTTTACTGCATTTACCTCGTTACTAATACCAGCAACTGCCTTGTTAATGCCTTCAATCTTGGCATCAAGAGCCTTTACTGTTTCAGCAAGAGTGGAAAGAGCAGATGAAAGAAGATTATTGATTCCATCAATAGCCTTTGCTGTTTCGACTTCTTCAGTCTTGACTACGGGTTCCTTCTTGGAATTTACAGATGCTGCTGCTCCTGCTGCACCATCACTGGCCGCATCCTTCATTGTATCTGTGTTTTCCATATCTGTTCCCATTTCTTCTTCCTTCTTCTTATCTTCTTCGCCATCCATACCGTCTTCGTTTTCGTCTTCAATTTCAACCTCAACAGCCTTTACGGTGCTTGAGTTTGAAACTTCGTTTTCAACGACAGGCATAGTAGAAGGCCCAGGATTTACTTGGCTGTCCTCGTTAGAGCCAGGGTAGAAATCACCCTTCTCAATTTCGTCTACAACGATAATATCTGAGTCCATCTTGCTAACCTCCTTTACCTGTGATTTACTGATCGCATTAACTTTTTCTAATGAAGAAATATTTTTAATAACGCGACGATTAGTAGGTATCATTATACCGTCTTTTTGTGTGTAAACTTTGATAATTGCAACTGGATCATCTGACTTTGCCATAACAGCAATTTCAGAACTTGAAAGTTTTGCGCCACCTTTAGTTATCAAGTTTACAACTTTTCCTATACCACCATCATACTTGGCATATGAACCTTCATCAATATTACGCATAATAACCTGCTTTTTTATTGAAGAAATTATTCCTTTTACTACGGTTGCCTTATCAGTATCATTGCTTTCCACAAATCCAATATTATTCATTGATTTGTCACATTGTGGGCAAGCAATATTAGCGTTGTATGACATTGTGATAATATCATCGCTTCTGCACCAGAATACATTTTCAATTGTTGCTTTTGACAAATAACCCTCAAGGTGCCCCTTTTCAATGCTAAGAACATTGGCAAACTGATTTGCTGGATTATCAACTAATGATAGTTCGCTAAGAGTATATTCTTTAATTACTCTACAAGCCTTGTCAAGTTCCCCGTTATAAATATCGTCTGCCTTTTCAATATTACCACCGATAGAAAAGCCAGTAAGAGTTCCGTCAAGAACCTTTTCCCAAGTATCCTGAGCACCCTTGCTTACATATGCAGAAACATAGATTCCATTGTAAAAACTTTTGGTTGTTTCATCAAAGTATTTATCTTCTTTAAAAGATACAACTTTACCAACAGCGATGGGCTGATGCATCTCTCTAAGGTTTCCTCTAAAAGTTTCAAAGGCTTTCTTGCTAGCCTCAGCAGGAACAATGTCGCCCTGACGATCAAGGTTATCAAGAGTAGCAAAACCAGAAACGATTCTGCGCTCCTTGTCTACTTTGTTAATTGGCATAGAAAGTCGAATTGTGTCGTCTTTCGTAGACCAAATTCCCTTATTAATGTTCATACTATTCCCATTATACAATACTTTTATTAGATTGTTGTGAAATTGTTATTCTGTTTGTCTACCTTGGCCCTTTGGATTCCTACCACTAATTGGTGCTTCTCCATCGGGTTGATTATTCATTCTTTCTGCATCTCTTTGACGATTGCCAGCAATATTTGCACGAGCATCAGTAGCCTGTCGTGGAGTTAATTCTAGAGGTTGATCCCCACCATCAATCTGTGGACGACCAATTTCTTCTCTAACTTCATTTGGCATAAGAACCTTTGTCTTGAGATATCTTTCATGAATTTGTGATTGAGCAACTTCATCTGTAAGACTTACTTGATTAAACTTAAGTGTAATAATATCTGTCTTTTCTTTTACAATCTTATTGATTGCTTTTTGAATGTATTCTTGAAGTGGTTTAGCAACTTGATCTCTAAATGTTCTATCTTGAGTCATTGCAGCAGCCATGGAAACATCTACGCCGCCCAACTTTGATAGCGGAACTTGATGTGCCATAAGAATATCATCTCTATTGCGTAAACGATACTCATTAAATGATGCTTCTTGTACTCCATTTTCTACTGGATGCATTTCAAACTCAATCTTACTTCCCTCGCTATCACCAGGAAGTGGGATGTAAAGTGTTCTGTGACTCTGACCCTTAAGACTTGTTTGGAAGAATCTGAAAAGTTTATCTTCTGCCTCAGGAGTCAGTTTTGCTCCCTTAACAGTAATAATATAACGTGGAACAGCCTTATTCTCAAAGTAATCGATATTGTATCTTGCAGCCATCTGATCGCCCATCAGAGAAGTCATTGCAGAAATAATATCTGGAACACCATAGAAAGTGTTAAGTGGAGAATATTCAACAAGATGAATAATCTCATTGGGACGAGGATCGTCTGTTACTGGATTTGGATTTGTTGCCTGAAAATTTCTGAAATATACAATTGTTCCAGCAATAATTTGAATATATCCATCACGCAATCTTCTTACTCTCATGGTAGTGGCTGGAACGTGACCAAGGTATCCGATTTCTCCAGTTACTGTTCTTCCAATTTCAAGATATCCATTTCCAGTTGCCTGCATATCAGTAACCGCTTTTTCAAGAGTCTTTGTTAGGCTATCATCATCATTCAGATTTTCAAGCCATTCTCTTAACTGTACTTTCAATTGATCAATTTTTTTCTTTGCCTTAATCTTTTGAGATTCACTGCTCATTTGTTCTAACTTCATCAATGAAGCAGGACTCATCTCAAAATCATATCCAATGCCAACGGTATTTGAAACTTTTGTATCTACTGCCGCATGGTTAGCAAAAGATGTATCGTAATATGCTGAAAGTTCATATAGGTTATATGGAGGAGTAATAAGATCAAAGATTCCGTATCCATTTCTGTATACCTGACCAGGATTAATCTTTTTTGATCCTGCTTGTTGATTTGTTGATTGCCCCACTGCTTTTGAATCTCTTAAATACTGTGAAGAAATTTGACCGTCTGCTTGACGAGGTACATTATTAATTACAGTATTTGCTTTTTCTACTCTAGATACCTTACGCTTAAAATTCTTGTTGATACCTCGCAAACCAATAAGTTCTTCCCAACTCTTATTGAAAGGATCAGAATTTGCAAACTCATTCTCAATAATTTGATCTGCCATCTTGGCATCAACAAGAATTTCTTCCATTATTCAGCATCTCCATAAAGTTGTTGAGATTTTTTAGCAGCATGAACTGCGCCAAGGTCGTTCATAGATGGAATGAGTCCAGACTTAAGTCTATCAAGTTGCTCATCATATTCTTCATCAGTTGCTCTATTTACTCCAGCATAGAACCATGGCTCACCATCTGGTTGTCCGTGGAAGGCGGCAGCCTTTCTAAGTTCTGCCATTTTTGATAGATCGCCCTTAACTGATGGAATGTTTAACATCCTGCCTTCACTATCTTTAAATAAGTGTCCGTCTGGCAATCTCCAGAAATATAGTCCCCACTCAAATCCGAACATGGCTCTTTGACCAGTTCCCTTGTCAATTTGCGTGATCTTTGTTGTACCAATTTTTGCTTTTTTTGCATTACTCATAACCATAATTGTACCAGATTAAACGGGTTTACCTATTCTTGAGGACCAAATTGTTGTCTGCATTATTGCAAAATCTTCATTTTTGACACTAATTCCACTATTATCATCAAAAACCTTAATATTTGTGCCAGTATAAGTTTGATATATATCACTGGGAGTAAGCAAAAATTCGTTTACCTTTTCCAATTGATATACATCGCTCCATTTCTTATATGGTCCAGCAGGCTTTGGAGGGGGCGCAGTCGGACTTATGCCAGCAGAAGAATTTACTCCGTTATACCAATATAACCAAACATTGTTTGTTATATTGTCATTGGTAAGAACCTTTTGCCAAGATCTTAAAATTGTACTTGTTGTTTTCCCAAATCCACTTGAAGAATAGTATGAAACATTATTAAATGTAAATCCTCCGAACATTGTCATCTCTCCAGAGAAATTACAATAATTCAACGGTTCATTAAATGCAATGCTTATAGCGTTCCACTCATCTTTTAATATTAATGGATTTTGAACTTCAATACCATTTTGATAAAAAACTAATCCGTCAATAGCAGTTCTAGAGAACTTATCTCTTGCATAGATCTTTCCTCTTAATCCAGATTCATCTTGTATTATAAATACTTCTGTCGTCTTTTCACTATCCCTAATTTCAAAAATTGGAGTTATATCAGAAGGAATATCTTGATCATATTTCATAAAAAGTTGTATACCGCCAACAAAATAACCACCATTTATTGGATCAACATCAAAGTTCTTTCCCTTTTTTGATGGATTTATAACTATGTCAGCGGAATGCTGTTCTGCTGATGAATATGTATCTAATATTTTTATTCCATGTGTTCCAGTCAAATAAAGATATGGATAATCTCTTTTTGTTATAAGAAGTGGATTTACATCTTTATAATCTTTATATATTCCAGATTTAACATATGGATAAACATAGTTACCAAATTTTGTATTTATTGGATTAGGAGTTCCATAATTCAAACTCTTTGATGTTATCTCCATATCTCTAATTACCAAGGGGTTTGTAATAATTGCATCTTGATTAATTTCAAAATATATTACAATTGCAATATTTCCCATTGGTATGGTTCTTGGAGGATAGATAATAGTTCCATCAACAATTTTAAATTTTGTTTTATATGCAGCATAAATATCTTCATTTGTATTTGCTGATGGACCATCAACAATATTCTTCTCGTCTAATTCTTTAGTATATATAAAACTTTCCAATGGCTCATTTGCACCTTCCGAAATCAACTGGAATGTCAAATATATATCTATTGGAGAATCATCATAGAATGTTTTTATATTTGAAACAATATTTGAGAGATTTTCGTATGTTCCAGCACTTGCCGCATAATCATTATATAGATTTTGATAAGTTTTAACAATAGGACTAGAATAAAGAGTTTTTAGCGATTGATATTTCCATGAGAGATTTTGGTTTACACTTTTAACAACTCTAATATTTGAAGGATATCCAATATTAAACTGCAAATAGTCAGTATCATAAACGCTATCACCTATACTGTTCGTTACATACTTTGAAAAATATTGTAGTGGAAAGTATTCTTGCCATGATGCAGATATTGATATATCAAGAAAAAATTGACCATATCTATAAAATGGTGAAAGCGTATATGTTGAATAATGACCTTGAAATAATGAGTGATCACTATATACTGGAAATCCGTCGCTATCAAAATGTTCTTGTATCATATTGAAATTTATCGCGTCTGTAAATCCTACACGATATATCTTTCCTTCAAATGTATTTGTTCCATTGCCTCCAACATAAAATTGAAGAGATTGAAATGATGAAAAGAATGATCTTATAGGTTCACCCTGACTAGCAATTAATCTTCCTATGTTAAATCCGGCAACGAAATGTTCTGAAGGACTTGACGATATGCTTACTGTTTTAATTGCTATACCATTAATTGCATATGTTATGGTATATCCATTAATACTAATTTCAAAATTGCTATTATTTTGCTTATTTACTATATAAATAAGCGTTCTTTTTTCTGCAATATTCGTATCTACTTCAAAAATTCCATACATTGTAGTTATTGGGGTGTTTGAAATATTTGCTGTAGAAAACTCAAGATAACACTGCTCTGTCCAATCTCCATTATTCGGCTCCCATGCAGTATCTGCATCATTTGTTCCAGGTCTAAATGATATAAATTTGGGATGCTGTCTTTCTGCTAATCCCGAAACAAATGAAGTAGCAAGAGATATGTCATTTTTTACTACAAACTTTGTAGATGTTGGAATGCTTTCTATAATAAACTTTCCATTAAATGGGCCATTTGTTGCTCCAGATATTGTTACATAATCTGCAATTCCAAAACCATGTGCCGTAGAAGTCTCATACGTTACATATCCAGCAGATGGAGAATTACTTGATGCAGAAATTACCGTAGCAACTAGATCTGGATAAAGAATATTGTTTATTTTATTATTTTGTGAATACCAATAATTTTGGTTTCTACCATTTAAAAATATTGTTGGTAAATCATAGTTTGGACTTGCAATACGCAAACTATTTGTAGTTAAATTATTATATACTCCAGCATCCCATTTTTCTTTATCTGGATATATGCTGTTTACAGAATAGTTTGCATTTGGAAAAGATATGGTAGTTGTCTCTCCTTGAAAAGATGCATCAATATTTTGTTGTGAGTCTACTCCTTGCCCCCAAACAAATCTTCTTTTTGCAACTGGTAACTGCATATCATACGGCATAACAGATATACAATCAATTTCAAATAAATCTATATCTTCATAATTAAAAAATCCAAACCAATCGCTTTCATCTGCAAGCGTCAAGTTTGCCTTGTTTATTAAAACTGATCCAACTTGCTCACCATTAACTATAAGACTTATATTTGATTCACCATATACAATTTGAATCAACATGGGTCTGTACCATTCATTAACATTATGTGTTATAAAATTTTTATTAACTGCTAAAGTCATAAATCCTTTGGTAACATATAGACCGTCTGTTGAGTCTATTGGTCCGACTATTCTTCTATCAAACAATGTATTTGGTTTGATTCTTAACCAAAATTCTAAAGTATATGATCTATATTTACCATCTTCTGTAAGAAAGCCTTTTCCTGGAAACAATAGAGATGGAGTCCCTGCGGAAGCAGCGGGATAAAGTTTTGTAACGTTCTCTGATCCAAATACCAATGGAACGCCCTCGTTCTTTGCTAAAAGTTTTGAATCTTCTACTAAATAGTATGCTTTTTCTGAAAGAATTCCATATTGATCAGCAGTAACACCTGTAAGAGTAGGATATTTAGATGCTAGTTCCTGTGGAAGCGCTTCTTCATATGCGCCTAGATTTTTTGAAGACGTTGTTTCTGACCATTGACCAACCGATAGTCCATTAAGAATAAAATTATACTGTCCAGATGATCCACCAGATTTTATATTCATTCTAATAATAATTTGACAATTTCCTGCTGCATGTTCTGGAACTTCAAATGTGTAATTAAAATTAATCCATTGTTTTGATGTTGATGCCTCAGTTTGATAAACCACTTCTTTATAAATAGCCGCTAAATCATCATAATATTTAAATCCAATTTCATAATAATTAATATTTACACAATTTTGATATAAATACATATTTATAGAAAATGTTGCCATACTTTGATTAAGTATATTAAAATCAAAGATCGCAGGGCTAACTGCCCCCATCATTGCTGATCCAGAAACTGGGACATTGCCAATTAGTTCAGAGCAAGGTTTTCCAAAAAACGGTGCTGGCTCATCTGGAAGATTTACACCGTTTGACGCAGTGCAATTTGTCAATGTCCAACTTGGTGCAAGCAACCTATTTGACTCTGAAATAAGAGAAAGATATGACACCTCATCGTCTAGGGGCCATATTGCTATGGGATGTTCTGCATATGATTTTGCAGCATATTGATTAGAGGCAACTGTCATAAACTAATTATAGCAAGACGAGGTAGCGCTTGCTACCCCGCCTTAACTAAATCTACAATTTCACAAGCACCAGCAACACAAGCAAGATCCTGTGTTCCAGTTGTTGTGTCCTCTAATTCATAAAGTGGCAGAGATTCCCAAGGGATGCTCTTTGGCATCTTTGCAACAGCCTCGTCATACTCTTCCTTTGTTATCTCTTGATATGGTGCTTGACGATAACTATGTTCTGATGCTGGTAGAAATGATACTCCACCAATAGAATCAAAATTATTATATACCCAAGCCCCTACATCAAGCCACTCATCTTCTTTAATATTGACTGTTACAGAGGGATTATGCTCTGTCCAGTGTTCACGATATACCTTCCAGATTTCAAGGTGCTCAATAGCAGAAAGGCTCTTTGTTACCGTTGCGTTCTTTGGTGCCTTGATTGGAAAATAAAATACAGTAGTATTATCTGGCTTCATAACGTCTGGTTCATTAGGAATACCAAAATCCTTTAGAAATACTGTCAAAGGATCTTTATTGTCTGCACGAACTGATCTGATGTAGTATTCTGAATACCAAGGATGAATGCCACTAGATACCCCAGTCAACTGAGAAACTGTTCCAGATGGCTTTACTGTTGTTACCGCTACAGACTGTGAAATACCAAGGATATGTGCTTCATTCTTATTTGTATCAACAGCAATTTCACGCAACTCATCAAGATTTTTGGCTAGATTCTTATGCATTGTTCCAGTAATAGTATTTCCAAAAATACCTGTTAAAGATACTCCAAGAAGCCTTTCTTCCTCACAGTTATCCTTCCATGACTTGCGAAGGTACTTGAAGTTTGTTAGTGTTGATTGCCATGTACCAAGAATGGTAGCGAGTTCAATCTTTTCAGCAAGACTCTTCATATCATCATTTGCTTCAATAACTACCTCAGTTAGATTACAAAACTCATTGGGACGCAAAAGGATTTCGCCACATGGATTCGTGCCTGCAACCTTGGAAGAGTCACGCCTTCCAAACTTGTCAATATGCTTTCTAACGGAATCCATGTTATAGATCCCACGTTCTCCTGACTTTGATTCATACAGGTTTCTCCATTCTCTTAAGAATTGAGCAACGCTTGGCTTCATGTTGTATACCGCTGAATTGTTCGCTAGAGCACGCTGTGGCTCTGATTCCCACCATTGCCCACTCTTAGCCTTAGCCATTTCAAAATCATCAAGGTTAGACAAAGAAATAAGAGCAGAACGACGAACACCTCCTACAACAACAATTTCCCCAATCTTACACATGATATCGTGTGCCTCAATTGACTTTAATCTACGTCCTGCTGCACCCTTGAATGTAGTAACAGTAAAATCAAAAAGATTTGCCAGCGGCTCTGGACCAGAAGCCCTTCCACCAAATGTCTTTAGTCTTTCTCCTGCTGGACGTACTCTTGACATATCCCAATTAGGAACTTGTCCTTGAACAAGCAGGGCAATAAGTTCCTTGTATGCCTTTGCCCATCCCAACTTTGAATCTTCAACAATAATCGTAGTAGCAGTTGGGAAAAACTCATCAGCAATAACTGGTAAATTGCTCACAAACTTTTGTTCTACTGAAAATCCCACACCAGTGCCATTCATAAGAATATACATTGCTTCATCAAAAGCACGAATAGAGTCTACAGCAATAAATGAACAGTTATAAGATGCAATATGATCACGTTCAAGTGCTGGTCCTGCGGTCATCATTGCACGCATTGATGGCATGATCTTATGATTAAGAATTGCATTACGAATACGATTAAACTTTTCATCATTTACATCATATCCATAATTTTCAACAACATGATTCTTCATAAAACCTACATACCTGTCTACAGTCTCTGTCCATGTCTCCCTTCTGCCCTTGTTTTCAAGCCACCTAGCATATCTGCTTACATGAATAAAGTTTCTGTATGGATCTACAATTGATCCGTTGTCATCAATGAATGACATAATAGCACCGCCTTTTGAATTTTGAGTATTCCCTATTGTACCAACTTATCATAAAAAAATCAATTCAAAAGCGGGAAATCGATAGTGATTATTGTAACAATTTGATTACATGCCTGCGAACATAAGAATGTCTGGTATGCTACCACCACTGCCAGTTCCAAGTGGTCCAACAGTTACTCCGTTGATCTGAGCATATACTCCAGCAGAGGTTGTCCATACATCTCCATCGACTGGACTTGTTGGAGCAGAACCATGAGGTATATTTATTCCAGCATTTCCTGTTGAAGATGCAACGGTAGAAAGTTTATCTGAAAAATATCCTGTTCCAGAAACATGAAGTTTGTATGAAGGACTTGTTGTTCCAATACCTATATTACCAGCAGAAGTAATACGCAATTTCTCAGTATTATTGGTAATAAATGCATAATGATGATTACTATAAGTACCGCTAAAAGCAGCAGATGCAGACGAGTCTGGTTGAGCGAGAACTTGATTTACCGTACCATCAGTTGCCCTTGCCTGCATTCCAGATGCGTTGGATATTACAAGTTTTACATCTGGAGTTGAAGTGCCTATGCCAACATTGCCACTTGAATCTATGACAAATGGAGTTGAATCAACGCTAGCAGAATCTTGAACAAGAAGAGCATTTCCAGAACCAGTCTGTATAATATTTACTAAACTACCTGATGAACTTGCTGATACAGTTAGACCAGCACTTGCGGTAACACTAAGTGCCGCAAACGAAGGTTTACCAGTTGCTGAAAGATTTTGATCAAGTGTCAATATCATTTTTGATGAAGCATCATCATATACTGGTAGAGTAAATCCATTTGATACTGAAGCACTTGTAAATAGTGCAGCGGCCTTATCTTCAATAATTTCTTTTAGTCCAGCATCTATTGAATCTGCTAAAGCCTGAACATCTCCTGCTACATCGACTGGATCAGTCTGCTGAGGATATGGAAAATTATAATTAGTTGTTGATCCTGTAGCCATGTTTAAATTATATCATTCCTCGCATAAATAAATACCCCGCACAAAACGGGGTATTTATCATAACACAATAGATCATTCTACTGGTGCTTCAACTGGAGGTGGATAAAATGCTCCCTCTCCATCATTTGCAGTTGGATCAAATGTAAATCCAATACCAGCATATGTATTTCTAAACTTAGAGTTGTAGGAGGTTTGTCTCCATTCACCAGATAAGCCTATTGCAGCAATGAATGCTTGTCCTGCTGGCTCTGATTCTGGAAAATTGCCTCCACCGCAATCGTTGTTATTAACTACAATTACTTGTCTTACTACTCCATCTTCTACCTGTGCGAAATGTGCCATTTTGTTACCTCCTTTTTATTATTGTATTGCGTAACGAACTATTACGATTCCTGAACCACCATTGCCGCCGCCTGTGCGGCCACCACCACCGCCACCCCCTGTATTAGCCGTTCCT
>Ga0075473_10000713_pt1 | contig 13913 bp, 10 predicted proteins | sample DEB19_08_DNA_FD_76340 | JGI IMG/M metagenome (GOLD analysis project Ga0075473, IMG submission 76340) | Aqueous microbial communities from the Delaware River and Bay under freshwater to marine salinity gradient to study organic matter... | ecosystem: Environmental > Aquatic > Marine > Coastal ... | reverse complement strand
CCGTCTTTATAGGCTTTGTTCCGTGCATCGATGAAGGGAATACTACCGCCGTTGTCGATCATTCCGGTTTTATCGATGAACATAGGAACGATATGCAACTGCATCATATCCCAACTTGGATCCATTTCGAAACTAAAATTGTGCACGAATTTCTGTCCTGCCGTTGCTGAAGCACCAAAAGCGTTGGGCAAACCTGAGAAGGTTGGCGCGATCAAACGACCTACATGGTCATAAACCATTTGTGCTGCAGGAACTGGGTTTGGCAATTTTTCAAAGCCACCCATTACACCACTTCCACCGCCGGCATAAGCATTGGATTGGTTGTATCCGGAGGTAGTTCCTGTTACATCATCCTCAACGATGGCACAAGCAATGCGGAAGTCGCCTGAGATATCGCTTTGAATGGTTGTTTCCACGCTCACGCTCATGATTTTTGTTGCGGCATCATATTTGGCAGCAATGTCCATCACGCCTTTTGGAGCAACTTGGATACGCTTGATGAAATCACCGCCCATGCCAGAGGGGTCCATTTTGGTTCCACGATCCACAAGGGCGCTGGGATAGCCACTGATTTTTGGGGCTATCGATGCATTGTAATAGGGATTCATCATAGGATCATTGTTGTGTACAGCAATTCCTTGGAAGAAGCCATCGTATTTATCATGCATATTCTTTAATGCAACCGCACCTCTCGGACACCATTGGCACCAGGTTCCCGTTGCCTCTTCGCCGATAACCAATTTGCCTTTGGCCGGAACGATGGGGTTGATGGTGATGGTTTTGCTGTTGTCATTTGCATTGTCGTCGGCGCTACCGTTCACGGTGACAATTGAGGCAACAACATCGCCCATTCCACCAACAATGGTGATGGCATTGTCGAAACTGGTACTGTACAAACCGTTGGCCGCCAAGCCAATGCCGGTCAGTTTTTTGTTCTGGGTAGTGCCATTGTATTTGATGGAAATTTCAGCATCTGTGATGGTTGAGGTTCCAAGGTTTCTGATTTCAACCGACGGAATGACATTGGCTCCGGCCAAAAAGCCCATAACATTATCAATATAAGTTACCGAAGCATTTTTGGTTGTACTTGTATAAGCAGTGTAAGAATAACTCACATCGTCGATGTAGAAAGAACTTCCGTTGATTGGAAACAAGTCCATCGATGCTAGGGCTCTGGTGGCATTTTGAAAGGCCCCCACTTTGTTGCCGTCTAGGTATAAATCCCAAGTGTTTGTGTTCAAATCTACTTTAAGTTCAAACTCAAACCATTGTCCTTGAGGATAGGTTACGCTCAACAAATTACCCGCGGCGGCATTATTGATATTCAAGGTTTTGTCTTCCATGAAATATACATCAATGGTGTAACCTTTGCCCACTGTAGTCTGCTCTTGAAAGTTGAAATAGGCATTTTTTCCTGCATCAACATTCATGGCCATTTTCAAAGAAAACTGTCCATTGGTGCGCATACCGCCGAAAGGCAGAACCACATCCGCCGGTCCCCCGTTGGCTGCAGTAGATTGAAAATAAATAGAGTTGCTGCCACTTTTGGCTTTGGTATTGGTGACTTTTACATCATCCGCACCGCCATTTGGACCACTCCATGTTTCCCAAACCGCACTTTTTGCAGCAAGGTTGTCGCCCACCGCATAAGAATCAAAATTGTCGCTGAATGTTTGGCCAAATGTGCTACCAATCAATGCGCTACAGATAAATAGTAAGTATTGTTTTTTCATATGTTCACAGTATTTTTCAAATATAGGCGAAACCATACGCAATCAAACAAAGGTGTATTTTTGCTGCTTAAGCAAAGAATATGTGAAAAACGCCATTGGACAACTTTATGATCGTTTGAGAACAGCCATCGTAAGCGTTGGGCATGATCCGTTGACAGGGGTTTTGTTGCTCTTTGGTTTATTTCAGCTTGTTGGTATTACTGACCCTCCATTGGAAATGGCACACAGTTGGCGACAGTCGTTCACAGCCATGATAACCCGAAATTATTGGGAAGGTGGCATGGATTGGCTGCATCCGCGCATCGATATGGCCGGTGAAAAATCAGGTATCGTGGGTGCAGAATTTCCCATATTTAACTTCCTATCTTGGGTTTTGTGTCGCATTTTTGGCTACCAACATTGGTACGGTCGGTGCGTGAATTTAACGGTGGTCCTTATCGGCACCTATCATTTTTACTACCTCCTTCGAAATCGTTTTTCTGAAAATGTCTCGTTGTTTTCAGTGATCATTTTGCTGTGCTCTTCATGGTTCACTTTTTCGCGGAAAATTATGCCCGATACATTTTCGGTTTCTTTGGTATTGGTGGGATTGCGCTATGGGTTTGACTTTTGGCATACTGGGCGATGGGTTACATGGTTATGTGCAACATTATCCATTGCTTTGGGGATACTGAGTAAAATCCCGGCGATGAGTTTATTGGCTGTTGTGGGATTGCTGTTGTTTGTAAAAGTCGACAATAAAAGACGGGTTGTGTGGGTGATTTTGGGAATGGTTACATCATTACTGCCAGCCATGTGGTGGTATTTTTCTTGGGTGCCTTATTTGAATTCGACCTACGGGTATCATTTGTATTTTCCGAAAGGACTGTTGGAGGGTTGGCATGAGATCAGGCCCCTGTGGCGGTTGCTTTTAGAGAAATTCTATTTCACGAGTTACTATTCGTTTTTGGCATTGTTGCTCGGCATTGTAGGGATATGGGCGATAATTCGCAGAAAATTGAAATTCGAAGCGATTGCTTTGGCGTCAATTGCGTTTGTATTTGGGGTTTTCATTTTAAAGACCGGCGCAGTGTTTCCGCAACACACGTATTATTCAATCCCCTTTATTCCAATCATGGCGTTGCTTTCAGGCTTGGGTTTGGATTATTTGAATGATCAATTTTCTGGTTTAGGAAAACAGGCAAAAAGCCCAAAATCCCTGGTATTTGGGCTTTTGTTGTTGGTTGTAATTGAGGCAATGGCGAACCAAATACACGATCACTTTATTAAACCTTCCGAGCGCTATAAACAAACTTTGGAAACAGAAATAGCTTCAGTTATTCCCATGGATGCAAAGGTTGTCTTCGTTTCTAGTGCGAGTCCGCAAGAGCTGTTCTTATTGCACCGCAAGGGTTGGACGGTCTATCCAGAACAAATGAAGAATGATCGTGATGTTTCTGCATACCGCGATTTGGGTGGCAGTTTTGTTGTAATCAACAAATCAGTGCTGCGTAATTTTTCTGCCAAAGACTCAGTTTTGCTTGCCTTACAATGCGCTGATCGGTTTTATGAATCCAGCCATTACAGCGTTTATCGGCTCAACAAACCGCTATTGTAATATGAGCGTTTGGGATTCCAATAGGGGATTTTCCCACACGAGTTTGTACATCCCTTTGGGTAAATGACCTATTTCTATGGGAGCAGTTGGATTGCTCGGACAACCAAAATATAGCGCTTGTCCGATGGCATTCACCAACCGGAAATTGCCCAAATTGGCATTGCCTTTTTGTTGGATGTAAATTTGTTCAGAGGCTGGATTGGGGTAAATGGAAATGGTCTGTTGACGATTTTTTATTGCGGTGGATGCGGAATTTCCCGGAATCATCGGATAGAAAAACGCCGCAATTTCAGTGATGGCATTTTTGAAGTCTTTGCCGGAATTGCCGAGTGATGGCCATGTGTGTCCACCTGTTTCCAAAATCATTGAATCATATTTCACGCCAACAGAATCAAGTTTTGGCATCATTTTACCTGTTCCACAAAGAGTTACCACCAAGGGGTTGTTCAGCCCAGGTGCACAATTGTAAGAAACGGTGGCATCGTCCTTGGCATGACCCATCCATACGGGTAAATCTCCCGCAGAGATATAACTGGTTTGGTACAGTCCTCCGGCCATACTGTAAAGGGCTTTGATGGGACTGCTGTATCCATTGTTCCCAGCATCGCCATTCAGGGTTTTAATGCCATTTTTGAGGATGTCTTGGAGATTCGCGTCAAGTTCAGATTCGGTCGTAACCCAACCGGTATGGAGGGATGCCACAGCGCCGGCGGAATAACCACCCAAGAAAAACGCCGTTGTGTCGACCTTATACTGATTTATGGTAGATGCATCTTTGACGAAGTAACGCAAAGACGATTTCACATCGGCAATGGATTGCAGTACGGCGTTGAGTTGAATTTTTTTATCGGTGAGAAACAAGAATGCATTGGCTAATCGATAATTAACCGACACAGCAACATATCCTTTTTTGGCGAAGGCGGTGCAAAAATCGATGCAATCTTGGCTTGCTTTATCGCCAGCATAAAAGGCGCCTCCATGGACGTAAACGATCAAAGGACGTTTGCTTAAGTTGTCGTTATTTGGGGTATATATGTCCATTTTGTGATAGTCATCACTAAATACGTCGGAGTATGTAACGGTCGTTTTGGTGACCGCCGAGAAGACAGGATCTAGGTACCGGGTATTCTGTGACTGGGCTGCATGGATGCCCAAACTTGTGATGAAGAGGATGATGCGTAGTTTTTTCACAAAGGCAATATACATGAAATTGAAATTTTTTTGGGGAATAGAATGAAAATGGTGTTTGGGAAAACGGAAGGCCCCCAAAAAGTGATAATTCGTTTTGTCGTTCGGGTTTATGGATTGGTTGTATAGTCCAAAAATTGAGTAAGTTTGACCTGTGACATATCCCATTAAAAATCTCCATCGAATTTTACTTGTTGCTTTCATGATGTTTGGGGTATCTCTTTTAAATGCACAAACGCAAATCGGTTTGGATATTGATGGGGATAAACAAGGGGATAGGTTTGGAAGTGCAGTAAGTATGCCCAACGCAACAACTATTGCCATAGGCGCACCCTTGAATCCCGCAAAAGGATTTGCTAATGGCAGTGTGCGTGTATATAGTTGGGTAGCCAACGCTTGGATACACAAAGGCATGGATATATATGGGGAGGCCGTTGGAGATGAATTTGGCAGATCTTTGAGCATGCCCGATCCAAATACGCTTGCTGTTGGGGCGCGCTATAATGACGGCAATGGAATAGATGCTGGTCATGTACGGATTTATTCTTGGCGTGGCAATGCATGGGTACAAAAAGGAGATGACATTGACGGGGATTCGGTGTATGATAGATCGGGTAATGCGGTGTGCATGCCTGATTCAAATACTGTTGCAATAGCAGCAGCCGAAAATGATATTAATGGTACATGGTCTGGGCAAGTGCGTATTTATTATTGGAACGGCATTTCATGGACAAAAAAAGGCAAGGATATTTATGGAGAAACTGCGTGGGATTTATCAGGTTGTAGCATCGACATGCCGGATGCAAACACAATTGCAATAGGCGCGGAACTCAATGACGGTGTTTTTTTTGGCAACAATGATGTAGGACACGTGCGAGTTTATGTTTGGAATGGTGTTACATGGTTGCTGAAAGGAGATGACATAGATGGAGAGGCTCAGGGTGATTATTCAGGCTTCTCTGTTAGTATGCCTGATTCAAATACCGTTGCCATTGGGGCGCCCCGAAATGATGGCAATGGCATGGATGCTGGCCAAGTGCGTGTATATGTATGGAAAGGAAACAAATGGATACAAAAAGGACTTGACATCGACGGTGAATCAACAGGAGACAGATCGGGGGAATCAATTAGCATGGTGGATTCAAATACTATTGCGATAGGTGCAGCTAGAAATCGTGGGAATTCAAATTTAAATGGACATGTGCGTGTGTATCACTGGGATGGCACTTCTTGGAAGCAACGAGGTGCTGACATTGACGGTGAGTCATCCGACGATCGATCTGGTAGTTCGGTGAGTATGCCTGATGCCAATACTGTTGCCATAGGTGCGCCTTTTAAAAGTGAGAGTAAGGGGCAAGTGAGGGTTTTTGATTTGAATACACTGTCGGTTCAGGAAAAATACTCAATACAGCAGATAGTGCTGTTTCCCAATCCAACCCATGATATTCTTTGTGTGAAAGTGAAATCCCATTTTATCGGGTCTGAATACGATGTTGTGGATAGCAATGGCAAATTGGTGCTAACGGGAACATTCATGACTGAATTCACCAACATTTCACTGGGTGCATTGGCGCAAGGGAACTATTGGTTTTGTTTAGGTGACAAATTTTGTCAAATGTTCAGTGTATTGGGTAAATAATTAACTCATAGGTGTTTGGGTTGTTGCTTTCTACCAGATAGTATTACGATGTACCCATAGAAACAAAAAAAGTGAAGCTAAAGCTTCACTTTTTCAAAATCAAATTGATTTGGTAGCCCCGACGAGAATCGAACTCATATCAAATGTTTAGGAAACATCTATTCTATCCATTGAACTACGGGGCCAAGGGGCTGCAAAATTAGCGCAAAGCAGTTGAATTTGAACGGCATTCGTAATCCTTGTAATTGTGTGGATTTATTCAAAGTCGCGCTTTTTGCGTTCTGCAATGGTTAAATTTGCATCCATATGCCTGAAACAGCCAAGGAATTTGCCTTTCAAAAAAACCTAAAAATCCTCATTTGGGTATTTGCGGCTCTCCTGGCATGGCCATTTTTACGCAGCCTAAGCACCAACAATGACCTGAATATTTTCTTTGGGGCTGCGGAGCGTTTGACACAGTTAAAAAACCCTTATACCCAACCCTATAATGCGCAGGGATGGGCTTTGTATTATTACTACAGTCCCTTGTTTGCGAGTTTGTTAGCACCATTTACCTGGCTACCTAAGTTCATCGTATCGGAAGAAATCCCTTTCGGACTTTTCCTTCTGAAGTTGTTGTGGAATGCCCTGAACCTCTATTTCGTATATCAGTTGGTTCAATTTGTGAATCGGACCTTCCAACCCCCAAAAAATAAAAAAGGTTTTGTTTTTTGGTTCTGCTTTGCCCTGCTTACCTATCGTTGGGTATTCTTGAATTTGCTTTACGGCCAGATGACCATCCTCATCGTTTGGGGTGTTGTGAAAGCGTTTGAGGGTGTCATTTCTGGTTCGATACAAAAGAATTTGGGACTGGCCTTCGGAGTTACCCTGAAAATTTTGCCAATCTACATGGTTGGACAACTTTTTCTCATGCGCAAGTGGTCGGCTTTCTTCATTGCGGTGTTGCTTTCCGTGTTGATGGTGTTATTGCCGTATGTCTATTTGCCAGCAGCGTATCACACAGAAATCTTGTTAAGTTGGCTTAACAACATCAATCCTTTTTCCAAGAACCACATTGTGGAATTGGGCGAGGGGGGGTTTATTGATATGGGCGCTTTGATTACCAAGTATTTAACTGGACTCAATGTTGAAGGGGAAGCAAGGATTGATTGGTTTTCTATGGGAGAGAGGGGTGTGTTTATTACCACCCAGGTTTTCCGATTGATGGTGCTGGCATCGTGTTGGTTTTGGTTGGAAAGATTCAGGAAATTGGCCATTCAACATTGGGAGTTGTTATCCATGTCTGTGTTTTTGGCCTGCATCCCACTTGCTTTTCCCCATCAGCGCGATTATAGTTTATTCATGGTTTGGCCATTGCTTTTGTTTGTGTTGAACGATGTGATATTTCAACGAAATTCATTGAACAGACTCACCGTCTATGGACTTTTGGTTGGTGCCGTACTGATGGGTTCTGTGATTTTCTTTGAGGCACTTCCTTTCGATATGCGTCGCGACATCAGTGGTTATCGAATCCAAGGGATTGGTGGATTGATCTTTTTAATTTTTTCCCAGGGGTATTTGTGGACCAAATCGAATGGACATCGCGGTGATGTCGGGGTGTGATTGACAGAGTTTCGTATTATCTTTGACTCAATTCTAATTTCATGAAAAAATTGTTCTTTGCCCTTTTCTTTTCCGCCACGTTAATGGCGAACGCCCAATTGTGTACACCCGATACAACCATCAAAGTTCCTGGCTTTTATCCAAGCCAATTGGCCGATGGTGCAGTGGGAACGCCCTACAATCAAACAGTGATGATTTTGTCGTTCAAAGACACTTCAGCCATCGTAGGGGGTAGTAAACAAAAGGTGACCATTGATTCCTTAAAATTGACCAAAGTAATCGGTTTGCCAACTGGTATGGGATATGTTTGTTATGAGCCTCGCTGTATCTATTTGCCTTCAGCAGTTCGTTGTATCAAACTCAATGGAACGCCCACCCAAGCGGGATTGTTTCCGTTGAAATTCGCAGTAACAGCCTACGCCAAACTGAATGGGTTTTTCCCCGTTGCACAACCCGATACCATCAAGAATTTCAGCATTTTGATTACCGGTACAAGCGGAGTCGCCACCATTCATGAAAACAACCAACTATCGGTCTTCCCCAATCCTACCAAGGATATTTTGCATGTGGCACACCATAGTGGCCGTCAGCCCCAGATCATCTCCATGACAGGTTCAGTTATTCCCATGAATTGGGAATTGCAAAATGGTCTATGGATGGCGCAAACCCAAGGGTTGCCCTCTGGTGTTTATGCTGTGTTTGTAGGAGGAATCAACCGCATTTGGATCAAAGAATAATGACAAAGTTTTACGTTGAAATTCCCAAGCAGAAAGCAGAATTGCCTGCCATCATTGTATTGGGTGTGGTTTGTTTTGTTGGATGGGCTTTTCACTTTGGAATTTGGGGCATGATGGGCGGTTTTATATGGCTTGGTTTGTCTGTACCCGCTGTTTATTGGCTCTACAAAAAGAGAACGGGAACCTATTTTATTCAAGCTGATGAGATTGGGATTTCATTCCGCATTCACTTTTTCTCTCAGTTTAAGTCAATCCCCTGGAAGTACTTACAGCGAATCGATTACCTCCTGTATGAAATTAACTTTATGTTGAAAGAAACTGCCCAGGTGGTTTCTTTGGCCACCAGCAGCATGGAGGATGAAGATACTGAGGCCTTGAAGCAGTACATCTCCGACGCCATCGCCAAACGAGAGGAATAATTTTCCTTTACCTTTGTAGGTATGTCGTTTCAACCCCATTTTGATTTTGTAGAAGAACTTCGTTGGAGGGGTTTGCTCCACGATGCCATGCCCGGAACCCATGAAATGCTCAACACGGAGCAAGTAACGGGGTATGTGGGATTCGACCCTACCGCCGACTCCTTGCACATCGGAAACCTGGTTCCCATTATGCAGTTGGTTCATTTTCAGCGGGCGGGACACAAACCAATCGCCTTGGTTGGGGGTGCCACCGGGATGGTTGGAGACCCAAGTGGAAAGAGCGACGAGCGCAAATTGTTGGATATCGCGACTATCGAACACAACATTGCTTGCCAAAAAAAGCAGCTACAAAAGTTCATTGAATTTGGTGATACTGGAAACCAAGCCAAAATGGTCAACAACCATGATTGGTTTAAAAACTGGTCGTTCTTGGATTTTATCCGCGACGTGGGCAAACACATTACGGTGAGTTACATGATGGGCAAAGACAGTGTTCGCAATCGCTTAGAGGCAGGGGGAATTTCATTCACAGAATTCTCTTACCAATTGGTTCAGGGCTACGACTTTATGCATTTGTACAAGCATGAAGGTTGCAAACTCCAGATGGGTGGCAGCGATCAGTGGGGTAACATCACTACAGGTACTGAACTAATCCGCAGAATGGCGGGTGGCGAGGGGTTTGCATTAACTGCGCCTTTAATAACCAAATCGGATGGGACCAAATTTGGTAAATCCGAAGGTGGCAACGTTTGGTTGGACCCAGCAAAAACATCTCCCTATAAATTTTACCAATTTTGGTTGAATGTGGCCGATGAAGACGCCGTTCGATTCATTAAAATTTATTCATTGAAAGGCAAAGCAGAAATCGAGCAGCTTATCGCAAATCATACCGGACAGGAACATATGCGCGCTTTGCAGAAAGCGTTGGCCGCAGAAATGACGGTTCGCGTGCATTCAGAGGCAGATCTCGCAATGGCACTCAAAGCCACACAAATTTTCTTTGGCAATGGATCAGCAGAAGATTTGAAAGCGTTGGATGAAGCCACCTTGGCAGCCGCGTCTGAAGGAATGGAACGATTTGAAGTTTCCCGTGAGTCTTTGCACAACGGCATTCATGTCATGGATTTATTGGCTACACACACCCAGATTTTCCCTTCAAAGTCTGAAGCGCGTAAAATGCTCCAAGCCAACGGATTCGCCTTTAACAAAGACAAATATACCGATGTAGACGGCGTGGTAAATACGGATATGTTGATGCACAACCGCTACCTCATCGCCCAGAAAGGCAAAAAGCAATACTTCTTGATCGAGGCGGTCTGATAGGGAATCGCGTTGAAGCCGAATTGGTTACAACTTTTGCGTCACCATTTTCTCTAAGTACACCCCGTAACCACTCTTTTTCAATGGTTGTGCGATGGCCAACAATTGGTCGGATGTAATAAAGCCTTGACGCCAGGCGATTTCTTCGATACAGCCAATTTTGAGGCCTTGGCGGTCTTCAATCACTTGAACGTATTGTCCGGCTTGCATCAGCGATGTAAATGTCCCCGTATCCAACCATGCGGTTCCGCGCTCGATGATTCTTACCTGCAATGCATTCTTTTCCAAGTAGATGCGGTTAACATCGGTAATTTCGAGTTCGCCCCGGGGCGATGGTTTGAGGTTACAAGCAATTTCCACAACTTGGTTGTCGTAGAAGTACAGACCCGGAACGGCGTAATTGCTCTTGGGTTCAAGGGGTTTTTCTTCTATGCTGATGGCATTTAACTGTTCATCGAATTCAACCACGCCATATCGCTCAGGATCGCTCACGTGGTAAGCGAACACGATGCCACCCTCGGGGTCAATACTGCTCTTAAGTGTTTCTTGGAATTTGGAACCAAAAAAGATGTTATCGCCCAAAATTAAGGCAACCGAATCATCGCCAATGAAATCTTTGCCCAAAATGAAAGCTTGGGCCAGTCCATCGGGTGAAGGTTGAACACAGTATTCGAATTTGCATCCAATCTGACTGCCATCGCCCAACAATTTTTCAAAATGTGGGAGGTCGTGAGGTGTACTGATAATGAGTATTTCGTTGATGCCCGCCATCATCAGAACCGATAGCGGATAATAAATCATGGGTTTGTCATACACTGGCATCAACTGCTTGCTCATGGCCAGGGTAAGTGGGTGCAATCGGGTGCCAGATCCGCCGGCAAGAATAATCCCTTTCATATCACAAAGGTATGATTTGACTGCGATTGGCGGTTAGCAGCCCGTGAAATCTTCATGAAATTAGGGAGTGCTTTGGGGAATCGCCTGATAAACCTGAACCCAATCTACTTGAAAATCTGATGTGTGGTTGCCGGATTCAACCAAATTGGGTAGGTACTTGTTTTCCAACGCGTTGTTGAGAATCAAATACATCGGTTCGCGGTAATATTGGCGCATCCACTTGTTCAGTTTAACCGATTTAACCCGCACGTTATCGGTGTAGAATTCAACGCGCTTGGGTGTCCACAAGCAGGCGTAAACATGAAACGCGGTATCGGTATCTTCGCTTAGTCTGAACTTTTTCATCATCATTTGCTTGGTGTGGGTTTCCACCTTTCCCGTATGGATGGTCATGGTTTGGGTGTGAACTTGTTTGCCTGTTGCGCCGCCATACATCTCAAAAATATCGATCTCCGGTGGCCAGTTGTTTCTTCCCGTAAGCCACCATGCTGGCCACGTTGCAGGTCCGGAAGGATTTTTACTGCGGATGGCAAAGAAACCGTAGGTGAAATTCTTGGAATGGAATGTATTGGCCAATCCGATGCTGTAAGGAATCAAAATGGCAGGTTTGAATTCGCTGTTTTGTGATTGGGTTTGGCTGGCAATGGCACTGGCCTCATCGATGTTGGACGGAGAAGATGCTACAATCCGACCTTGTGCGTCTACCCAGCCAGTTTTTACCAAATTGGGGAGGATGGCATTCGTTTCAATTTGTGCGCGCTTCATCCGTTCTTGTTCGTTTGGTGGTTGGCTTTCCAGGACCACCGGTGTGGGGATTGGTTCATTGAGGAGATGAAGGCAACCGTTGCCGACGAATACTTGGGGGTCACCATAGAATTGGTGAACATTGTCGGGGTGAAACCGGCCCCATGGCTGTCCTTTCGACCAAATATCCGCATTCCAAACATTGAAGGAATCTTCGAAAACGGGTTTGTAGTGACGAATCTTTTTCGGCAAGATGAGTGTTTGGCTATTTTTGGCAGACCATCTGGCGTTTAGACCGATGATGGCATTGCGGAAATCCCAGTTTTTCTTGAAGTACATGCCCACTTTGGCTCGACCGAACCCATCGCGTGTACTATCGATTTGGGGCGATGTTGGGGCCGAAGAACACCGCGCAAATGTGACCCCATGCATGTTCCCAAAAAATAGGGCGATACATAGCAAAAATCGCATTTTGAATGTGGTAAAAGAGGCAGAGCGATTGGCAGAAAACGGCATAAACAAAGTTAAGATTTTCATAGTAGGTTTGAAGTAGTGAGTGAAACACCATTTAAATCGGGATTTGTAAGCATCATCGGGATGCCCAATGCAGGTAAAAGTACCTTGTATAACGCGTTGTTGGGGGAGAAGTTGGCCATCGTGAATTCGAAGGCGCAAACGACACGACATAGGATTTTTGGCATCAAAAACGGGGAGGGACATCAGATTGTATTTTCGGACACCCCCGGAATTTTGCGCGAAACGAGCTACGGTATGCACGAGCGGATGATGAAGTTTGTGAAAGAGAGCGTAGACGATAGTGATGTTTTGATTTTACTGATCGATATCAATGGCAAGGACTTTTCCGAGGAGGTGCACGAGCGTTTTGATCGTTCCAAGGCAAAGAAAATTGTGGTGTTGAACAAGATTGACAAGGTTCAGCAGCAGAAGTTGGAAGAGAAATTGGTGTGGTTGAAGAAGACGTTTGATGCAGATGTATATTTGGCCATTTCTGCGCAGGAGAAGTTTCAAATTGATGTGCTGGAGAGCTATCTTGTTGGTTTTTTGCCTGAGCATCCCGCGTATTTTCCGGAAGATCAACTAACCGATAAAACGGAGCGGTTTTTTGTGAATGAGATCATCCGAAACAATGTTCTGAAATTGTATGAAGAAGAGGTGCCCTATTCTGTAGAGGTTGTAACCTTGTTGTTCAAAGAGGAGCCCAAAATATTGCGATTGAGTTGTGAAATCATCGTGGAAAGACCCTCACAGAAGCCAATCATCATTGGTAAACAAGGCCAAAGTATCAAGCGATTGGGCATCGAGTCAAGAAAAGAATTGGAGCAATTTTTCCAGAAGCAGGTGTATATGGAATTGTTTGTGAAAGTGCGAGAAGATTGGCGAAACAACAAGAAGATGTTGGATCAATTTGGATACGAATCGGAGTAATTTTGGTTAGCATGCCAATGGCTTGGATGGTTAAATATCAACGAATTGGGAACTTTTTACGGCACATGGTTGCAGTGGTTGGAGGAGGCGTTTCTTTTCTAGGTCGTACGCGGATCATTGTTGGTATTGGCATCGTGGCGATTACGCTGTTGGCATTCACGCTATTTGTAAAGACTGATCAACCGGGTATATTTTCATTTCCCAGAAATTTAGGGTCCAACGTTTCAGCCCAGTCTGCCAATCCGGATTCATCGTTGGTGCATGGTTTTGCTCGCGATACAGTGTATTTTGTTCAGTGCAATGGAAAATCGATCCGTGTTGAAATCCGTGCTGCTCGATTTGCGAATGCATCGACTCTTCGAAAAATGTTGCTGCTGTTGCCTGGTTGGAATTACGCCGATACGCAGTGGTATACACGAACGCGGGTTTGTGATGAGGCCAGAAATCGAGGCTACGATGTGATGTTGGTGGAAATGGGAAAGAGTGTTTACATGGATAGTTTGTACCCGCAGATGCGTGCTGATTACCGGTTACATCCCACGCGGTCATGGTTGTGGGATTCTGTGCTGAAGCCACTGCAAAAGAGGGGTT
>Ga0075473_10000712_pt1 | contig 13954 bp, 12 predicted proteins | sample DEB19_08_DNA_FD_76340 | JGI IMG/M metagenome (GOLD analysis project Ga0075473, IMG submission 76340) | Aqueous microbial communities from the Delaware River and Bay under freshwater to marine salinity gradient to study organic matter... | ecosystem: Environmental > Aquatic > Marine > Coastal ... | reverse complement strand
TTGGGCTGCCACAGCTGCGTCCACGGGGTGCGCCAACGCTGGGAGCGTCAAGATTTCAAGGCTCGCCGCTCCACCACCGGGGAGCGACCAACCGGTCTCCCCCTTCTTCCACTTCACCGCCTTGAAGAGGCTCGTCGCATAGTCAACGCCACTCTTTGCATCAGGGAGTGCGGTCCATCCCCACGAAAGTGGCGATACGGGTGTGCGGGCAACAGAGCCGCCGAATACGGTGGTGATGGCCATGGGGTCCAGGAGTGCTGCTAGGCCGGCGCGCAAACGAGGATCTCGGAGCACGCTCCCGGGTCGCAAGTTTGTAGCGATGCCCGAAAACACTGTGGACCCAAGTTCAATCGTGCTGCCTCGAGCAGCAGTGCCGCGACGTGCGTCCGCGATGTCGAGTCCTACAAGTTGATCAAGGGAGCTCGTGCTCCAGCCACGCAACGCGGATGCCGCGTCGGGGAAGAAGTAGAGCGCAATCTTCTCTGCTGAGGTGCCCGATTCAGCGAGCGCTGTCTCGTCGCCGGCGAGGAGATCGGTTCGTCGCACAAGGCCAGCCCCTCCAGAGGAGATACTCGTAATGCGATAGGGCCCAGTCCCCTGGGGCACCTTTGCCGCAGCGGAGTCTGGAATCTGGGCGGCGCTGAGCCCAGCAAACTGCGTTGCTGAGAGAAGTGGCAACGAGCCGAGCATTGTCGGAAGGTTGGCGAGCGCGCGTGAGGCGCTCAGCCGCACCGTGCCTGGAACCTCTCCCTCTTCCGCGGTGATGGACTGCCAATACCCGCCAGCGGTGCCGAGCTCCGATGCAAGTGAGATCGTCGTCAGCACATCGGCCGCGGTTACCGTCGATCCGTCCTGCCAGCGCGCAGCTGGGTCCAACGTGATCGTCCAGGAGAGTCCGTCGGCGGCGACGCTCCACGCTGTGGCCACGTCGGGGCCCGGCCACCCGCTGGCATCAAGGCGCGTCAGGCTTCGATAGGTCAGTGCCACAACGGCGCGATCGGCGGCAGTCTCAGCGAAGAGCGGAAGCGGTGTTGAGGCGATCCCCACAACACCCACGGTCAGCACCCCTTCGCCTGAAGGTAGCTCTCCGCCTGGCACGCCAACTCCAGGGATCTGAGCGCTGACGAGGCCGAGTTGGGCTGCGCCAGCAAAGAGTGCGGCGGCTGCGAAGATCACCGCGACGATTTTGCGGGTGAGCCCCTGTCGAGCGCTCTGTTGCCTACGCACCAGGGCGGTCCGGCTTAGTTCGTCTGGAGGTAGCCGAGCACCGAGAAGCCAACGAAGAGGATGATCAACGCAACCGTAAAGCGGAGGAGCTGGCGCTCAACACCACGGCGGGAACGGTACACGCTGGAATCCCCACCGAAGGCAGAGCTGAGGCCAATCCCTCGGGACTGCATGAGGATGGCGATGATCAAGAAGATGCTGACGACGATCTGACCGAGAGCAAGTACTGGATTCATGGGACCTCCTATTGTCCTAGCCGTTGTTGGGGTAACTCTACCACCCGACCACCGAAGGGTCGCCTCCTGGCTACGGTCGCAGGAGTGACTCCCCCGTCATTGCTGGGTCAGGGCGCAGGCCCATCAGGGCACAGACCGTCACGGCAATATCCCGAAGGTCTCCCTCCGCGAGCTCTGGCCCAGAACCGGCTCCGTATGCTGCGAGCAGCGGTACACGCTGTAGGGTGTGGCTCGTGAGCGGCGTGCCATCAGCGGCACACATCTCCTCGGCATTGCCATGGTCTCCCGTGATCAGCAGGGTGACACCGGCTGCCGCAGCGGCAGCCGCAATCGCACCAATCGCACGATCTGTAGCTTCGCAGGCGCGCACCGTTGCGGCAAAGTCGCCCGTATGTCCAACCATGTCGGGGTTCGCAATGTTGGCAACGATGAAGTCTTCGTCCCCGTCCTCAATCGCCCTGACAACCGCGGCCGCAATCGCCTCCGCCTGCATCGCCGGTGCCAGATCGTAGGTGGCGATGCGATCACTCGGCAGGAGCATGCGCCGCTCACCTGCGAACGCCTCTTCAATGCCTCCGTTCAAGAAGTAGGTAACGTGTGCGTACTTCTCCGTCTCTGCAACGTGCAGCTGCCGCAGCCCCGCGGCTGCGACCAGCCCCGCGAGCGATGGGACTACGGCCGCTCCAAAGATTGGCTGCACCTGCGAGAGACCCTCCCCCTCTCCGTAGGAAGTCATCCCCCAGCAGCGCACAGGAAGTGCCGCAGGTCGAGCAAACTCACTGAACTCTGGAGCCGCCAGGGCACGAATCAACTGACGCGCTCGATCAGCACGGAAGTTTGCATGGATCACCACATCGGTTGGGGTGAATCGCATCGTTGCTGCGTCGCGCAGCGCTACACGTTTCGGCAGGACGAACTCATCACTCTCCCCACGCGCATAGGCCTCTTCGAGGGCAAGCTCTGGGCTGCTTGCGAAATGTTCGCCGTCGACGACGATGGCCTCGAGTGCTGCAGCGGTGCGCTCCCAACGGGCATCGCGATCCATGCCGTAGTAGCGGCCGCCGATGGTCGCAATCTGCGCAGAGGGTGCTGCCTGACTCATGCGCCGCTGAAACGAGGCGATGGCTGCCGCGGCTGAACGGGGTGGCGTATCACGACCATCGAGGAGAAGATGTACGAGGATCCGCGGGACCCCCGCCTCATGGGCGGCGCGGAGCACCTCAATCGCATGGCGGTCGTTGGCATGGACGCCGCCGTCGCCGAGAAGCGTGATGAGGTGAAGACCGCTCTCTTGCGCAGCGCTCACTGCGCTCCGTAAGCCGGGCATTTTTTCGAAGGAACCGTCGGCAATTGCCGCATCAATGCGTGGAAGGTCTTGTGGCACGCGCTGTCCACTTCCAATGTTCAGGTGACCAACCTCGCTGTTCCCCATCTGGCCAGCCGGGAGTCCGACAGATTCGCCACTCGCTCCCAGCGTTGTATGTGGGTGCTGCGCACAGAGCGCACGCCAGTTCGGCATGGAGGCGGTTGCGATCGCATCGCAGGCGCCACCGTTGCCAACACCAAATCCGTCAATGATGATCAGCGCCAGTCGTGGAGTGGCGCTCACCATTACGCAGTCTCCGCTACGGCCAGCGCAGCACGCACAATGGCGACGAAGTTATTCGCGCTGAGTGATGCCCCGCCCACAAGGAGCCCATCAAGGCTCGTGCGTACCGATGAGGTGCCGAACCAGGTTGCGGCTGAAGCGGCGTCAACGGAGCCGCCGTACAGCACGGGGAGCTCTTCGCGATGCAGAGCGCTGCGTAGGCCTGCGGCAATCGCCTCGGCAATTTCCACAGATGCCGGGTTGCCCGTGCCAATGGCCCAGACGGGTTCGTAGGCGATCACGAGTCCCGCGGAGTACAGCTGGGTCACACTGCACCCAGCGCGCTCTGCGGCGTCGAGGGTTGCTGCGCACTGGGCTTGTACGTAGTCGATGCGCGCCGCGATGTCCGCGTTCGGAAGGTTATCGCCGAGGCAGAGGACAGGTGCCAGCCCCGCCGCCACGGCTCGTGCAAGCTTCCCGCCAACGACCTCATCGGTTTCTCCATGGTCGCGACGACGTTCCGAGTGGCCAACGATGACGGCAGGAGCGATTCCAACGAAATGCTCAGCGGGAGCCTCGCCTGTAAATGCTCCTGGGCTGTTGAGAGAGACATCCTGTGCGGCGACCTCTAGTCCGGCCTGTGCGTACTCACGTCGGAGAAGCGAGGCGACTGGGACGAGGCCGAGCGCACTTGGCGCGAGCAGGAGACGAAGGCTCGATGGGAGGCCAGAAGCTTGGAGTGCACCCCCTACCCCCTGGGCAATCTCCTTGGCGAGCGCGACCTCTTCACTGGGTGGAAGGTTCGCCTTCCAGTTCGCGATGATCGTGATCTGTCGACTGCTCATGCGTGAATCATCGCAGAGGTTGCCCGGCTGAGTCGTCGCCGACCTGCGCTGCACTGACGCGGCGCTCAATCTCGGCGAGCGCCCGCTGCACCGTGGAGCGCGCCAGATCAAGGTCGGTGGCAAGCTCGGAAAGGGTTGCGTCTGGGGCTCCCGAGCGGGCACGAGCGACCCGCGCGTGCAGTCCGTCGGCCTGCAGAAGATCATCTTCCAACGCCGTGGCGCAGGCGCGCGCCTGTCGCATCCCAGCGTGCACCGCCCGCGTGAGGTTTGCAGTCTCGGCATTCACGCTGCGATTCAAGTTCCCTCGTACCTCGCGGCCAATGCCGCGAGCCTCCATTTCGGCCACGGCAGCTGTTGCGCCGAGTCGCCGCAACAGATCGATGAGCACATCTCGGCCCTTCCACACGAGCAACCCCTTGCCCCGTCGCTCGCGCCGGTGTCCGCCAAGTTGGTCCAGCTCCGTGAGCCGGGCGAGATGGGCTGCCTCTTCGCACGTCACGTTGATTTCTAGGTGCACACTCCCTGAGGCGAGTGAGAGAGAGCCCCGCGCAAGGAGTCGGCCGCGCAGAAGTGCGAGTCGACAGTGCTGCGCCGAGCGCGCACCAGCCAAGTCAGCGGCACAACCCTCCGCCTGGCCACGTGGCGAGCCTTCCCAACCCCGAGCCGCTCCACGCTGTGAGAGTTCAGTGCCCAGTTCATGGACTGCACGCGCTAGCGACACATCGACGCGACGACCAGAATCCGCAAGTGCAGCGAGCTCCGCCTGAATGCAGCACGTGCGCGCCGGTCGTATTGCCGCCAACTCATGACGAATTGAGGCGACGAGGTCCGCCTCCCCCCGACTCATCGTGGGCGTCGCGGCTCGCGTAGCGGGAGGCGTAGGAGTGCGCGAGAGAGGAGGTTCGGCTCATGCAGATGTGGCGTGCGCCGGGAGGCAATGTCGCGAACGAAGAGGGGCGGGCGCTTACGGCCGTCTGCATCCGTGGCGTGGTGCAGCGTCGGCGCGATTGGCACACCACCGACCGTGCCGACACGACGCGAACTCGCGGAGGTGGCGAGGATTCCATCAATGAGACCCGATGCCCCATGCGCTTCGAGTGCGGCGAGATGGGCGTCGAGATCCATCCCTTCAGTCTCCCCCTCTTGCTCATCAACGTTCGCGACCCACACCAGCGGGGCACGTCGCTCCTGGAGCGCAGCGAGAATCTCCGGCACGAGCAGATGCGGGATCACGCTGGTGTACAGGGAACCTGGACCGAGCACGATCAGGTCAGCCTGCTGAATCGCCGCAATCGCTGACGGAGTTGCTCGCGCCCCTTCAGGTTCGATGCGCATTCGGTCGATATGTCGCGTGCGCGCGAGTTGGGCCTGGCCCCGAACGGTTGCACCGTCCATCGTGGTGCCGACGAGTTCCAGCGCGACAGTTGTTCCTGGGATCACCTCACCGCGAACATTCAGAATGCGATGGACGCGGGCAACGCCGCGCTCAAGGTCTCCCCCCTCTTGGTGGATCGCTGCGGCGAGCAAAAGGTTTCCGATGGCGTGTCCCCGTGGAGCACCTGGCTCCGCTGGGAGTCGAAAGCGCAGAAGATCAGCCGCGGTGGACTCTGCGTCTGAGAGGGCGACGAGGCAATTCCGGAGATCGCCCACGGGCGGGATTCCGAGCTGCTCGCGCAACACTCCTGACGATCCACCGTCATCCCCCATTGAAACGATCGCAGTCAGGTGCGCAGTCTCGAGCTTGAGGCCGCGGAGCGCAGTGCCAAGCCCAGTACCGCCGCCAAGCACCACCACGCGTCGCCCACGCGCCAGCCGGCGACGACGCTCGAGCAGTTCTAGAAGCGACACCCCCGGACGATCGGTGCGATACGGCAGGATTGCCGCACGCGCAAGCCCGACGAGTCCGACGCCAACGAGGAGGAGGCCAAAGGCAGCCGCAGCAACGGCGCGAACCATTGGATCAAGATCGCGCAAAGCGACCGCTTCAGCAATCTGTACTAGTGGATCTGGGAGCTGCGCACCCGCCGCAAGTGCGCGGATTCCGCTAAGTGCGCCGAGCGCGATCGTTGCCGCACCAAGGAACGCCACGAGAAGCCAACGCTTAACCCCGAGACCAGGCTTCAGCCAGCCAATTCGACTCACCGCTTAGGTGCGCTCCACATCTCGGTGGTGCACGTGCACCGTATGCGTTCCAGCGTGCGCCCGTACCTTTGCGGCCAACGATTCGCTGATCGCCACCGAGCGATGGCGGCCACCTGTGCAGCCGATCGCAATGCTCAAGCGGCCGCGGCCGTCGCCGAGATAGGTTTCGAGGGTCGCAGAGACGAACGCAGCGATCGCGGCCTCAACCGAGACTCCAATGGGATCGTTCAACACATAGGCGGCTACTTCACGATCGCGACCATCTTTTGGCCGCAACTCTGGCACCCAGTGGGGATTTGCCACCGATCGTACGTCGAAGAGCAGGTCTGAATCGAGCGGGATCCCGTGCTTGTAGCCGAAACTGGTGAGGTGGACGGAGATGGAGGCATCGCCACCCAGCACCTCCTGGACTAACCGATCGCGTAGCTCACGCGCCGACAGGTCGCTCGTGTCAATGACGGCATCCGCGATCTCACGTGAGGCACTGAGCAGGTCACGCTCAGAACGAATGGCTCCCGCAACGTCACTCGGCGCATCAATGGGCCCACCGAGCGGATGCCGATGTCGGGTCTCGCTAAATCGTCGAATCAGCACGTCGTCGCGTGAATCAAGGTAGATCACACGGCTTTCCAGTCCGATCGCTGTACTCGCGCTACGAACCGAGTCAATGGCGGCACGCGGATCGCCATCGCGTGCGTCAATCACGAGACAGAGTCGCGCGAAACGCTCAGGCTGGAGCTGAATCTTCTCAAGGAGTGCGGGAATCAAATCATTTGGCAAGTTGTCAATCGTGCGGAATCCAATGTCTTCCAGAGATTTCGTTGCGGTGCTCTTCCCCGCGCCCGAAAGCCCCGTGAGCAACACGAGCTTGTGTGGAGCTGCCGGCGTGACCACTAGCGCCCCCCTGCGCGAACCAGCCAGATAGAGAGCTCATAGAGCACGTAGAGCACTACCGCGAGCACGATCGGACTGATGAGATCGGTTCCCGGAGTGGCGAATGCGCCGACGACTACGGCAAGGACCAGCGCGTTTCGTCGCCAGCGACGGAGCTTGGCCGACGTCACAACCCCGACGCGTGAGAGAAAGACGAGCAGGATTGGGTACTCCGTCGCCAACCCGAACACGAGCATGAGCGAACCCACAAACCCGAAGTAGCGATCAGCGGCAATGAGTGGGGTGAGATCGTCGGTAGCGAACGAGAGCAGGAAGCTCACTGCAAACGGCAGCACCACCCAGGCGACCGCTACGCCAACGACGAAGAGGAGGAGTGCGAGCGGAATCCATGGCCGCGCCGCACGGCGTTCCGAGTCAGTCAGACCTGGACGAATAAACGCCCATGCTTGCCAGAGCCAGATCGGCATCGCCAGCGCCACGCCCCCGATGAGACTGAGTTGCATGCGAATGCCAAACGCGTCCCCGACTCCCACAAAATAGAGTGGGGTGCCATTGAGTGGGGTGCGCAGCAGCGCGATGAGGGTGTCACACCAAGCGAACGTAATGATGCCTCCGGCCACAACTGCGGCAAGGGCGATGCCGACACGTCGGCGTAGCTCTTTGAGGTGCTGAACAAGCGGCGCTGGTGCGTCGCTTATCTGACGGGAGCGAGGCATAATCGGCTCGAACCGACGTTACGCCTTTCGCTTCGTCCGGGAGGCGGTGGCGCGCTTTGCCACCTTCTTGGCGCGTGGCTTGGCTGGCGCAGTGGTGGTACCTGACGTTGCATCCTTGAACTCGCGGAACGAGTTGCCCACGGCCTTACCAATCTCTGGAAGCTTCCCTGGCCCGAAGACCAAAAGCACAACGGCGAGGATCAAGATCAGTTCAAATGGTCCGACGTTTGGCATTGGATACCTCCTCGTAGTGGGCTAGCGCCCTTAGGGGGCGAGTATAGCGAGGCGACGCCCCCACTCCGCTGCGGCAGCGCCAAGCGCCTCGGCCACCCGCTCGCCCGCCACGCCGGCATCGCTGATCCCCCGCCCAACGTTCACGAGCAGCCCCCTACCGACTACGCCGCTGCCAGGGGCGGCCGTAGCGCCGCCATCAGCAATGACTGCGTTCGCCTCACCCCCCTGCGCCCCAACTCCAGGAACCAGAAGTGGAAGCCCGGGAGCCGCCGTTCGCACCTGGCGAAGTGCCTTGGCATCGGTCGCACCCACAACCAGCCCAATTCGACCGGCTACGCCCTCTGCGCGGCGCCCAGCGAGTCGAGCGACTCGCTCTGCGAGTGTCTCCTCTGGATCCGCATCGCTAGCACCAACTCGAAGGCCCTGAAGCTCAGCTGATTCGGGGTTGGACGTGCGGCAGAGGAGATAGGTGAACTTGTCTGTGCGATCGAGGAGAGGGGCCAGTGCACCAATACCGAGATATGGATTGGCCGTCACCGCATCGGCACCGAGCACATCGAAGAGAGCAACACCTTGGGCAGCAACCGTTGCGCCAATGTCACCGCGCTTTGCATCAATGATGAGCGGGGTCTCCGCTGGAATCTGCCGCCGAACGTGCTCCGCTAGGCGCATCCCCTCGCTCCCGAGTGCCTCAAAGTAGGCAAGATTCATCTTGAATGCCGCGGCATGCGGGGCGGTTGCCGCAATCAACGTAGCAATCCACCGCTCGATGCCAGCATGTGATTCGCGGAACGTCACAGGGAGCGCTGAGGGGACGGGATCAATGCCGACACAGAGGTGCGATCCGACTCGTGCCGTTGAGGCACCGATCAGATCGAGATATCGGCTCATGGCGCTGGGCTCTCTGCGACTGGCGCTGTGTTTAGGCTCCCCCATGCCGGTCGAACGTTTGGGTCAACAGGGTCACGGAGGGGGCTCACGATCACGGGTGGATTTGGGATGCCAGATGGCGCAACGCTAAACGAAGCGAGATTGAGACTCGCCTGACTACCGTTCGCAGAGAGGTACGCCAGCTGCGCACCGCTCGGTGACCAAGCTGGCGCCCAAGACTTGCCCGTCCGTGTCATCTCAAGTACGACTTCGCCCGTGGCTGCAACCATGACTACCACGTCGGTGCCGCGCGCTGAAATTCTTGTTGCCGCAATCCAGCGACCATCTGGGCTGATCGCTGGCTGCACGAGTCCCTTCTCGCCAATCCGCGTGGTGCTCTTCTTGGCGATGTTGTACCGAATGATGCGCGATGAGGACGAGCCCTCAGAGAGGCCGTTCTGCACGTAGTAGATCGCCTTGCCGTCGGGGCTCCAGACGGGATCCTGATGACCGAACGGTGCGATATGTGGGAGCGGAAGCGTTGAGATGGTAGAGCCATCGCTGCTGAGGATTCGAATGACAACATCGTTTCCAATGTCGCGCCCTCGGTAGTCCGTCGCAACCGCAATGCGCCCATCGCTGGCAAGAGCGGGACCGTACATGAAGCCCGACCAGTTCAGCGCCGGACGAGAGCCGAGGATGAGGCCGTCAAAGATCACCTCTTCGCTACCGCCATATGCCGACAGCCGAAGCAGGGTCGGCACCTTCATTTCATATTTCTGCACGCTGCCGTTACCAAGGAAGCGACCCCCCGTCTCTGTGCGGTGCCGGATGGCGTAGAGCCAAACGCCGTCGGTGCTCCAGGCAAGTTCTGCATCAGTCGTTGCGGTCGTCAGCTGGCGGAGCCCAGTGCCACTGACGCTCCAGATTGAACCGCCGCGTCCGAAGGCGATCGTTCCGTCGACGGTGACGCCCTCTGTGACCTCAGGTCCACTGTTGGGGTTATCGGAGGGGGCTGGGGTGCTGAGCGACAAGCCGACGAGGCTCCCCGCTGTCAGCAGTACGAGGAGGATTGCGGCGAAGATCGGTGCGGGACTCACCGAACGTCGCTGGGCGCCGTCGCGGCTCATCAGATCGCGATTCGTTGGTGGCCTCGCGCCATGGAATGGCTGCGGTGCTGCACGGCGCGGCCGAGGCAGGGGCTGCAGCGATCGCTTCTCACTCATACGCCCTCCCCCAGCACAGCCTGTCGAAGATCAACCACGTGGACCTCTATCCGTGCCGACCCACGATACGTCCGTTGCGCCGTTCGCACGACAAGATCGATGGAGCTCCCCGCCAGCTGATCAGCATCTGGCCGACCGAAGGCCATCGCCTCAACGGCCACGCCATCCAACGAGAGGGTCAGGCGTGCGTGGCGACCATCCCCCACCAGGCGCACCGCGGTGAGCGGAATACTGCGCAGAAGGAAGGTGGGCTCCGGGTTCCCCATCCCGGTCGGCGCGAGATGATCTGCGAGTGCAGCAAGGTCTGCTGGGGAGCGGCTGCCGATCGGCGCCGCGAGGTCTACCGTCAACTCTGGCGTGCGCGCTTTGGCCTGACCTGCACACGTGGCGCTGATCTCCGGAAGTAGGTTCTCCCATGCCTCCGCGACAAACGAGCAGCCTCCCGCGCCATCGTGGCCTCCATGGCGAATAAGTTGGCCACTCGACTGCTGAAGCGCGGCCGCAACCCCGAACCCCTTTGGCGCGCGTACTGAGGCACGAAGTGGCGCACCAGTGCCGTCGTCGTGCGCGACCAGTGCTGGTCGCCCAGTCTCCTCACTAAGTCGCCCAGCGATCAAGCCAATCAGCCCAACGGACCACGGACCACGTACCGCGACAAGCCCATCGCCCAGGAATGCTCGCGCGTCATCGCGCTCCGATCCCGGCACGAGTCCGAGTAACGCTCGCGCCTCGTCGATCGCAACCTTGGTCAACTCTTTGCGCTCGAGGTTGATCCCCTCTAGCAACGTTGCGAGCTCAGCCGCCTCTGCGGGGTCGTCGGTTGTGAGGAGCGCCAACGCCGGCGCCGCATCACCGATGCGCCCGGCGGCATTGATGCGTGGCGAGATCGTGAAGCCCGAGACCTCGGCGCGATATGGCGGCTCAGCACCAGCGGCACGAAGGAGGGCGGCGATTCCAACCGGCATCGTGCCCGCCCCATTCATCACTTTCAGCGCGGAGCGCACAATCACCCTGAACTCATTCGCGACTGGCACCATGTCGGCGATGCCACCAACCATGGCGAGCACGGAAAGCTCAGCCAAAAGTTCACGGCGCTGCGGATGATCAGCCAGGATCCCTTGCGCGATCTTGAATGCGAGCCCACTCCCAGCCAGATGCGGGAATGGGTAGGTGGAGTCAGGTCGGTTCGGATTCACGAGCCAGGCAGCCTTTGCGGGCTCTGGCGGCACGGCGTGATGGTCGATGATGCCGACAAGAATCCCGGCCTCGAGCGCCTCGGCAACGCGCGCGACATCAGCGGTACCGCAATCAACGGCGAGGATTAGCTCAACCCCATCTTCCAGTGCGGCGGCGATCGCCCCCTCGGGGATCCCGTGCCCATCTCCATCACGTTGCGGGATGTAGCCTTCGGCGATCGCCCCGATGGCACGCAGCGCTCGAATCATGATCGCTGCGCCTGTCAGACCATCGGCGTCAAAGTCACCGACCACAAGGACGGGCTCCCCTTCTGCGCCAGCAGCCCGAAGCCGCGCAATGAGGCCCGTCGCATCCGGGAGGAGATGTGGGTCGTGCAGGGTGCGATCGTTGCGGTCAAGGAATTGCCGCGCGCGCACAGGGTCGGACAAGCCACGACTATGCAGCAGCGTTGCCAGCGAGAGATGCAGATGCTTCGGGATCAGCAGGTCGGCAAAAAGCTGCAGCAGCTCTGCGCTTGCCTGGAGTTCACCGTCGGCGGCAGGATGCAGGGATGCGACCGGCTCTAGGCGCCAGGCCCGCGCTGGCACCCTACGCGGAGCGGGTTCGGGCCGCTGCCGCCTTGCGAGCTTGCGCGCGCTCTTCCCACCAGACCAGGAGTGGGCTGGCGTTGAAGATCGACGAGTAGGTTCCCGAAAGGATGCCGACGAAGAGGGTCAACACAAACGTACGAATCGACCCGCCTGCAAAGACGAGCAGGGTCAGGAGCGTAATCAGCACCGTCGCTGTGGTGTTGAACGACCGGCCCAGCGTCTGCACAATCGAGTGGTTCACGATGTCGCCGAATGGCGCGCCGGCGTGGCGGACGAGATTCTCTCGGATGCGGTCAAACACCACGATCGTGTCGTGTACGGAGAAGCCGATGATGGTCAACATGGCGGTGACAAAGAGGGCATCGATCTCAATCCCTGCAACGGTGCCCGCAATCGCAAAGAAGCCCACCGTGACGATGACGTCATGAAGGAGCGCTGCGAGAGCCGCCATGCCGAATCGAAGGTTGCGGAAGCGATAGGTCATCCAGAGCAGAATGCCGATCGAGCCAAGCACAACGAGGAGGAGCGCCTGCTGCGTCAGGTCCTGGCTGATAACGGGGCCAACGGTAGAGACCGACCCCTCTTCCGCGATCGGACCGATTGCCGCAACCACCGCTTCGCGGATGGCCTGGAGCTCGGCGCCAGCGTTATCAATCTGATCCTGGCCAACCTGAAGATCGAGCGGCTTCGTGCGCACGATCAAGAAGCCGGTACCAGCCTCTGTGACTGTGGCCTCTTCATGTCCAGCGCTGGCAACCGCCGCCTGCACCACGAGAGGATCTGCCGGGCTCTCGGGGCGGAACTCCCAGATCGTGCCGCCCGTGTAGTCGATGGAGAACTTCAGGCCAACGGTGCCACCCGAGAATGGGGTGGCCAAGGTAAAGAGAAGACCTGGAACGGTGATGAGCAACGAGAAGAGGAAGAACCAGCGCTTGCGCGCGATGATCTTATCCATGGGTGGCCCCCCGATCGAGTGCGTCAAGGTCGCCCTTCGCCACGCCGTACAGGTACGGCGATGAGAAGCGCTTTTGCGCAATCACGGAGCGAAGGATCAATCGCGTCACAGTGACGGCGGTAAACAGCGAGCAGAGAACGCCGATGATCAAGACAAGGGCGAAGCCCTTGATCGTTGAAGAGCCGAAGTAGAAGAGGATAAAGGCCGTAATCAAGCTGGAAACGTTCGAGTCAAGGATGGAGTTCCACGCACGGCTGAACCCAGCCTCGACAGCAGGGACGATCCCCTTCCCGATGCGCAACTCCTCTTTGGTGCGCTCGAAGATCAGGATGTTCGCATCTACCGCCATGCCGATGGAGAGGACGAAGCCTGCGATGCCAGCCAGTGTCAGCGTGACGGGGATGAGCCGGAAGATCGCCAGGACAATGATCACGTAGAAGATGAGAGCGACGCTGGCCACCGCGCCCGCCAGGCGATAGTGCAACAGCATAAAGAGGAAGACGAGGAGGATGCCTACGGCGCCGGCGAAGAGCGCCTGGCCAAGGAAGGCAGCGCCAAGCGTTGCCTTCACGTCGGTGACGCCAATCTCTGCGATTGGGAACGGAAGGGAGCCAAATTTCAAGATAGTCACGAGGTTCGCCGCCTCATCCGCTGCGAAGCCGCTCGCTCCGCCACCGGAAATCTGTGCTTCGCCACCGGTGATCGCACTCTGAATGTAGGGGGCCGATTTCACGGCACCGTCGAGAACGATCGCAAAGTAAGAGCCGATGTTCGCCTTCGTCCAGGTGGCGAAGAGATCAGATCCTTCGGACTTCAGCTTGAAGGAGACGACGCGCCGACCAGATTCATCGATCTGCACGGCCGATGACTCGATTTGGTCGCCAGAGAAGAGGGCCTTCAGGGTTGTGTCGCTGAGCGTCTCGCCCTCGTTGGGAACGGGCTTAACGCCCTCGCGTGGCTGACCGGTGGCAGCATCGAAGTAGCCATACACATCGCGTGGGAGTGGGACCAGGTCGAGGCGACCGGTTGTGCCAAGGAGGGCACGAATCGAATCAGGGTTCGTGACGCCAGGCAGCTCGACCACGATGCGGTCCGTTCCCTGGGTTTGTACGAGGGGCTCCGAGACGCCCGTGCTGTTGACGCGACGCTCGATGATGTCGCGGATGGTGGCAAGGTCTGCAGCGGTGGCGCTGACGCCGTCGACGGGCTGCACCTGATATTCCACGCGAAGTCC
>Ga0075473_10000710_pt1 | contig 13963 bp, 18 predicted proteins | sample DEB19_08_DNA_FD_76340 | JGI IMG/M metagenome (GOLD analysis project Ga0075473, IMG submission 76340) | Aqueous microbial communities from the Delaware River and Bay under freshwater to marine salinity gradient to study organic matter... | ecosystem: Environmental > Aquatic > Marine > Coastal ... | reverse complement strand
GCTGCGAGTTCGTCGCCCCGCGAAAAATCACCGTGGACAACGGCCGCGACGGGCGCCTCTACGCCCAACTCCTCGACTCCGGCTACATGTCTTGGGAGCGCTACTGCAACCTCCACGGCCTCGATGCCGAAGCCGAAGAAGACGACATCCTCAGCGCCTATCTCCGCCGCAAACAGAAGTGCGAATCCCTCGGCCTCAACCTCGCGGATGTCTTCCCAGCCCAAGCCGAAACGCTCACCCAACCAACCCAACCCACCACACCATGACCAAGTTTTATGCTTTGGAAAAATCCAACGACGGCACAGCAACGATCAATCTCTATGATGAGGTCGGTGCTTTCGGCGCAGGCAGCAAAGAATTCCTCGCCGACCTCGCCAAGCTCAACGGCCAACACATCCACCTCCGCATCAACTCGCCCGGCGGTTCCGTGGTTGAGGGAACCGCGATTTACAACGCTCTCCGGCGCCACCAAGGCGGGCTGACCGTTCACATCGACGCGCTAGCCGCCTCGATGGCCTCGGTCATCGCCATGGCAGGTGCTCCCGTTTACATCGCCGACAACGCACTTTTGATGATCCACAATCCGTGGACCGTCAGCATGGGCGACAGCGAGCAGCTCCGCCGCGAAGCCGATCTTCTCGATAAGCTCAAAGACAACCTCCGCAACGCCTATGTTCGCAAGACCGGCATGGAGGCCGACCGCATCGCCGAGATGATGGACCAAGAAACATGGCTCGATGCCGTCGAAGCAGTCGCCCTCGGATTCGCCGACGCCATCGAGGAAGGCGTGGCCGCCGCGGCTACTGCCACCCCCGCCCAACTCCGCGCCCGATTTGACAACTTTGCAAAGGGCATGACACCGCAGCCAGAAGTCCAAGAGCCAACCGCTCCCGAAATCCTCGAAGAGCCAGCGGCCACCGTCGTCAGCGAATCCGCCGAAGTGGAAACTGAAATCGCCGAGCCCGCCGCAGAGCAATCCGCCGAGCCCGTCATCGAAGTCGAGCCCGTCGCTGAGACAGAGGCGCCCGCAGCACCCGTCGCCAAGATCGCCGCAGCCGACCAGATCCTTGCCAAATACAACGCCGCCCTCGCCGAGCGCGACAACGCCCTCGCCGAAGCCCGCAGCTACAAGGCGCAACTCGACACCGAGCGCGAAGCCTTCGCCCGCCTCGAGCGCAGCCTCGGTCTTTCCGCCGCCCGTGTCGTTCCCATCATCGAAAATTCCGCGCCAGAGGCATCCGATCCAGTTGCCGAATACCTGGCAGCAGTTGAGGCCGGCGACCGCAAAGCCGCCTCGCTCCTCTTCGAGAAACACAAAGCCGTGCTCTGGCAGCACCGCCAAAAACTTTCCAAGGCATAAGCCGAGGAGAACCCAACCACCAACCCAACACAACCACACCACCACATTATGGCCAATACATTCGACAGCGCTCTGGTTGCGGACTCCATCGCCGCACAGACAAAGACCATCCTCAGCAACCGCCTCGCGGCTCTGAATCTGTTCGCGTCCGACTTCTCGTCCGACGTCAAGAAACCCAAAGACACCGTTCACGTTCCTATCGCCAGCGCGACAGCGAGCACGGCGGTCAACCCTACCGTCTTCAATTCGATCGGCGGCACGACCCTCGGCAAAGCCAGCGTCACCCTCGATCACATCTACCAGCCCTTCGGTCTCGCATACAGCGACCTCCAAAGCGCGCACCGCTTGGACCGCTTGATCCAGATCAACCTCGACGCCATGGCAGATAAAATCTGGGCTCTCGTTACCGCTCCGATCACCATCGCCAACTTCGGCGCAGCCACCGTCACATCGGCCCCGAACACCGTGTCCGCCACCAGCGGCGACCTCCCAAAACTCTGGGCAGCCGTCAGCAAGAGCGCACGCAAGGGTCTCGTCGTGAGCCCCGTTGTGTTCTCCAACCTCATCCCAACATCCAGCACCGCTCTCAACCTCGGCGCAGGAGCCTACGGATTCGAAAACGGCGTCCATTACGCATCGTCCTTCGGCGGCGAAGCAGGCCTCTACGGCTTCGCTTGCTCGCCAGAAGCGCTCGTCATGGCATCCGCCGTGCCAGCCTTGGCAGATAACGACTACATGGTCAGCGACAGCGTGACCCTCGACCAGATCGGCCTCACCGTCGCTTACAACGTGTATAGCGACAAGAGCACCCGCTCGCTCATCGCATCCCTCGAAGTGATGTTCGGCGCAGCCGCCGGTCTCACCGACGGCACGATGGCGCTCATGGTCGACTAATCCCCGACACCCCGCACCACAAGAAGCCCGGCTGGAGCCTTTCCCAGCCGGGCTTTTCTTTTTACCTCCGCGCCTCCGCGTCTCCGCGTGGGCCCTTTTCTTTTTGACACCCACGCCTCGGCGTGTCGCCAGATCAAAAGAGCCGCCTTGAAACCCTTGCCGCCGCCGCGCGCAACAACCTCCTCGGCATTCCTGTAAAATTCCGCGCGCAGGATCTCCGCGCCTGCGTCTCCCCCGTCGCCGTCTCCTTCGACCTTGAGTCCGGCGGCCTGCGCCAAGGCGGCGAGTTCACCGTCCGTTTCCAAGCCAGCGACCTCGAGAGCGCCCCACGCCGTGGCGAGTCCATACACTTCCACGGCCGGTCCTACCTCGTCCAGCAAGTCGGCGAGGCACTCAACAACCCCGCCGAGATCACCTGCACCGTTTCACCCGCAGGAGGTGGCCAATGAACCTCGAAGTCGAAAGCTCCCTTTCCGCCTGGCTGCGCGACCTTCCCGCCTTTGACGGCATCCCCGTCCACACAGGGCAAAGCTCCGACCCGATCCCCAACGATCAGCCCGTGCTCATCGTCGGAGTTGAGAGCACCGAGCTCGTCGTCCGTGGCCTCTACAAAGTCACCGCCTCAATCGTCCTCGCCACGCCGTCCGTGGTCGAGAGCGCACTGGATAACCACACCGCCCTCGCCACCGCGCTCCGCGACAGCCTGCTCGCCGCGAACGCCCTCGCCGCATCCTTCGCAGCACCGCTCACCCTCGCCGGAGCCGACCTCCGCACATGGTCGGAAAGCCAGCAAGACGGCCGCTGGCTCACCACCGCCTCCCTCCTCCTCGGCCTCATCCACTGACGCCGATTTGACAACCGCCCTTTTCCCGTAACCCGCAACCACCACCAACCCAACTCACCATGGCCGCCAACATTTATCGCTCATCCGCAGTTTCAAATGCCACCTATGGCACACCCCAGATTTCAGGAATGATATGCACCGGATTTTCCGTGTCGGAAAAAGCCGACGTTAAGGAAGTCAAAGACGACCAAGGCTCTGTTGTCGCCGTAGCAGTCGGCGAACCTATGCAGGAAATCAAAATCGACGGCATGCGCACCGGCTCATTCACCGCAAACGTCGGAAGCACGCTCGCCATCACGATGCCAGCCTCCGTCACTCTCGGTGCAACCACCATCGTCACCGGCCTTGATACCAGCTTCGCCGCTGAAGAGTTCGAGAAAGTCTCCCTCTCTGCCCGTAGTTACCAAGCCACGTTGTCCTAATTCAACCCGCCCGCCGGGGCAGCCGCGTAGAGGCTCCCCGGCAGGCAACCCATCACGAGAAAACCACGATAAATGACCGCCGTCTTTTCCACCCGCGACCTCAAGCTCGCCGCCATCTTGGCGACCCTCGGCTTTGAGTTTGAGCATCCCGCCCAACCAGCCACCCGCATCAAGCGCGAATCCGGCGAGGAGAGCACCGTTTTCCACTTCCTTGCCGACCATCCCGCCACCGGACAGCGCGCCGATGACATCATGCGCGCCTTTGCCAAAGGCGACCAACATGTGGCAGCCGACCCCGAGTCTCCTCTGGCCTACATGCTCGCCGTGCTCCGCAACCGCGACGAACTCGTGAGCGTCGTGAAGCAAACCCCCCGCCAAGTCGTCTTCGAGCGCAACGGCAAGATCATCTCCATCAGCGAAAACGCCAGCCCCGAAGACAAAGCCCGCTTTGCCAAATTTATATGAAAAAAACGAAAGACACCACCGACCTCGAAACTGACGACGAAGCCCTCCGCCAAGCCGGAATGCGCGAAGGCACCCGCACCTCGGGCAAATTCAAGCTCCGCCCCTGCGTGCCTGGCACGATCTCCATCATCCGGTCCAACATGCTCGAGAAGCGCGATGAGTTTTGGTTCGTCGCCGCCTTTGCATTCACGCATTCGGCCCCTCTTGAGGATGTCCTCGCCGTGGATTCCGATCCCATCGCCTTCAACAAAGCCGTCCGCAAATGGCAGATTGAGAACATCGCCGACCTCGAGGAGCAGAACGAACTCTCCCGCCTGGTCTCCGCTGCGTGGGATAAGGTCAACGCCAGTGAAACCCGCGCCCAGCACGCCTCCGAGCCCACCGGCTCCACGGCGGGAAAGTAGCCTCCCCCAACTGGCTCGCCTCGTATGTTTACCGACTCGCAAGCGTTACCGGTTGGGGGTTTCAAGAAATCATGTGGGAAATCCCGTATGCTGCCGGGCTGCAAATCCTGGATGCCGATTCATTCGCTCGCGGCATTCCTCGCGTTTATCTCCGCGAGGATCCGGCAGCGCATTTTGACTCCCTCGCCGAAATAGAAAGCGTTTTTCAAAAAATCTGATCTCATGGCCAACTCGATCCAAATCGACAATCAAAAATTTCTTCGCAAAATGAAGAAATACGAAGAGATCGTCGGCAAAGAGATCACTCAGCTTGTGCAAAATGCCGGGCGCCTCTGCGCCATTGAGTGCGCGAAATACACAGCCCCGCGCGGCGCTGGGTCCGACTCAAAGAAAACAGGGGAAGGAAAAATCACTAAAGACCTGCGCGGCATATTCACCATTGTAAATCCTTTCTGGTGGAAAGAGGTCAACGATATGTCATACGAGGCCCTCTTGCATAAAAACCACGGCGGAGTTTGGGTTACAAAAGATCAGAAAAAAATATCCGGCGTTGACGATGCGCGAGGGTGGCACCAATCCAATCGCTCCAGTGGAAAAACTAACCGGCTCGGCTTAATTGATCGAGCCGTCATCCAGCAAAAGGTTTTTCAAAAATACCTCAGCGAGACTTTGAAAAAAGTCGGCATCTCAAAAGCCGGATGGGCCATCGTCGCTGAAAAATGCAATGCCGATGTCCGTGAGCCACTCCGGGGATTTCCTGCTTGGGTCAAGCGCAATATGCCAAAGGCCTCTGGAACCGTTTCCGAAGCCAAGCGAGACGGCTTTGGATTTGATATCCAGCTCACCAACCAGGTCGGCTATTCCAGAGAGACACTGGATTCCCAATCCGAATCCTTCGCCGTGAATCTGGCGAAGAAAAAGATGCTCTCCATGATGAATCACGCCATCCGCTACGAAAAAGCCAAGCAAGCCGAATTTCAACAATGAGCGATATCACCGTCACACTCGGCGCAAAAGACGAAGGACTTTCCCAGTCTTTAAAGTCCGCAACATCCACTCTTGAGGATTTCAAAAGCAAAGGCGATGGAGCCTCCAAAGGCTTCGACCTCTCTTTCGGCAAGATCGGCCTCGCCGCCGGTGTCGCCGGTGCCGCTGTGAAGGCGGGCATGATGGCCGTCGAAGCGGCCACCGCCGCCGCCGCCGCCGTGGTCGATGGGTTTGGCCAGGCGATTGACCTCGGCGGGCAGCTCACCGACCTTTCATCCCGCACCGGCGAGACGGCCGGCAATCTCCTCGTCCTCCAGCGTGCTTTTGAAAATTCCGGTGTCGGCGCAGATAAGGTCGGCACTAGCATCAATAAATTGCAAAAATTTATGTCCGAGGCCGCAGACGGCGGAGCTTCTCAGACAGCGACACTCCAAACTCTCGGGCTCACTATGAGCGACCTTGCAGGCAAGACGCCAACCGAGCAGATGCAGATTTTCGCCAATAAGATTGCTGGCATTTCCGATCCGGCCGAGCGCGCGCGTGTCGCCATGGATGTCTTTGGCAAATCCGGCGGCGAGTTGCTGCCTCTCCTCAATAATTTCTCCGGTGAGCTAGACGGCGCCAAAGCGCAACTCGGCTCCATGCCGGACGTGATGGACCGCACGGCCGCAGCTATGGATCAACTCGGTGACAATTTTTCTGCCATCAAAAGCAAAACGATGGAATTTGCAGCGGGGTTTTTAGAAAAAGCCTTGCCGTCCCTTAACGCTTTCGTCGAAGCCCTGAGCGGCGTCGATGCGGCAGGCTGGGGCGCAGCGCTCATGGATCAAGTCATGCGCGTCGCGGATTTTCTCATCGGCGCTTTCAAGGCCCCCATGCCCGCCATCGAGGCGATCGGCGCGGCACTCGATGCCGGTATCCGCATCGCGGGAAACAATTATCTCAACTCACTCATCGATGCCGGTCGTTTCCTCTCGGGCTTTTTCTCCAGTGACCTGCCTGGGACGATTACGGGCGTTCTTGGCAATACGCTCATCAAAGTATTTGTCGATGGAGCCAAGGCGCTTCTCGACGGCGTGAGCAGCGTCATCAAGGCCTTTGAGACATGGCTCGGTGCGGCGATCAGCAACGTCGTGGATTTTTTCACGACGAAATTCAAAGGTGTTCTGAGTGCGGTCGCTCAGGATTTTCAAGCCGCCATGAGCGATCCGATCGGTTTTGTGAGCGGCAAGCTCGACAGCGCTCTCGCTGCCGTGATGGAAAATGGCGGCAACACGTTCCAATCCTCATTCGACAAGGCGGGAGGATCTGCACTCGACAAGATCAGCGCCGGGCTCGGCGCGGTGTCGCAGGAATACGGAGACAAGATCGTCGATGGGGCGACACGAGCCAAGGGGCAGTTCGACAAATTGGTTTCTGAGATCGAGCCAAGCGCAAAAGATTTCTTCGGCGCAAAATCTGCCAGCGAGGAAGCGGCAACGAAATTCAAATCCGTCGAGAGCGTCGGCACCAAGCTCCGCGAAGACTTTGAGAAGTCCGCCAAGTCCGCAGATACAAGCAAGGAAAAAACAAAAGGAGCTGCAGGCGACGCCGAAGACATTGCCAAATCCTTCGACAAAGCCGCCGGTGCCACCAAGAAGATCAAAGAAGACCTGAGCCTGTCATCGAAACTTCTTCAAGACGCGACCAAGGCCGAAGCAAAAAACGCCGTGGACAAAGGCGGCGCGCTTGAGAAGAAGGCCCAAGAGCAGATTGCCGCCGGCAACTTCGCTGGTGCTCGCCAGACCGCAGCTCAGATCGCCGAGAACGAAGCGCAGGCCGCCATCACGGGATACGGCCAAAACAAAGACCGCCGCAACATGGCCGACATCGGCAAGGACTACGGCCTCAGCCAAGGCCTCGGCGAGTCTTCCTCCGCCTTCCGCGATCGCATCAAGAATGCCCGCGAGAATGGCGTGTATGAGGAGTTCAGCAAACTGCGCTCCCAAAACAAAAACAGCTCCGACGCTTCGCAAAAATCCACCGTCGACAAGCCCGGCCAAGACGGCGCGCGCGGTGGGCAGCAAGACAAAAAATCCTCAACCAAAGACACCCTCGACAGCCTGGTCCAAAAGATCCTCACCCTGGTCGAAAAAATCGAACCCCGCCTCCCCGTCGCCGCCCTCTCCGCATGATCATTTTAACAAAAAACACCGACCTTGTCCCACAGCCGCGCACGGTGGATACCTTTCCGAGCGGTCTAGTGCGCGTCACGCAGACCTACATCGGGCGCACAGCCCTCAAAGCCACGCACAGGGCCATCCTTGCCGAAGGCAACGATATGCCAGACGGCAACTCAACCCCCTGTATCGACGGCCTCAAGATCTTCCCCGCCCCGCAAGAGCGAGCCCGCGAAGACGGCATGACGGAATACATCGTCACAGCCTACGGTCGCGTCAACACGACGGGCAAAAAAACGTTACAACAAGACTTGGGGGTCATTGAGTTAAATTACAAATTTAAATACTATTCCACTGACATTAGCGACGGCCATGAGATAAGTTATTTTGCCAGCCCAGTAAAAACACAGCCATGCACTCTCGATAGGTTGGTGTGGGAATTTTGCGTCCCAAAAAACGCCCAAGTTCCAATCGACCCAGTTGAGGCGCCTGGCGTCTTTTATTATAGCGGAACGCCGTCTCAATCCAAAACTCTGCTAGACATACTAGGCCCGAATGAAATCCCGGGTTATTTTTTCGAGACAGGAAACGCATTTCAGCTCCCGCAAAATGTCGTCAGACAAATAAATAAAGCCTATAATATAAGTTCGATAGACAAAAAAAACTTTGGCTTATTCGATGAGTGGATAGTTACATACTCCCAAAAAAGCCCTAGTTTTAATTTCGCAAACGGTTACTGGGTGCCAGCTAGAGCTCCATTAGACGCAACTATTAGCAATTTACAAGGCGCTGACTATGGAGATGTGCAGCAGCTCACAGTAAGCGACGTATGGAACCTCGATTGGATAACGGGTGGACTTAACGATAATTTGGTTCAAAATTATGTCGAGCTCACAGACACATTCCAAGCGACTGAGACGGGTCGCGCAAAAATTAAGCACATTGGAGACACTTACTCTATAACAACCAATTTTGGATACTACCCATCTGGAGTAGACAACATAGGAACGTTTACCCCGTTCTCGCGGCCTGCTGGTGGAACAGTTAACGATAGTAATGGTATCCACCCGCCGGCCACAATAATGCAAGGCGCAGCAGAATGGATACTCTCAGCCGGGACTCCGAGCACAGGAAATGACAGTTATGGGATGCGGAGTTTCGTGTATAATTTAAAAAACCCACTTTATGCTTGGTATAGATGGAAAGTTACCAACGAATTTGGACAATCGATGACGTTTCTCGATCACGCGGTCTATGATCCAGAGACTTTAGTGCCTCCATCATTAGGTTGACTTGAGCATGAAATTTCCAGTCGATTTTAGCCAAAAAGCCAGAGACGCCAAATCCGCCTCGGGCGGTGGATACCCGATCCAGATCTCTGCCGCCGACCTGATGAGCGATTTCAATTACGCTGCCCTCGATGCGGAGGCCGGTCTCATCACCGAGAGCAACGGCACGCGCAAACTCAAAATCCCATCACCGAGCGGGAGCAATAAAGTCCTCGGTTGCGATGGCTCATCGATGTCTTGGAAAGATGATATCCCCGCCGCACCCACCAGCGGCACCCACGTCCTCGGCGCGGTGGACGGCACCATTCAATGGATCGCCACGGAGGAATGCTGATGCAAAACGAGCAGAAATTTTTCACCACGGAGAGCACGGAGAGCACGGAGGATTTAAAATGATTCCAACCCCGCCTTCTGCCTTCCTCTCTGTGTCCTCTGTGTCCTCTGTGGTTAAATTCCCATGACCCTCGGCCGCACATCCTCCGGAGCCCTCAAGATCAAGACCGACGAAGCAGGCGGCGGCCTCCGCGCCGTGAATTGCGGGTGCTGTGGTGGGGGGTGTGATCCTTGCTATACAGATTTAACACCGTATCCGAGCCTTTTAGGAACATTAGATAATGCAACCAGCGTGGCTATAAATACAGGCTCCACATTGTCTTCGTTTGCTAAAACAGCAGACGGGGGATTTGAGGCCTCTTTTGCAGGCCCCAATACCTCAGGGAATCAATGTATAATAGCCGGTGCATTTTTTAATTATGTTAAGCCATGCAAACAGATCCGCATGGGCGTTGTCTATGATACCTTTGATTTCATCTATCACTACACGCACGAAACATGTTCTTATCCTAACGCACAGAATGGCGAAATTATCGCCGGCTGGGATCAAGCCCCCTTTTCGCCAGCCGTCGTAAACGGTGTAAGCTTTCCAATGCTTGCTTATTTCGACACAATGTTTTGTGGCATGCCGTCCTCCATATCAATAGTTTTTACCGTCTCGTAAAATGAGCAAATTTCCCACATCCTTAATCGGCTTTGACCACCGCGCCGAGATGCTCGCCCGATTCGGCCACGCCGCGCACCGCTTCCTTCGCCACGGCGCACCGACCACCCCGCCGGAAATCCTCGCCGCCCGCGAAGCGACCTGCCGCGCCTGTCCCGAGTGGGACGCCGCCGATCTCAACAACACCGGCCGCTGTCGCAAGTGCGGGTGCTCGTCATGGGCAAAGCTCCGCATGGCCACCGAGAGATGCCCCCTCGGGAAGTGGGAGGCCGTTTCTTCCACCTCCGTGTCCTCTGTGTCCTCTGTGGTAAAATCCGAGGCTTTGACAGCCTCACCGCAATAGCGTCATGAAGTTCTACATCGATCTCGCCACTCGCCGATTCGTGAAGGGGCCGGCCTCCAGCATCCCGCTCGAGCGGCTGTTCCTCAAGCGCCGCGACAAGATCGATGTCGAGATCGTCTTCGTCGAAAAATCAGCCATCGTCGCCACGCCCGCCGGCACGACCTTTTCCACCGGCCTCAAGACCGCTTTCTCGGACTCCGACTTTTTGGCCCTCTCCGATGCCACGGGCCTCCTCGATCTCCACACCACCGCTATCGAGGCCCTCTTCGCCGCCGATCCCGCCTCGGTGTCCGCGCTCCTCGAGGTCAAAACCTCCCGCCCAGGCGAAGAGACCCGCACCTCCACCCTCGGCGTGGACATTGAGAACTCCGTAATCCTCGGCAACGAAGGCACGCCCGCGCCGGTGCAGAATCTCATCCTCCAACAACTCGCCGCCCTCGAGGCCCGTGTGGCCGCTCTCGAAGCCGCTCCCTAAAAAGCTCGGAGGGCTTTTTTGACACGCTGCGAGTGGCAGCGGCATGAAACTTTTTATCGACATCAAAAGGCGGGAGCTCATCAAGAGCGCTGCGAGCAATGTCGCCCTTGACCGCCTCGTGCTCAAGCGCCGCGACCTCGTGCCGCTGGAGTATATTTTCTGTGAAAACGGCAAGGCCGTGGCCACGCCAGCGGGCACCGACATCGCCTGCGCGCTGAAACAATCCTTTTCTGACGCGAACTTTTTGGCTTTGGCCTCCGTGGGAGTCACCATCCTTAATCTCAACACGGTCCCACTGGAGGCCGCTTTTTCGACCGGCAAAGCCGCGATCCCCGCATTCATCGAGGTGCGCTGGGTCATCCCAGGCGAGACCACCCGCACAGCCACGCTCAAGGCCGAGGTGCAAAACTCCGTCATCATCGGCAACGAAGGCACACCGCAGGCGATGCCCGACGGCAAAGCCACCCAAGTCGAAGCTGAAGCCGGGACAGACAATGACAAGTGGATGACCCCGCTCCGCACCGCGCAGTCAGTCGATTACCGCATCGCCGTCCTCGATGGAGGCACCTTTTGACACTCACCCCTCAACACAACCCAACCACCAACTCAACCCACTAAATCCAAATGGCCAATCCCATCATCAAAATCAAACGCGGCACCACAACACCCCTCAGCCTCTCAACAGGCGAGCTTGCGGTGGATTTGCAGAACCAAAATTTATTCGTAGGCAATGCCTCCGGCGTGCCGATCACAATCGGCGGCAGCGGCACATTCGCCACGAAGGCGTATGCAGATGCAGCCGTGGCCGCTCTCGGCTCCTCCGGCGGAGCGGCTCTCACTCAAGAGATCGCTGACCGCACAGCGGCGGATGCCGTCATCACCGGCAACCTCAACGCGGAGATCGCTCGCGCTACCGCAGCAGAAGGCGTCATCGCTGCTGACCTCGCCACCGAGACCAGCAATCGCATCAGCGCGGACAATACCCTCGACGGCAAGATCACGACTGAGAAAAACCGCATTGATGCGATCCTATCGGCCGCTGATGCCGACAAGGACAGTTTTGCGGAGATCGTGGCCCTCATCAATTCGGTCGACACCGCGAACGACTCGGCTTTTGCCAGCTATGTGCTGAGCAACGATGCCGCTCTCGCAGCCGAAGTTACTAACCGCACAAATGCAGATTCCGCGCTCGATGCCCGCGTGACGGCACTCGAGACGACCATCGACGGCGGAGTTTACTAGTCCCCAACCCCAAGTCCGCCGGGGTTCGATCCCCCGGCGGCAACCCATTTCTATAAATGGCAAACCCTAGGATCATTCCCAAAAAGAGCACGGTCGCCGCAAAGGTCCCGACCACATCGGACCTTCAGCCAGGCGAGATTTGCGTTAACTTTGCCGACGCCAAAATCTACGGGCGCCACCCAAGCAACTCCACTATCGTCACATTCGGCGGCAGTGGCACGGTAGCAGCTCACTCGCATGACGAACTCTATTCGCTCGATAGCTCCAAGCACCTCGAGCTTCAAAACAACGGCGACCTCGTTTTCACCGATGGCGCGACCAGCACCACCCTGGTCAAGCAGTCCTCTCTTTCCGCAGTAGCAACCTCCGGAAGCTACAACGATCTTTTAAACAAGCCAACGAGCTTTGCGGTCTCGGCAGCTCCTCCATCATCACCCTCCGCTGGCACGCTCTGGCTAGAGGAAGGAACTCTGCGAGCTTTTGTTTATTACGACTCACAGTGGGTCGAGTTCGGCTTGAGTGGTTCGCAAAGCTACGAAGTCCGGCACGCCTACGCCGCGCCCTACAGCTACACCGGCACCGCCGTGGATGGCACGAGCGAGTCCGCATCCGGCTGGACTGTCACCCGCCTCGAAATTTCCTCCGCAGGAACAACCACCAAAACCACCGCATCTGGCGCGTGGTCGAACAGAGCAAGCCTAACCTACACATAATCATCCATATGATCTCCAACAACCCCATCGAAATCGACGGCAAAACCTTTGCCAATTTTTCGCTCAACCTAGCCATCACGGGGCGCTATCTGCCCGATGGAAATTCGGACGCGAATGTCGCCATGCGTCTGGTTCCAACATCGGTAAACATCGATACTGGCGAAGTCCTCACCGCTGACGAGGCCGCCATCGGCATCGCGCTCGGATCGTTGGCAGGCAGCGACGAGGCCACGCAGCAAGCCGTCGGCGCGATCCAATCCGCGCTCCAAGACTACATCAACGCGAAGGGACTCTAAGCCATGGCCCTCATCGTATCCGCCGCAAGCGGCAATTTTAATGCAGGAGCCACATGGACAGGCGGCATTGTTCCTGGCGCAGCGGACGAGGCCCGCGCCTCGACGGGGCACACTATCACGATCACCGCTGACGCAACCTGCACGGAAATTTCCAATGCGGGAACAGGAACATTTATTTTAAATTCTGGCGTTACGCTCACCGCAAACTGCACGAACAAAAGCACGACAACCAGTGTTAACCTTTTGACTTTTTCCGCCGCATCGCCAGCCACGGCAAGTATTGTCGGCACATGCACTAGCGGATCGGTTGCAGGCTCTCTAGCCGTTGTAAACGCTGGAAGTGGACCATTGAATGTGACAGGGAATGCGGTCGGCGGAACAGGATCTTCGGGAGGAGCCGTTGTGAACACTTCAACTGGGAATGTGACTCTTACAGGGAATGCGACAGGCGGAGTAAGCGGCGCATTGGGCGCAGGCAACTCAAGCACGGGAACTGGAATCTTCACCATCATAGGAAATGCCACAGGAGCAAGTGGTGGCTCAGTTGGATATGGGGCTTTTAACAACGGCAGCGGGACTCTCAACATTACTGGCAATATCCTCGCTTCCGCTGTGGCAGGTGTGAACAACGCCAGCACAGGCACGCTCACAATTACTGGAAATGTCACAGCCGCTGCGGCGGCAGGCGTGAACAATGCCAGCACAGGCACGCTCACAATTACTGGCGGCACATATACCGCATCGACCTCTGCCAATGCGGTCAGCTCGACCAACGCAAACTCGGTTGTCCGAGCAAGCGGGTCTTTTATTTACGCATCGAATGGGTTCGTTCCGATCAACGCGCCGAAATTGATTTTGCTCACCATCCCCACCGCCGCTAAAACCCGTTTCGCATTAGATGGTGCAGGAGCGTATGTGGACTTTTTCACCGCCGACAACACGGGCATCGCGCCTGCGGTCGGAGATGTTCGAGCCGGCGTTGTCTATGGCTCCGCAACTGGAACGCTTAAAGTCCCATTACCTTCTCAGGTGGCGGTAGGAGTCCCTACAGACAATACGACGGGAACGGCAAT
>Ga0075473_10000709_pt1 | contig 13977 bp, 6 predicted proteins | sample DEB19_08_DNA_FD_76340 | JGI IMG/M metagenome (GOLD analysis project Ga0075473, IMG submission 76340) | Aqueous microbial communities from the Delaware River and Bay under freshwater to marine salinity gradient to study organic matter... | ecosystem: Environmental > Aquatic > Marine > Coastal ... | reverse complement strand
ATATTTTTTTAAATGTAAATATTTTAGAAATCTAATTTTACAGCAAATACTTGAGTACCAATTCTTGTAATTGGTTTTGATGTTTTCCCAACAACTAAAGGTTCTTTATTATTATCAAGTAAAGCGATATCTGTTACTTTTTTATCTAATCCTTGAGTATATGTTGGATTTTGTGTTTCTAAAAATTGACCACTTGGTAAAGTAACTAAGAAATTCATCACTTCTAAATCTGTTGCTCTCACAACACTTACACTTCCAGGAAATGGTTGTTCATCACCCCAATTTGGATCGGTAGAAGGTTCTATAACAAAATAACCAGATCCCATATAAGTTTCTAAATCAAAGAAAGATGCATTATCGTAATCATTTTTATTTATAATAAAAGTTTTGTTTTCAATATCACTCGGATCTAAATATGGTAAACTATTTCCAGTAACTAAATATGTTATATCAATTTCTTTCCATAAATCAGGTTGTGGATAAGGAGATGTTGTTGGATTAGTTTCTTGTAATAATATTTTTAAATTAGTACCAATATATTTGTTTACCAAATTTGATTCACCTGTTCCCATATGAACAAATGCATCTACATTCCACTTAATACCAATATTAGAAGAAATATTTAATTGACAACCACCATCTGCGGTCCCAAATACTTTTGTAAAATAATTACACGGTAGACAATTTAAATTAGAGTCTTGTGAATTAGTAAAAACATAAGTAAGCCAATAAGTTTGTTCAGTGGTACCACTGAACAATGATTCTTCAGGTAATTTATCACTTGGTACAACAAATGTTTTAGGTGCTGGTAAAGTGTATCTTCTATTTGATCTTGGATCTAAAGCTGCCACAATTTCTTGATCATCAAAAACTATTGTTTTATTTGTATAAAAAACTCTACCTACTCTATTTTCGTTTTCATCTAAAAGATACCTAAATGGTAGAACCATTCTACCATCAATTATTGGTGATGGGGTGGTTATATTATAATCCACTGTGTCCATATGAAAGACCGCACCTATTGTGGTACCAGTACTTCTATGATATAATAGGAATGGTATGTATACTTGAAAATAATTTGTGTCACTAATCAAATTACCATTTTCGTCTTCAGCTATTGCAACAGCCGAATCGGTACTATCATTATTACTTATATAATCATCGTACTTGTAAAATCTTTCGGGGTCATTAATCATATCACCCAAATTAGAATAATGTATAATTGCCAATACTCTTTGTTCTTCAGGTGTTACGATTATTGGTTCAAAAAATGAATTAGTATATGTTGTTCCTGTATTAATAGTTTGACCTGATGATGTTGTATATCCTAAAAATTGTTTAGTGGAAACAAATTCATTACTTTCAAATCCTAATAAATTTAAATTATTTATACCTTGGTATCCAATTGGATTATCACCCCAAACAATATTCAAAGTCCAAGGATCACCCTGATCACTTGGATCTGCGGGAAGAGGTGGACATAGAGGGTTAGAAGCTGGAACATATCCTGGTATACATTTATTACAAACAACTTGAGCATTACCTGTAACCATAGACAGGTCTGGCATATTTCTATCTAATGTAATTACATTTCCTGATATATCCACTATTTTATAGACCATACTATTTGAATTGGCCATTATAACTGGATTATCAGGATCTGTACCTCCAAATTCATCAAAAACTATTGTAATAAATTTACAATCTAAAAATTCGTTACCATCTGAAACTGTTATCGTATCCGTTCCATTTACATCATTCAAACTTATTAAATCAACATTACATTTAATTATAGTACCTTCAGCCGTGCTTGGATTATATTCAAGATACCTTGTAACAAACCCTGCCGGACCCATAACGTTTCTTAAAGTTTCGGTGTATGAATCATTAGTCGGCACACCAAAAGTTGTTGTGTTTTCGTTATTATCTAATTTATAAGGATATTTAACACCACAGTTTTTATCAAATGGTGCGAAAACTTTTTGATTAGGTATATCATTTTCACCCGTAAATCCAGTAAAGGGTAACGTATAATCAAATTCGGAATCACCAACTTGAAAATATGATATAATAAAATTACCATTAGCAATAGCCTGTCTTCCTCTATTTGTTATCCTTGTTGATAAAATCTCCGAATTGTATCTATCTAAAAAACTCATATTTTATAAATATAATATTCTTAATTATTTTAAGGGTCTAATATTACAACACCACCATATCCAGTTGGTGTTGCACCTGTTATTTTTGCAATTGCGGGATATGACGCTGTCGTTCCTGTTCCGTGTAAGTAAATAAATGGATTACGATCAAAACGAGGACTGTATGTCCAAGTATAACCTGATACGTCTTGTAATATCCTATCAACAGCTTCTGAACTAAATTTAGTTGTTGGATATAATGCTAATGTGTTCATCCCATTTCTCCATGTTTTACCACTATAAACGTTCGCAGTATTGTTACCATAAATTTCAATAAAGAATAAATTATTCGGTAAATCAGAAATATTACCTGTTAATGTATTATCACCAGATAAAGTAAATACCTCAAGTGTGTTTGGAATCGAATTAGTATTTCCTGAAACCGTATTATTTCCACTTAACCAAAAAGTTGTAATATTTGGTGCAATATTAATTGATGAAATATCACCTTCAATAGTGTTAAAACCTTGTATATTAAAATATAATCCACTTATTGAATTACCTGTTGGCATATCGGATAGATTTCCGTAAATGGTATTATTACCACCGATTAATATGTATCCTGAATTTTTATTAAGATATTTTATATCACCAGTAACTGTATTTCCAGTAGTTGAAGACGTTAAATTAAATATACCTAAACTTCCAATTGTATGTGACGTTAATGATTGTAAATCACCATATAATAGATTATGCCCAACCACAATAAAACTAGTGACAGATAATGGTATATTAGCAATATCACCAGTCATTCTACTTTGACCCTGTAAAACAAACCTATTAATTGGTGGATTTAAATCAGTTGTGTCACCCGAAACAGTGTTAGAACCATAAAGTTCAAATCTCGTTAATCCTGTTGGTAAATTATTTAAATATCCTGTTATAGTATTAGTACCATAACAAATCATTGTTGTCAATGTTCTTGGTAAATCAATAGTGTCACCACTTATTATATTACGTTCATTAGATGGGAAATTAAATAATGTTAATCCTGTCGGTAAAGTACTTGTTTCACCACTTAATTGACCTAAATAACTAGTTAACCTTGTTAATTTTGAAGGTAATTGTGTTGTGTGTCCATACAACTGTGTATTAATACCATAAAACTGATCCAAATTTGTTAATTTGGATAATTCGGATGTGTTAAATATAACAGATCCACTTGTTAACATACCTATCCTATCATCAGTCCTAATCACTTCTATTTTTGATAGATCATTTGCTTTAACTGTAATTAGACCAGTATATGGAGATGAATATGTATGTCCAGTATTAAAATTAAAACCACCATTTATTGGTACAGACCCATCCCAATTATCAGGATATTCGGTAAAGTCACCATCACCCCATTCAATTCTAAATGGTATTCTACTTCTAAATGTACTGAATACAAATTGATCAATACTATCTGCAGATACAGTAAATGATGGTAAACAATCAGAATTAGATGAACAAGGATTGAAACTAGTTGTCACTGATAACACACCAGTACCTGATGTAATAATACTACTTTCTTTAGCACAAATATTTGTTATTTCATTATTGGACGATCCTGTTTGAGGATTTCCTAAAACATCATCGTATGTAAATGTATAATTACCTCCCCCTGTTGTATCAATCTCATAACAATATGAAGATGAACCACTATAACAAGAATAACAATTAGGATCTGTTATTGTTATTGGTTGAATTGAATATTGTCCAGTTAATGTATCTGTTATTTTTATAAAATATATTGTGTTATAATCAACACCGCTGATTACAACAACATTTGTACCACCACTATAAGTATTATAAAATGTATATGGATTAGAATAACCTGATGTTGCGTATTCAACTTTGAAATCATTTGTTGAATTTATATCATATAATCTTATATTAACACCCATAGTTTATAAATACAATTTTTTATTTTTTTAACAATTAAAGTTTTGTAATCTTATTTCGACTCTATCTGATGATGTAAATCCACCATATTCAGCGTTTGTGAATGTTAAAGTACTCACCACACCTGCTGGAACATTTTCAGAGTGTGTTTCAGTACCGTTTATTGCTATTGACAAACATCCACCTACACTTGGACCTAAAACTGTTATTATTATTGAATTAGAATAACCAGCCTGAGTTCCTTGTAATATTTGTCCAGGTAGAACAGGGAAATCTCCATCAATAGTAAAGAACGGTCCTGTAAATCCTTGAACATCATCAATTCTACCGGATGATGCGTAATTACTAATTGAGAATCTTGGTAATGGCGCCCTAGTTAAATTAATTGTAGGTAATGGTGTCGATGTTGGTGTTGGTGTTGGTGTGGATGTTGGATTAGGGCTTGATGATGGTGTTGGAGTCGGAGTTGCTGTAGGTCCTGGTGTTGGTGTTGGAGTTAAACAGAAAGTATTATCATATCCATAATCAGGTTCAAAATCAACATTTAATTGTGGGTCATTTGCTGTAAACCATTGTACAATTTGACCATTTGGCATAGTCCACTGAGTTCCTCCTGTATATAATAAATTATCATACTTAATATCAGCCGAAATAAATTTTGATGTATAATATGGAAACTCGTTTGGTGTAGTCGCCATAGTAATACCTGTTAATGTTCCCGCAGTTAATGTTATTGGTAAAATCGGAGTTGCGGTATATTTTGTATTATTTTCTTGAACAGTTAATGGTAAGTTATTTTGAAATGATAATGTCGATTCATTTATTGTTAAATTATCACCTAAAGGATCACTTAATCTAAAAATAAATCTACCACTTAGATCACCATCATTACTACATCCTTCATATTCAACTGTCAAATCTACTATAGGGGATAAAACAGTATTGCCAGAATATATGTCACAATCAACATTATATACAATAATACCTGTGGCATTATCGGGTACAGATATGGTAACGCCTGTACCTACCGCTAAATAATTATAGGATAACCCCGAGGCGGGAAGATTATTTGACACATCTGTTGCTAAATTATTTGAATTAATAACAGTATGATAAATGTTATATGGTCCGTCTGAGGTTCCTCCTGTTATTCTTACAATATATAATTTTGCCATATTAAAAATTACAAGTATTTAAAATCGTATTGCCAGTTGAAATTAATCTAACTCTTATATCAACTAAAGAACCATTAGGTACTCCAGGGAATTGACCATTCAAATAATTTGATGAATATGGACTATAGTGATATATTGTACCTCCGGTTACGTTTGTCAATTCATAAATCTGTGTTACAGAAATTGCACTTATAATTGGATTTAATCTTGTTGATGTTTTAAAACCCAACTCATAACTTAATGTGTTTCCTGTCAATCCTGATAATAATATTGGACAATCAGTTGTATAATTTATTGGACATCCAGAAATTGGGTCAGTATCAAAATAAGGTGAAGTAACATAATCAGGATCATTAGGATCATTCGGTTTAACATTACCTGTTGGTAAATTCGTCACTGAATTATATTCAATCAATTGATTTACTATAACGTTTCCTGTATTATCCCCTTGAATTGTATTATTATAAATCGTGATTGTACCATCGGTATTCCAATTTGGAAATGCCGTACCACTTAAAAATTCGGTATTTCTAAAAAATCCCATAATACTATTTGATAATCCATCATTGACAAAACTTAATTGAACTATTGATGTGTTATCCAATAATCTTGTGTACTCATATGTCGATCTGTCAACTAAATATGTTTTAGATTTAGGGTTTGGAGTACAATAAGATGGTTTTTCACAATTTATTAAACCCACAGATTCATATAGATTGTCATTAAATGGATCAACAGACCAAGTACAACTAACATATTTTCTATTTTCAGAAATACCACTCAAAGATTCACTATAAATTATTGTACCCCCTGTGTAGTTTGAATTTGGTTGAATAATAAATCTTTGGGAACTACCCATATCGTTCATATATACTTTATTTGATGTTTGATCAAAAAATAAACTCTGTCTATAAAAACAACAGTTACTCCATCCAGCATCAAATAGATCAGTATTTGGAATTGTTATTGTGTTAATTAAATTAAAATCATTATCAAAAATTCCAATATCATCCGTAGTTGGGATTGTACTACCTTGACCTGATCCTGAAGAAACTAACCACAAATAATTACCAACTCTTGTTATAATTGGTGTTTGTTCTAAAAATCTTTGTCTTTGTAAATTACCATTATTAAATGGTATATCGACTCTACCTGATAAATCATTTCTATTTAATCTAATAAATGATCTATTAATAAAATCATTTAAGTAAATGTATTGATCTGTAACATAAAGAAAATCTCTTTCGAATTTGTTATAAGATCCATAAACTAAAACTGTTCTATGGGTATCCGTATCAATATCGTAAACAGTAAGTCCACTATGAGCTCTTGTTGTGGTATTACCATCTCTACCTGTAAAATCTGATCCAACAATATATATTCTTCTATAAATTGGGTCGATAAATGCATTTCTTAATCCATTATATCGTAATCTTCCTTCACCTGTTAAAGAATTACCCGAGTAATAAACCATATCATTAACAGAGGATGCTGTCACTGGATCAAACCAATATATGTTACCTCTTATGTAATCATCACTATCCGCCACATATACTCTTTTAGTCTGACTATCATACCATACAGCCATAGGTGAAGAAATACCTGTAATAGTTTTTCTAATACCAAAAATAGTTTCTTTTTCACATAATGTTTCAGGTAACCATACATTAACTAATATTTCTTGCACCGATATTTCAAAAGAACAATCAGGTGGTCCAATGTAAACTTGAACAATTTGATCAACACAATCTTTACTAACTAATTTTAAATAAATGGTAGTATCGGAAATCGTATTAGATATGGGAAAATCACAAAAATTAGTTACATCATCACATACTAAATCTGTTATACCAGAAATTGATGTACCACTGTATATATCATACGTAAATCCTGTTGGATTTAATTGAACTCTAACATATCTAATCATATTAATTGAACATCACAAAATGTGACAACCATTAATAAATATCAAGATTAATATTTTAAATGTAAAGTTTAAAAATATCGATTAGACATTCGTAAAATAGAATTTTATTGTATCCCCTGTTTGAATAGTACTCGTACCTAATAAATCACTAATCGATCTTGATACCGCTATAATTAATGGATTTATTGCACTATAGGTTGTATTTTTAATTATACTACCGTTTTTATAAACTATTAATCTAAAATTAGTATTTATGCTTGGTCCAAGTATATAATTTAAAGTTAAGTTAAACTGATTGATTCCTGAAGACCAAGGTGAGGTTGCTCCACTTACTATACCTACGGTAGACCATTCTACGTTTGAATTTAATATAAATGATGGTGTTCTACCAGTAACAATACCTGTCGATCCGGTTATTATGTTTGTTATATCTGAAGGATAATTACTTAATCTTATATCAGGTGCGGTTGAAGATATTTGGTATTGAAACACAACATAAAAACCACCAGTTGGAGTTGGTGTAGGTGTAGGTGGTACTGGAGTTTGAGTTGGTTCAAATATTATAGTACTACAAGACGCATTACTTGTACAAGTTGTATTAAGTGGTTCAATATATAAATCACAGTTTTCCGAAACTGTAACAGTATTGATTCTCGCACAAATAACTAAACCTTCACTTGGTACAGAACTAGTGACAATTGTACCATTACAATTTGTATATGTAACGGTACAAGGATTTGGTGGAGGTGCAACTTGTTGTGCATAGTAAATCCTATAACAATTACAATTACTACAATTTGTATTCGTTGTACAGGGAACATTTGTTTGTTGTATATCCATATGAGGACATGACCCTATAAATGACGCAGTATTTGGTCTTACACATAAATTTCTTCCTGTTGATGTAACTGACACAGTAGAAAATGTTCCATTACAATTCTGATATTCTACATAACAAGTAGGTGGATTGATAATTAAATCGTCAATTAAATATACGGATGCACATTTACAATTTGGTGTTGGTGATGGTGTTGGGGTAGGTGTGGGCGGATTAGGTATAATTGGTACACACTCTAATAGGTCGTTACCACATTCATCTGTTCCACCATTGGCTCCTACACCAAAAGGAACAACAACGGAATCTTTTTTAGCACATATATATTCACTATTGGTATTTAAGGTTATTGTCACAGTGTTCCCTGAGAAATTATCATACGTTATTTGTTGTCCATTACCACCTATAATATTGTAACAATATGATTTTCTTGTGTCACAAGAAGAAAATGTCACGAATGTAAAATTTCCAATACCACTTATTATTGAAATCGGATATGATGTGTCAACACAATCTAAAACAGGATTAAGTACGTCAGTCACGGTTGTGTTAACAATAACACCATCACAATTTTTATATTGGAATGTAACGGTTGGTGAAAACATCGCTAAAGTAAACCTATAAATGGCACAAGTTGGTGTAGGTGAGGGTGTCGGTGTAAAAGTTGGTGTAATTGTTGGTGTCGGTGATAATGAAGGTGTTGGTGTAGGTGTTGTTGTTCTAGAAGGTGTTGGTGTAGGTGTCGATGTATTAGAAGGTGTGGGAGTAGGTGTTGTAGTTCTTGATGGTGTTGGTGTTGGTGTGACAGTTGGTGTTGTAGTTCTAGAAGGTGTCGGGGTCGGTGTTGGAGTTGATGATGGTAATAATGTTGCCGTTGGTGTTGGTGTAATTGTTGGTGTAGGTGTTGTTGTTCTAGAAGGTGTTGGTGTGGGTGTTGTTGTTCTAGATGGTGTAGGAGTCGGGAATTGAGTTTGTGTAGGAGTAGGTGTAATTGTCGGCGTAGGTGTAGAAGTTCTTGTTGGACTAGGTGTTGGTGTGGAAGTTCTTGTTGGACTTGGTGTTGGGGTAGAAGTATTTGTTGGTGTTGGAGTGGGGGTTGCTGATAATAAAGGTGTTACTGTTGGTGTTGGTGTCGATGTTGGTATTTGAAATGGTGTTGGTGTTGGTGTTATAGTAAAATCACAAGGTATTATAAATCTTTGTATACATAAATTAGTATTAACATCATAATTAAAACCTGGTGGACAAGTAATACTACTACAAAATAATTGATTAAAATTTGGTCCTCCTTGTCTAAAATTTGCTGTTGTGAAAACAACATTTAACATCGAAATATCGGTTGCCGAAATTATTTCATTAAAAGTATTGTCATATATTTCAGCGGCGAAAGTACCTACATAACCTTCATTACGATTTGATATTGTGATAAAATTAGTTCCCGCAGGTAAAACAAAAGGATATATATGCCAATATCTAAAATTATCTTGACTTAAATTTTGTTGGTCTGAAAATTGACTAACAAGATTAACACCATTTATCGTGACTGTAACACTATTATCTCCAGCAATTCCTATGTAGTATTGTTTTGTCTGATTTGTAATTAAAGTAGTACATACCGATAAAGTGCCTGGATAATTTAAACTTATTTGACACTGTGGTGAACTGGTGTTACAGAAATTAGCACAAGGGGCGGGCCAACAAGGATTATTAACCGCCCAAATACCCGCACTATTTAATCTTCCGTTCGATTCCCCCCAAAACGCTGCGTTTGGTGATATTGGATTTGGTCCACCATTTATTGGTGTGTAGAATGTTGCAGCATAATTACCTATTACATTTCCCACGCCATCATATCCACTACCATTACCATTACCATTTAAAAAATATATTCTTGCTCCGTAAGCACCGTTGGGTGGTGCTAAAATTCCTGTACCAGCATTAATTAAATTTGTTGTATTTGGATTTGTTGACGCAGTAAAAATACAATTAACACAATCAGGTGATAAAAAATAATTTGGGGGACAAGGACAAAAACAAGTAGGTGTTGGTGTTGGTGAAGAAGTAGGTGATGGTGTAGGTGTTGGTGGTAATATTGTTGGTGTTGGTGAAGAAGTAGGTGTTGGTGTGGGTGTTGGTATGTTGTAAATTCCAGTTTTTATACAATTATCTGAATCTATTATTTTTATATATACGGTATATCCCGTTTCATAAGGAGGTGGTGCATTAAATGTATAAGGTAAATCAACTTGATTTATTGTACCGTGAAGAACACAATTTGAAAAATTACTGTCACATACATATATATCATATGGATCATTTCCACCAATATTATTGATCGTTATCTGATTGTACATACAAAATATAAATATCCATATTTAACTTTATATTTTAAAGTGTTATAATAATACTATTGAATAACTACAGCGGTGAAATCAAATGTTAAATTACAAATGATTTGTGGTTCGATTGTGAAATAACAAGTAACCCCATATTCAGGGAAATACAATTGATATGTTCCATAATAATTATTAGAATTATAATCATAAGGTAACATATGTGTACCCAAATTAATCGGTCCTCCTCCATTCACAGGATAAAATGTAATTTGAGCAATTTGATTTACAAAATTTGGACTATATATTCTTGTTATTGGCATCTTATCTTATAAATATTTTATACTTGTCCTCCATCCGTTATTACCCAATTTATTGGTGATCCTGTTAATGTATTTTTATAAACTTGTGCGGGAGAATTATATTTAATTGTACCCATATTCCAAGTTACATTAGGTCTTAAATTTGGTAATAAAGACCATTTTTGTAACATATTATCATAATAAGAAGAATTGTAATTAATTGAACTCTTACCTAACATAAAATTATTTAATGCAGAATTAGATGTGAATCCTGTTATAATCCAATCACTAATATCTTGATTAAATGATGTCGCATATCCAAACATCTGTAGCATAAGAGTCACCTTACGAACATCCCAATTTCCAATTGGTTGATTGAAAGTAACTGCACTATAGAACATTGCGTTCATATTTGTAACATTACTGACATTCCACCCAGATAAAGGTTGATTGAATGATGTGGCATTACTAAATAATAATGACATTTCATATATATTTGACACGTCCCAATTTCCTATTGGTTGATTAAATGATGTTGCTTTTTCAAACATTCCTATTGCGAAAGTAACATTACTGACATTCCAACCAGATATTGATGGACTTCCACCATTGTTAAATGATGTTGCGTCATTAAACATATAAAAAGTACTAGTTAAGTTACTAACATCCCAATTTCCAATATTTTGATTAAATGTAGATGCTGAATAAAATATTCCCCCCATATTTGTAACATTACTAACATCCCAATTTCCAATTGGTTGATTAAAAAATGGATTAAGACTAAACAATCCCTGCATATTGGTCACATTACTAACATTCCAACCAGATATTGATGGACTTCCACCGTTGTTAAATGAGGTTGAATTAAAGATAAATTCCATATTGGTGACATTACCGACATTCCAATTTCCAATATCTTGATTAAATGGTACATGTAAGAACATTCGACCCATATCTGTAACACCACTAACATTCCAATTATTGATATTGTTAATGAATGTTAGAGATGTACAACTTTCAAACATTCTAAATAGATTTGTTGTATTAGTTAAATCTGGTATATCGGTTGCCGTTATTCCTGTTAACCCGTTACATCCATAAAAATAACCACCTGTATTACCTAATTTTAAATTACCCCATTGTAGAATATCTTTAATTTTTGATTTAGAACCACTATTATTAAATGTGAATCCACTACAGGTACCTGATATTGTTATTGTATAAGATCCTGGTGTACTATAGGTGTGTGTTTTTCCGGATTGAAGATAATATGTTACATTATCGTTATTACCATCTCCCCAATTAACGTTAAAGTCGTATGAATTAGTTTTTTCTAATGGTAATGTTATCGTTTCGTTTGGTGTTGTTGTTTGCCATAAACTAATAAACGCCGGTTGTCCAAATTCAAATAATGGTGGAGTTGGACAAGTTCCCCAAATTGGTTTTGATTCTGTCCAAGAAAATGTGCTCAAACTAAAATTACTTGGCTGTGTTGGTATGTTTGTAACACACCAATTACTTAAATCTTGATTGAAATCTTGTGCGTTATTAAACATATTACCCATATTTGTAACACCACTAACATTCCAAGTATATAAAGGTTGATTAAAATTTAGTGCACTAAAAAACATACTGTCCATATTTGTAACATTACCAACATTCCAGTTTCCAATTGGTTGGTTGAAATTCCAAGCATTAAGAAACATTCCACCCATATTAGTTACATTACTTACATTCCAACCAGATAATGGTCGATTAAAATCATAACTCTGTAAGAACATTCCCCCCATATTTGTAACATTACTAACATTCCAATTTCCAATTGGTTGATTAAAAACTGGATTAACTTGAAACATAATATACATATCAGTCACACCACTAACATTCCAACTACCAATATTTTGATTAAAATTCGTAAAAGCAAACATCCCAGCCATATTAGTAACATTACCAACATTCCAATTTCCAATTGGTTGATTAAATGATGTTTGATAAAACATAGAGTTCATACTGATAACATTACTTACATTCCAACCAGATATTGATGGACTTCCACCATTGTTAAATGATGTTGCATTTTGAAACATAGCAAACATATTAGTTACATTACTAACATCCCAATTTCCAATATCTTGGTTGAACGATGTATTATTACTAAACATAATATACATATTAGTTACACCACTAACATTCCAATTACCAATATTTTGATTAAAAGTAACTGCACTATAGAACATTGAAAACATATCGGTAACATTTGATACATCCCAATTTCCTATTGGTTGATTAAATGATGTTGCTTTACTAAACATAGCATTCATAGTGGTAACATTACTAACATTCCAACCAGATATTGATGGACTTCCACCATTGTTAAATGATGTTGCATTTTGAAACATACCAACCATAATAGTAACATTACCAACATTCCAATTTCCAATATCTTGATTAAATGATGGTACATTAAAAAACATATGACCCATATCAGTCACACCACTAACATTCCAGTTACCAATTGACGATATTGAGGTTAAAGATGTACAATTTTCAAACATTCTAGAAAGATCAGTGATACCATATAAATCTAAGGTATCGCTAATATCACTTAAATCTAAATTAGTACAATTTTTAAACCCACCAGGTGAATTACTAATTTTAAGATTAGCCCATTGTCTTATTTTTTTGATAAGTGATGGTGTTCCACTATTATTGAAATTCCAACCATTACAAGTACCAGATATGACTACATTATATAATCCTGATGTTAAGTATGTATGTGAATTATTTGTATATGCCGTAACAGTTTCAATAGGACTACCATCACCCCAATTAACATTAAAATTATATGTACCTCCACTTTGAAGTGGTAATTCTATTGTTTGATTTGGTGAGTTCGTTTCCCAAACACTCACAAAAGTATTTGGTGATAAAGGCGGTAATGTTGGTGTTGGTGCCGGTGTAGATGTTGGTGCCGGTGTTGGAGTAGGAGTTGGGAAATTATTACAAACAGGACCATAATATATTGTCCATCCTAAGTTATTTGTTAATCCTGTATAATAATGATAAATTTCAGGATCTGTTAAATCTGGACATAAATTATTAGATTGGTAAGACATATCTAAATAACCAAATGGAATTCCATTTTCATACAAAGATCTAAGAATATGATTTTGAGATTGGACACTTAAATTATTATAATATAAAATCAAATATGTTAATGGAGTTCCCGAAATATTAATATCACTAATAGTATTATAAGATAAGTCAAAACCACTTATGTTATATAAAAAACTAAAATCAACTTTTTGTAGACTTGGAAA